>FTCV01000841.1_pt1 | contig 23519 bp, 30 predicted proteins | sample 1639691 | NCBI WGS metagenome assembly FTCV01 (sample SAMEA3914864, study PRJEB12502) | metagenome | biome: forest; material: soil | place: USA | collected 2012-03-12 | depth 0.3 m
GTGACCGACAATGCGAGCGTCAGACTGTGGCCGAGTGTAAAACCGGTGATGACAAAGGCGAGATCCTTAAACCGGCGCGAGATCAGCACCAGCCCCAGGAGGAAGCTCATGTGATCAACCCCGGTGAAGATGTGCATGACCCCCATCTCGACAAAGGTTAACAAGCCGGCGCCTTGCAGAGCCCCACCGGCTGCTTCCGACATGTCTATGGCACGCGAATCCGACGTCAGTACGTCCTCGACAAAATCCCCATCAGTAGTCTGGATCTGCGCAAGATTGACATGCGTCGGGACGAGTTCAAAGAAAGCGTTAGAGCGCAGTACGATCCCGTCCGAAGACGGACAATTGTAGAGGAATTCGACACGGCGAAAGCCCGTTGCCGCTGCGACCGCACGCGGACGTACCGCGGTGCTGCAGTTCTTGCCGCCCGCTGCCGCGCCGACATGTGCCGCGAGATAGCGGATCAGTTCTGGATCGTTGGGCGGTCTTCTATCCTTCGTCAGTCGTCGCGCCTCGACATCGGACACCGAGAAGGTGAGATGCACGGAGCTGCCGTCAACCAACCAGGTCGAGTGCGATTCTGACCGAGTATGTGCGTAAGCTGGCATCGTCAGGCATGAAAGAGCCGTGAGCAATGCGAGGATCCAGCGCATGTCCATGATCCTGCTCATTGGAGATCCGACGCAATCTTGATGTCGGCACGCTTGCGCAGAAATCGTTCATTGCCGGCCTGCAACCGCGCAATCTTGTCGGCCTGGAAGTCGCGCAGCACCTGGTCGCGGGCCTCTGTATATGGAATCGAAACCGGTACCTCGTTACGGACCATCTGCAGAACATGAACGCCATCCGGCGTAACGATAGGATCAGAGACTGCGCCGTTCGAGAGGCTCCGTGCGACCGCAAAGACTTCTTCGCCAAGGTGAATGCGCGCGGCAAAATAGAATTCCTCGCCGTCGTCGACCCGGCCGGAACTTTTTAAACCAAGCGAGGCCGCGCTCGCGCCTGAGCGAAGCGCTGCGACGATATGATCCGCCCGAACTCCGCGCGGGACCAGGAATTCATGCAATTCCATAAGCCCCTCGCTCGCATACTTGGCGCGATGTGCCTTGTACCAGTCTCCCAGCTCCGTGTCCGCGGGCCGCGCGGTAAGAGCATCCTGAGCAACTTGTCCTTCGGCACCGCTCACCAGCGCTTGGCGTACGTCGATATCATCATTAGCCAATCCCATTTCGACCCCGCGTTGGACGTAGAGCTCCTCGCGGATCATATCTTCCAGCACCTTGCGCTTCTGCGCGCGCGTCGCCTGGGTAAAGGTTACGCCGTATAGCGCGTTCAGCTGCTGCATGAGATCGGCACGTAGGATCGGCGCGTTGTTGACAATCGCGACACTTTCCGGCGGCACGTTCGCCGTGCGCGTACCCTGGGCGGTAAACAGCCCCACGCCGGCAATAGCGAGGCCGACGACCGCGCCGACGGCACAGAGCAACAGCGATCGACGCGCGACTGGCTGGCCGAGATCCCACATTCCGGCCTCAGCGCCGGCGGTGTTCGTTGATGCGTTCATTTCTTTTCCGGATGCGAGGGAGCCAGCGAGGCAACGTAGACGGCGACCGCGCGCAACTGCGCTGGGGAAAGCGCGTCCCCGAAAGCAGGGCTCAAGCCGGCCCGGCCGCGTGCAATGCTTCTATGAATGTCGTCGTGACCGCCACCATAGAGCCAGATATCGTCCGTGAGGGTCGGTGCACCGATCGCCGGATCCCCCCCGGCATCGCGGCCGTGACAGTCCCAGCAGCCCGCCCTATCGAATGCCACGCGCCCGCGCGCCGCGGCGCGATTGTCGGTGGCTCGCGCCGTGAAAGATAGGAGGAACTGGGTCATGTCCTCGATGTCCGCCGGAGATTGGGGCGGCAGCAGCTCGGCCTTGTCCGGGACCGCACTCGCATAGGCAGGCATCACCGCGAGATTCCACCCGCGTTTATTGGGCGTGCGGATACCAAAGCGGGCGATATCCTCATTCTCGGCGACGGTCCCGAAGCCGTATAGGCGATCGTCATCGGTGAGATCAGGCACCCCGAACCCGTTGTCGCCCTTACCCGTTGCGCCATGGCATGAGGCGCAATAGCGCATATAGACCGGTGTTCCGGCAGCAAGGGCGGTTTCACGCAGATCCGGATCGCTAAGGATGGTCTCGGGATCTGCGCGCAGTATCGCCGCCTCCCGATGATGGGCGTTGATCATAACCGCGAGGAGTACGGCAGCAGCCGCACACGGCAGGATCGACCAGGCCGCACGGCGATTGAGCAAGGATTTGATCGTGAAGTAGTGTGGCATCGTGGGCCTAGCATTGCCGATACGGATTCCACCGGTCCAGCATGCAACGGTAACGTACATGTTATGGTTGTCGCTGCATGGCCAAATCCGCCGATTTTGAGGCGGTTCGACCGGAGCACAAATTGTCCTTCGCCCCCGCGTTACCGGATGTTACAGCCACACGATGACCCCATCAGACAGCGATTTTCAGAGGCGCCTTGCCGCTGAAGCGGCACGAATTCGGCAAAGCGGTGCGCTCGGCCGATCGGATTCACTTGTGCGCCTGTTCGACTTCCTGCTGCAGCAGTCGCTCGAAGGTCGAGCGCCGAAGGAGATCGAAGTCGCTCACGAGGTGTTCAGCAAGGACCGCAATTTTGACATCGTCCAGGATGCATCGGTGCGAGTCTATATCCATCGGTTGCGCCGCAAGCTCGATGACATTTATGCGCACGCGCCTGCAGGCGCCGACCGCATCACGGTACCACGTGGTGAGTACCGCATGACGATTTCCAAAGAAGCGCCGCCTCGCGAAGAGGCCATGCCCAATGGGACAACAGCGACCATCCTCCGCACGCGTCGAATAGAGATTCCTTGGGTGATCATCGCCATATTTGCAGCAATCAATGCCGTTGGCTGGTTCGCATATTCCGCGTCGCGCCCCGTCAAGCCGTTTACCGAGGCGGTAAGCAGCCGCTTCTGGACGCCGATCGCCGACAGCGGGCGCCCGACCTTCATCGTCGAGGGCGACTATTACATTTTTGGCGAAGCCCCTGATGGACTACAAGTGTCGCGGCTGGTGCGCGATTTTACAATCAACTCGCGTGAAGACCTCGATACCTGGCTGATGTCCCATCCCGACGATGCCGAGCGCTATTCGGACGTCGACCTCCACTACCTACCCGTCAGTACTGGCGCAGCACTGCGCAGCCTATTGCCGATCGTAAACGCCGCGGCCGTACGCAATGGTTTACAGCCGCGCATCACGACAATGTCGGATTTGCCACCTACAATGCTAAAGAATGCCAACATTGTTTATGTAGGTTTTCTGAGTGGACTTGGCCTCCTGCGCGATCCGCTGTTCGAAGCATCCGGATTCAAGGTCGGGGGCAGTTACGATGAGTTGATCGACAAAGCTAGCGGTCGGCACTTCAGGTCTGACTGGAGCGTCGTCGCGGACGGCAAGACACCGCGACGTGATTACGGCTATCTCGCCAGCCTGCCCGGGCCAAACGGCAATCACATTCTTATCATCGCGGGCACTCGCGACGCTGCGGTCACGCAGGCGGCAGAGGTAGCTGCAGATCGAATGCAACTCGCTAAACTGGGCGAGAAAGCAGGAGGCGATGGGTTCGAAGCGCTGTACGAAGTGCGTACGCTAGGTAATGTGAGCCTCGGAAGTTCGCTGGTTCTTGCCCGGCCGATCGACGCAAAGGGTATTTGGCAACCAGATCAACCGGCCACGCAAGCCTTTCCCGACCAACCACACCCGGATAATGGAGAATGACCGACGGTCGGCGGCTCTGAAGTCCGGTGTGTCCCGGCTGATGTAGGCTAGCCTTGGGTCATTTCGGGGATTTCGCCGAACACAACTTTTGACGCAATACTCCTCAATCATCCGTTTAGCTATATTGCACGCGCCTATTACTCCGAAACGCTCCCCAATTGGTCAATTGAACCCCTAGCCCGGACAATTCATCCGAGTTGCGCGTTTGGCGCAAGTTTGGCCGCTTGAACCTGCGGCAGGCGTACGAGATCGGGCGCCGTTGCGCGGGGTGATTTTCGGTTATCGAGGCTTGGAGATGGAAAGGGAGAGGTCCAATGCGATAGACCTTGCTTGCCGCTCACGTGATCAGGCGGGGGAATCCGGTCGAGCGCCACCTGGAGGATCTTCTGGTATGGGGGGCCGTCGGCCATTGAATGCGGATCATGGTCTTCAATTCGACGACGCGGGCTGCGAACTTGATGAGGCGCAGGCGCAGCGCGTCGAACTGCAGGTGGCGCCAAACCGAGCGCCTGGACATGGCGGCGCGCAGGCCCCACATCAGCCAGTAGGCTCCGGCAGGAAAGCCCTGACTTGCTTGCCTCCGGGTCGTTTGGCCGGGCGCAGCACTGCGATGATGCAACGTCCTTCGCCATCGAACACGACGATGGGCTGGAAGCCATATTCATCGTGATGGGGGTTGAACAGCCGCAGTTGCCACCGTGAACAGCGTCAAAGGTACAGCCACAAGGATGGAGCCCGCATCGAAACGCGGACCCCATCCGGCGACCCGAGGGCAGACGCCGCCGAGCACGACAAGCGTCACTCCCCACCCAGCCGTTCGCCCACGTTTGGGTTGGGTTTCACTGGCGCGGCACCTCGGTTGTTGAGGGCTCGTTTCGCCAGATCGGCCGGCACGCCAGGGGAAGATCTACGGGCCATGATCGACGCACAAGCTCCGATTCTTCTCCTCAAATCGAATTTGCTTGGAGAGGTTTCGGCGGATGGGCGCCGTGCATCTTCAGAGATCCGCCGACTCTGCACGCCGCGCGGAGGGTCGATTGATGATTTGAGGGTAGGAAACGGAGTGCCGTCTATCCAGCCACCGCGCATCTTGCCCTTCTTTGTGGCGCGGAATGCAAGGAGGCGTGTCATTCATGGGCAACAACGCCAATGCTGTGGCCAGTTTCATCGCCGGCTTTTCTAGCGCGCACCAGTCGTTTGACGGCGTGTGCGTCAAGTACGCGATGAAGAACTGGACATCGCGCCTATCCTTCTTCGATGCGCAACGGTTTCCTGAGCTCAACAAGTGCGCCGAGTATTACAGCGGCACGCGCTACTATGGTTCCGACATGCAACGCGAAGCCGATGGCCGGGTTTCGGTGCCAGGCTGCCGCGCCGCCATCCTGTCCGCACCATGGGCGCTGAAAAACCCGATATGACCGATGACGACTACGAGCTGGCCAAGCGCGAGCATCGCGTGATCGCCCTGCGGATGGCTGATCTCGGCGATAGGTGTCGCCTTGCCTGTCAATACGCCGACGGCCGCCGCCGGGACGAGCTGATACCAGGCTACATCGTCATGCACTTGTGCGCGTATTTGGAAGCGTGCGTCAAACTGCATGGCCTCATGGCGACTACTCCCAGCGGCTCGGCATAGGAGATCCAGCATGACGACCCTTTTGGTAACCCATCCCGCCTATGCCCGGCATCAGACCCCAGCAGGTCACCCCGAGCGGGTCGATCGCGTTCTGGCAGTCGAGGGCGCGCTTGCCGATCCGGTGTACGAGATGCTCGCACGGGCAGAAGCCCCGCCGGCGTCGATTGAAATGATCGAGGCCTGTCATTCTCCGGCTCATATCGAAGGTCTGCAGCGCGTGAGCCCGAGAGATGGTGACGGGTTCATGCAGATCGACAGCGACACCTTGGTGTCTTCGGGAAGCCTGGAGGCTGCGCTGCGCGGCGCTGGTGGTGCGACGTTCGCCGTCGACCAGGTCATGACCGGACAAGTTCAAAACGCCTTCAGCGCCTCTCCATCATGCCACGCAGGAGCAAGCCATGGGCTTTTGCCTGTTCAACAACGTGGCCATTGCCGCCCGCCACGCCCAACGTGCGCATGGTGCCGAAAGGGTGGCAATCCTCGACTTCGACGTCCACCACGGCAATGGCACCCAGGCAATCTTTTGGGACGACCCGAGCGTCCTCTATGCCTCGACCCATCAGATGCCGCTTTATCCCGGCACGGGGAGCACCGGTGAAACAGGCGAGACCGGCACCATCGTCAATGCGCCGCTACCTCCCGGTTCGGGCGGGCGCGAGTTTCGCGAGGCCATGCGGCAAGCGATCTTGCCGCGCATCCTCGATTTCGCGCCGGACCTGATCCTGATCTCGGCGGGCTTCGACGCGCATGAGCGGGATCCTCTCGGCGGTCTCAATTTCGTCGAGGAGGACTATGCGTGGGCGACGATCATGTTGATGGACGTGGCGGCAAAGACAGCGGGCGGGCGCGTAGTGTCCGTCCTTGAAGGCGGCTATGATAACGCTCTTGCCCATTCAAGTGCCGCCCATGTCGCCGCGTTGATGCAGGGCTAGGCGCAGCTCGGCTGCGGGTTGCCCGACACTACGACCAGCAATTTGACCACGAGGCAGAGCCCGCCGTGTTCGGAAACGCATCGGGCGGGAGGAATTTTTATGCAGGGCCGCCTAACCGCGAAGCTGTGCGTGGCTGGCAGTGATGGCCGGCGCGGCAGCAAAGCTGGACCAGAGCTGATTGACTACGGCCGACAGGGCCGGCTTTTCATACCGGCTTCGACCGCTTCCGGAGGGCCATATCCGCTGCTGGTAATGCTGCACGGCGCGACTTACGATGCGGACTCAGCCATGTCGCACGTGCGATCGCGGGCCGCAGATCGCGGCTACATGGTCTTCGCCCCAAAGTCGGAAGGAAGGACCTGGGATCTCATCCGCACCGGCTTTGGCCCGGACTTCAACGCGATCAATGAGGCCCTTGAGCATATCTCGTCTGGCTATCCGATCGATGCGGGCAAGGTCGCCATCGGGGGTTTCTCCGATGGCGCCTCCTATGCGCTCACCCTCGGCCTGCTGAATGGGGACCTCTTCAAAACCACCCTGGCCTTTTCTCCGGGATTCACGGTCGCCAAACAGGTGGTCGGCCGCCCGCGGATATACATCTCGCACGGCGTCAGCGATCCTGTACTGCCGTTCGAACGGTGCGGGGCGGCGCTGGCGCGGGTGTTGGCCGATGCTGGACTTGATGTGAAATTCGACCCGTTCGAAGGCGGCCACACCGTCCCAGATGCCCAGGTGGAATCCGCGAGCGATTGGTGGCTCAGGGACTGACCATTCGCCACCGACAATCGCTTTGCGACCGTGGGGGCCAGCGCGATGGCACTAGCCTGCCGCGACAATCGGCTTTTGCGGGAGCTCGTTCCACTCCCGGTCATCCAGAAGGCGCCCGCCTGACATCGGCCTGATGCCACCCCATTGCTTGAAGAAGAACGGGACCGATTGCGCCGCGCATTGATCGCGCACGTCACGCACCCAGTCGATGTGCATTGGACGTGCCCTCGGTCCGCTCTCGCCGCCGGCGATCACCCAATGAATGCCGGCCAGATCCATCGGACCGACCGGACCTATCAAAGGCTCGATCGAGAGGAAGCGAATCCCGGCGGGGGCATGACGCAGGTGATCGACCCGCGTCCGCGCATGGCCGTCTTCGACCGACACGCCCAGCCAGATATGCACTGGCGGCGGCGTCTTGGAATAACGTCGACGCAGATAGTCTCGCATCAATGAGCTACGTTTGGTGAGGACCTGGAAGACGTGCCAATGGGCAGCCTCCATAACATCGAACACCTGGTCGATGTACGCGGTCGGAACCTGTTTGTGAAAAAGATCGCTCATCGAATTGACAAAGATATATCTAGAGCGCCGCCACGCGAGAGGTTGTAGAAGACGCTCGGGACGGAGCGTCAGGTCGAAACCCATCTCGAATGGATGACCGCGCACGCCCCGAAATCGCTCAGCGAAGCGCGCCGCGTAACAATTGTCGCAGCCACCCGTGATCTTCGTGCATCCCGTCACCGGGTTCCACATAGCGTCCGTCCATTCAATGGCGCTGCGATCAGACACGCCCTGGCGCCCGCATGCTCGTCGGCCTGATCGCGTGATCGTGACGCCGCCAGTGCGACCGGTCACCGCGCACGCAAACCGAAATCTCTGATCGATGCACAGTGCGCACCACATTATCGCTGCTCGGACTCATGCGGGATACTTGGCTGCTTGTGGCATTGATCGACCTTCGTGCTGTTCAAATAGGCTGCTGACGCGCGGCGCCAGACGGCGTTTCTCTGGGTTGTGGGAGCACCCCACGATGATGGGGCGGTCAGATATCCACTCGTTCTTGCGGGTGTTCGCGCCAGCTTGCGGCTGACAAACCTATCAGCGGGTTTGCCCCGTCCTCCTCCGATTCTTGCGGTTAAATCCAAAGTAGATTGGAAAGCACGATCCGGAGTGTCGGCCGATCTGCCCTGCCCGAATGAGGCGTCAGTGCGGTGGCGGTTGTGGCCATCAGCAAGACATCAGGGACGCCAAGGGCACGATGACTACGACGATCGCGAGAATAGAGCGTGCGCTCGCCGCTGGGCCGATGATTACGCCGATCTTGTCCCGCGCGTTGATTGCGGCCGGCGCCGCGGAGACGCTCGCCGCCTCCGATGCGCCCGATGTGCGGTTCACCACCGAGGAAGAGCGAGCCAAATCGCTGGCATGCCTTTTGCGGACCCGCCCCACAGGTGATCTCTGGGTATTCGCCTACGGGTCATTGATCTGGAACCCGGCGCTAAAGATACGCGACCAGCGCGCGGCCCGCGTCGAGAACTGGCATCGTGCCTTTTGCCTGTCGATGCCGGTGGGTCGTGGGACACAAGACAATCCCGGACTCGCGCTGGGTCTCGATTGGGGCGGGTCCTGCAAAGGTGTTGCCTACCGAATCGCGGATGAGGACCTGCATTCGGAACTGCCGATCTTGTGGGGCCGGGAAATGCTGCTCTGCGGCTATATTCCGCAATGGGTCGAGATCGCTGGAGAGGATGGCGTTGTGTTCGGTCACGCTATCGCATTCGTGATCGATTCCAGGAGCAGACACTATGCAGGCGCTTTGCCGATCGACGTCCAGATAGCCCGGCTTGCAACGGCAGTGGGCAGTTGGGGCACCGCAGCCGACTATCTATTTCGAACCTGCAAAGCCCTGCTGAATCACGGCATCTCCGATACCGCATTGGAGGAAATTGCCGTCGGCGTGGCGGAGGCCCTCACAGGTCAGGAGGTCCAGGCATTGGCAGCTTGAGCCGGGGCCTCCCTGCAGCGCCCACCACCAAATTGGCGGGTCGCCAATCAGCCATCGCCGCAGATTGTACGTGCTCGCCATACCTCTACCGCAGTCTCACGCGCCAATAGGGTTCGACGACGGGCCTCGCCCCATCGATAGGCCGGGCTGCTGCCGTCGCGCTCCTGCAGACGATGAAACGGCGCGATGACCGCCAGCCGATCTGCGGCGGCAAGCTCGCGGACCGATTCCGCGCCAGGTGAACGCCCCGGCACCTTGCCTGCGACCTCTTCCGGCGTGACCGTAGTTCCCGGCGTAGTTGACGCGAGGATCGCACGAACCTGCAGTTGAAGCGGACTAAGCTCGGGGCATGTCGGTACGATAGCCAATGCAGCGGGCCTCTCGATGACCCCCGCCATGATGCCGATGAGGAAGTGATGAAGAACGGGCTCGGCCACCTGCACCGCCGTCCCAGGATTCGCGTCAGACAGTTCGCTCAGCAGCTCCGCCTGGTACTCTCCGAAGAAGACCGCGCAGAGCCCTTTCGCATTCGCTGCCACCAGGAAGTCCCCCAGTGAACTCGAACCGTGCGCATAGGCGATCGTCGCGACCATGTCCGCCATCGGCCAGTAAGGCTCTCCACGCTCCTCCATCATCCGTCTCCTCAAACCGTAGATGAGGCGGCAGGGTGGAGACCGGCTCAATGGCCGCACTCCGAACATTACCCTCAAACTGAAAACAGGATGGACCATTCATCCGGCGCAGGAGCCGCCGCGCGCACGCGTTCATCACGTCTTATGTCGAATATCAGAGCAAGAACCGGAGTTCTCGCCACCCGCACTGCCGTCACTCTCCGACCATCCAACTCAACGCTGATGGAAGGAAAGTACAATGGTCCAGGGTTTTGCAGACGCGGCGCCAACCGAAAAGGCGATGACCAGCTACGATCGCGATCACACGCTACTCTATATTTGCCTGCTAGACCGTGAGGCGAAGGGCCAGGATTGGCGCACGACCGTGGGCGCCTTCTTCGGCATCGATCCGGAGCGCGAGCCGGAGCGCGCAAAAAGCGTCTATGAAAGCCATCTTGGCCGCGCAAATGTGCTCACGAGCGTCCCCCAGTTCGCGCTGATGCAGCGCATGGCGCCCTATCTGTAGGCGCGCGCTGCCGCCAAATCTCCTTTCCGTTTTGAAGGTAAGAAACGGAGTTTGGCCCCCGCCCTCCCCGCATATCCAGCCCTCAGGTCAACGAGCTCTGCCGCTGACCAGCCCCGGAATTAAAGGAAGGATTTTCCCATGAGCAAAGAAGAAGACAACAAGGCAGTCGTCGTCCGTTGGTTCACCGAATTCTGGGGCGAGAATGTCAATCTTTCGGTGATCGACGAGATCGCCCATCCCGACATGCTGCTCCAGTATTCGCTGCATGAACCGCGTCGCGGCCGCGCAGACATCAAGGCCTTCATGACCGACTTCCGGGCCGCGTTCCCCGATCTCAACTTCTGGGGCACCGCCGATCTGATCGCCGAGGGCGACTATGTCGTCGGCCAGTGGGAAGGCGGCGGCACGCACACCGGTGCTGCCTGGGACGATCTCCTGCCCGGCTATGAGGGCCTGCCCGCCGCGACGGGCAAGAAGATGCACTTCACCGGCAAGACCGTGCTGAAGGTCGTCGACGGCCTCATCGTTGAAGAGAATGGTCTCGATGATGGTCTTACCGCGATGATGCAGCTCGGCCTGATCAAGAAGGCCTGATCCGGCAACATAATCGCCTATCGCCCCGATAGGCAGCACTCCGAATGGAGGAATGAGGCTCGCACCCCCCGTGCGGGCCTCATTTGCGTATGATCTTCAATGTGTTGTCGGCATTTTTCGAGTTCAAAAGGATGAATCGGAGCGGCACGCCGTATCGGCGACGGTAATTACTCTCCACCGATCTCAATCGATGTGCAGAGGAGTCATCGTCATGATCCGCATCGGCTACGCGCCAGGCGCATATGACCTGTTCCACGTCGGCCACCTCAATCTCCTGCGTCGCGCCAAGGAATGCTGCGATTATCTCATCGCTGGCGTTGCTTCCGACGAAGTGTTGATCGAGCACAAGGGCGTCACGCCGGTCATCTCGCTCGCTGAGCGTCTGGAAATCGTCCGCAGCATTCGATACGTTGATGCGGCCTACGCTGCTGAAACGATCGACAAAGTCGATATTTGGCGGGATTTGCGCTTCAACGTCCTCTTCAAGGGCGACGACTGGCGCGGAACCGAGAAGGGTGACAGGCTCGATCGCGATTTCGCCGCTTTGGGGGTCGACGTCGTCTATTTTCCCTACACGCTGGCAACATCGAGCAGCGCCCTGCGCAAGACGCTGAGCAACATCGACGCGCTTGCCCGCCGCCGGCAACGCCCGTTGCGCCAAATCGTCGTGGCACACGCCGCATGACGCGCCATCACACCGGGCGATCGGGAGCATTCCTGCCTTGTTCGGCAGCGCGAAAGGGGAGGAGGATTGGAAATTCGAATTTGAAGGCAAGGATCGGAGTGTGGTCAGCGCGCCATCCGCTCAAGGTCGCGCCGAATGTGCTAGAGAAGAAGAAGTGATGACCCACGCTCAGTCAATGCTCGCCCCACGCGTCACGCCGCTCGCCGTTGAAAATGATCCGCGCTGGGCGCGAATTGTCGCGCGCGACAAGGCTGCCGATGGCCAGCTTTGGTATTCGGTTGCCACGACCGGTATTTATTGCCGCCCCTCCTGCCCCTCGCGAACGGCAAATCCGCGGAACGTGACGCTGCACGATACGCTGGAGAGCGCACGCGCGACCGGCTTCCGGCCATGCAAGCGCTGCAATCCCGAGGGCCAATCGCTCGATGCCGAGAATGCCGAGCTGGTTGCGCAGGCTTGTCGCTACATCGAGGCCTGCGAGGAAGAACCCTCGCTTGAGGATGTCGCCGCTGCCGTAGGTCGGAGCGCGAGCTACTTTCACCGCGTATTCAAGGCTTCGACAGGCTTGACCCCGAAGGCCTATGCCGCGGCTGATCGCGCGAAGAAGGTCCGGGAGGGCCTCGAAACCGGCACCAGCGTTACTGGCGCGATGTACGATGCCGGCTTCAATTCCAGTGGGCGATTCTACGAGAAATCCACCGGGATGCTCGGCATGACGCCCTCGCAATATCGGGCGGGCGGCGCCAACGAAGAGATCAAGTTCGCGGTCGGCGAAACCTATCTCGGCGCGATATTGGTTGCCTCCAGCAAGAAGGGCGTCGCCTCGATCCTGCTTGGTGACGATCCGGATGAGCTGGTACGCAATCTGCAGGACCGCTTCCCGAAGGCGAACCTCATTGGCATGGATCGCGACTATGAGGCGTTGATCGCGCGCGTTGTCGGTTTCGTCGAGAATCCCAGCGTTGGGCTGGATCTGCCGCTCGACGTGCGCGGAACCGTTTTCCAGCGCCGGGTGTGGCAGGCCCTGCAGGAGATTCCGGTCGGCGACCGGGTCTCCTATGCCGAAATCGCCCGCCGCATTGGCTCGCCGACTGCCGTTAGGGCGGTGGCGGGGGCCTGCGCCGCAAACAACCTCGCGGTTGCCATCCCCTGCCATCGCGTCGTCCGAAACGACGGATCTCTGTCCGGCTATGCCTGGGGTGTCGAACGCAAGAAGGCGATCCTCGATCGCGAGGCCGCGCAGACCGCATGAACCTCCATTCGCGGTATGACGCATCGGTCGAATTTCTCGCCGGCCTCGACGACGATTGGGCCGGCCTCGTCAAACTGGTCGGGCCGTGCCTCCACGATCCGAAGGCGGCGCGCGAGCCCTATGAAGCGCTGGTGCGCGCGATCGCCTATCAACAACTGACCGCCAAGGCTGGCGACGCAATGATCGCGCGGCTCAAGGCACTGTTCCCCGAGCGCGTGTTCCCGACCCCACAGGATCTCGTGGGTGTCGATTTCGAGGTTCTGCGCACCAGTGGTTTCTCGGCTAGCAAGACCGCAACCATCCAGGCGATCGCTGCGGCGACAATCGCTGGGGTCATCCCGCCCCGTGAGATTGCTGTCACCATGGATGACGAGACTCTGATCGAGCGAATGGTGAGCATCAAAGGCGTGGGACGCTGGACCGTCGAAATGCTGCTGATGTATTCGCTCGAGCGCCTGGATGTGCTGCCGGTCGACGATTTCGGCGTGCGTGAAGGCTATCGCGTCCTCAAATCGCTCGATGAGCAGCCTAAACCGAAGGCGTTGCGGGAGATCGCCAAGGCCTGGGCGCCGCATCGGACCGTCGCATCCTGGTATTTATGGCGCATTCCGCGCGAACGCGGAAATGTCCTGAAATAGCTGAATGTATCGACGGCTTTGCCGCTGCGGGGGGGAGGATGCGCGATCGGGGCGGCGCATGACATTCTTTGACCAGGCGGCGGCGTCGCGCCGCTGTCACCATGGAAAAACGCCATGACGCTTCAGAATCGAGTGACCCCCTTCGGCGAGATTGTCGCAATTCGGCAGCGCGGCCTGTTCACCGGCAATCGCGGCATCATCCACGATCCGGCCACGAAGACCCTGCTGTCAAAACGCTGGACGACCCGTAGCTGGCTGATCTGCACCTGCGATTACAAGGGCCGCCGGCGGGACGTGATGGCGGGACGGAGCTGGACCGAACTGTTTTTTCTCGATGAACCGATCGCGCTGGCTGCCGGTCACCGCCCCTGCTTTCTTTGCCGTCGCGATGAGGCTGATCGCTTCCGCGCGAGTTGGGCTGAGGCGCTCGGGGCTCCCCGCCCGGCGGCGGCGCAAATCGACAAAGTCCTGCACGCCGAGCGATTGGTTGGGGGCCGCAAGCGGCTTCATGCCATCGCCATGCCCTTGAAGGAACTCCCCGACGGAGCCGTCGTCGCGATCGGCACCGACGCGTTTACGATGCGGCGCGGCAGGTTTTTCCGCTGGACCGAGACCGGCTATTTTCCCACGCCACCGCTTGAACGGGCCGATTGGTTAGTGACGCCGCCCTCGACCTTGGCGGTGCTCCGAGCTGGATACGCGCCCGCCTTTCACCCTTCCACAAACTAGAGCCCAAAAGGTTCAGACATGTCCGATCTATTTGAAAAACTCATCCCCACGGAGCCGGCGACGGAGATCATGGCCGAGGGCGCCATGTTGCTGCGCGGAGAGGCCTTGTCATCCGCCCCCGCCCTGCTTCGCGCGCTTGTCGAGATCACCGCCCGATCGCCGTTCCGCCATATGGTGACGCCAGGTGGCTACACGATGTCTGTCGCCATGACGAATTGCGGTGAGGCAGGATGGGTGACGGATCGCACCGGCTATCGATACGATGCCAACGATCCGCTCGATGACCTCCCTTGGCCGCCCATGCCGGAATGCTTTTTCGAGCTTGCTACGCGGGCGGCCGCGCGAGCTGGCTACCCGGATTTCAGGCCTGACGCTTGCCTGGTCAATCGTTATGACCCCGGCGCGCGCCTCACACTGCACCAGGACAAGAACGAGCGCGATTTCGCCAATCCCATCGTTTCGGTGTCTCTCGGCCTGCCGGCGACATTCCAATTCGGCGGCCTCAAGCGGAACGACCCCGTGAAGAGATATGGTCTGCGGCATGGCGATGTCGCCGTATGGGGCGGCCCGTCACGACTTCGCTTCCACGGCGTCTCGGAACTGAAGGATGGCGAGCATGAGTTGGTCGGCCGACAGCGCATCAACCTGACGTTCCGCGGCGCACTTTAGGAAGCGCGATGCTCATTTCAGTTTGATGGCAACAATCGGAGTGTCAGCCGCCGATCGGGACGTCAATTGTGGCAGGATACGCAAATCCCACGTGCTGGGTTAAGATCGTCGCACGAGGCTGAGCAAGGAAGCAGTGCCCATGTTTTCGCGCGGCGGATACGACGCGAATGCCAAGCGACGCAGGTCAGATGAAGCCGAGAAGGCCTTCAATGGCCTTTCTTCGTTTTCGCAAAACGATCCCGAAAAACAGCTTGTGCTTACCTACATCGCCCGCCTGATCGCCGATGGCTATGCGGAGTTCGATGTGCAGGAAAGTGGCGAGATCGAAGTCCGCTTCACATCGGGAGAGATCTATCTTCTGGGCGAAGCCTCGATCTTGCGACTGGCCTGATCAGCGTCGAGCTCTCCGACCGTCGCGCCCGGCATGAGTTCAATTTCGCATCAGTGCGTGGCTTGCGAGCCGGGTATCGGCGAAACGATCACTCGCGCATCCCGAAGAAAATCGACACATGATGCGAACTGCGCGGGGTCGGTTCGAATTTGAACGCCTTCTCGAGTACAACGATATCGTCGTCACGCACTACGGCCTTGAAGAAGTGCATCTCCGGCCTGCCCGTCTGCGAATTGAGCAGGCACGACTGAGACCAGATCATCGTCGGCGTGCCTTCCTCCTGGCCGTTCTCGATGGGCTTGGCTCTGCTGCCAGGCAAGGCCTCGTAGAACAGCATCTCCATCGCGTACCGAAACCCCTCTAACGTGAAACCGTTATCGTTCGACATCACCTGCATAGTGATCATCTCGTTCCAATCCTGGGCGGTCTCGCCCTCAGGGACCAATTTCAGGATCGTGCTTCCGGCAATGGTCACAGATTGGCCGGCAACATAACCGTGAGGGATTTCGGGCAGCAGATTGATCTCCAGCATAGCGCTCTCCTTGTCACGCGCTGCGGCTCGCAAGCGAGGCAGCGGCGCGGTTTCATGCTTTGCGGTACGGACCGGTTCGCGCAGGCTCGGCTTACGGTCCGACGCTGCGGTCTCATTCTCTACGCTATCGCTAGGAAATCCCACGGCACTCCGATTCTTGCTTTGAAACCGACGATCGGTGCCTCTTCCCGATGGCTGAGCGCGGCCAGGTCAGGTGGGTCGCCAGTGCCACCGAAGCGGGGATCTTCGATTTGATGACAATAACCGGAGTGCGCGCACACGCCGCGATTCCCCATATTTCAGTCAATCCGCCGCCGGATCGAAAGGGTGCGTGGGCTATGGAAACAAGGATATCCCGATGATGCATGCCAATGGCGGACACGATGTTGGCCGCAGCCCATTGCTCCCGACCAAGGCGGTGATCGACGGCCTCGTCCGACGAGCAGAACTGAACCCGCCTAAGGCCGCCATCATGGCCCAGATCGGCGGGCTCGTCGCCGAGGGTCTGGCGCGATGGGATATGCTCGAGAACGGCGACATTGAGGCCCGGTTCAAATCCGGCGAGATTTACCTGTTCGCCGAGAGCACGATCACGCGACTGGCGTGAGCTGACCAAGAAATGTGCATCGGGACGCACGCCGTTCGCCGCCTCATTCGCGGCCAGCCCATCGGTTTGATTTTGAAAGCATGAACCGGAGTGCGAGCAGACACCGCGAATTTAAGCGGGCGGCAAGAGACTGCGTCGAGCCTCGGGTTGGCGCCCGCGGCACCCCGGCGCAGGCAGCAACCAAGCAGCGCTGCCCATCCGGCGGCGCCCGAGCCGAAAGTTTGATGTCAATGGATGCGCCAGACACCCCTGTCATTCCCCGCGACCTGCCGGCGCGCGTCGCCAATTATTCGTGGGACGCGATCGCGGTGGACCTCGATGCACAAGGTGCGGCCGTGCTCCCGGGGTTGTTTGGTATTGAGGAGTGCTTCGCGGCGACCAATCTTCTCGTCGATGGTGCCGCGCGGGCCACACCGTCCCTGCCCGAGCAACGTGCCTGGGCAGAAGGCGATAGTCGGTATTTCAACTATCCGCTGCCAGAGTTGATCGAGACGCTGCGCAGCACCTTGTACCCGTTCCTCACCCCCGTTGCGAATAGCTGGCATGATCGCATGGGGCTGGCCGAGCGTTTTCCGCCGACTTTCACGGAATTTCTGAACGTCTGTCATCGTGATCGCCAGACCTTGCCAACCTCCATCATCTACGATCACCGGGTTGGGCAGCAGAGCTTGCTCCACCAGGATGTTTACGGCCGCCATCAATTTCCGTTGCAGGTCCTCGTTCTCCTCTCGCAGCCCGGTTGGGATTTCACCGGCGGCGAGTTCGTCATCACGGAGCAGCGTCCGCGCATGCAAACACGGCCGGAGGTGGTCGCGCTCCAGAAGGGTGACGCGGTTGTTTTCGCCGTCTCGGGGCGTCCTGTGACCGGCTCGCGTGGGACTTATCGCGTCAATCTACGCCATGGCCTCAGTCAGGTCAGACACGGTCAGCAGCGCGCGCTCAGCATCGTTTTCCACGACGCCTCAGTCTGACGACGCGCCGCGAACCAATTTGGATCGAGAAAGACAAGATCATGCCGACACTTAAAGCCGCCCCGTCCCTGCCGAACGCTCTATCTGCCGCTGAGCGCGTCGATCGCATCGATTGGGACCGTATGGCAGGGGATCTCGCGGCAGGCGGCTCGGCCGTCGCCCGTCAGCTCCTCAGTCAGGAAGAGTGCGAGGAGCTGACCGCCCTCTACGCCCAAGACAGCATTTTCCGCAGCCGCGTGGTCATGGCGCGCTACGCTTTCGGGAAAGGCGAATATCGCTATTTCAGCTATCCCCTGCCGGACCTTGTTGGTGAGTTACGCACCGCCTTCTATCCTCACCTGGCGCCGATCGCGAACGACTGGAACGCCCGGATGCGGGTGCATGGCCGCTACCCGTCAACCCATGCCGAATATCTCGATCTCTGTCGCCGCGGCGGCCAGACCCGTCCGACGCCGCTCCTGTTGCAATACGGATCCGGCGACTATTGCTGCATGCATCAGGACCTCTACGGAGATCTCATCTTTCCGATGCAGGTCGTGATCCTCCTCGCCGAACCGGGCCGAGACTTTACCGGCGGCGAGTTTTTGCTGGTCGAGCAGAACCCACGTGGCCTGTCCAAGGCAGAGGTGGTCCCGCTCCGCCAAGGCGATGCCGTCGTCTTCGCGGTCAACCAACGGCCAGCCAGGAGCGTGCGCGGCACCGCGAGGGTCAATCTGCGTCATGGTGTGAGCCGCTTGCATTCGGGGCACCGTCACACTCTCGGCCTGATCTTTCACGACGCAAAATGAGCGAGGGCTCCGCGCCTGAGGCGCCGCTACATTTGGACATCGCCGCATAGACCTCCTGGGCCTCGCCACCTGCGAGGCCCCTTTTTCGTGCGAGGGAGGCCCGCGTGTTGCGGTGCCGACTTCGGCTGAACTGATCTTTTCAATTTGAAAGCAAGGACCGGAGCGAAGGGCCCGGCAGCGGCTCGTACACAGGATCGACAAGCACGATCGAAGGTGAAGACGATGAGTGAGACAATCAAATTCGCTTGGGGCACCAGCTCGCTCGGCGACTTCATGGTCGCCATGTCCGCGACTGGTGTCGTGGGCCTGGAGTTCAGCACGACACATGTCGCGATGGAGGAGTCGCTCCGCGCGCGCTTTCCTGAAGCCGATGTGATTCACCGGCCGGAAGAACTCACCGACGTCGTCGCGATCGTCGCGGCGCTGATCGAGGATCCGGGCGCGGGATGCGAGTTGCCGCTCGACCTGCGCGGCACGTCCTATGAGGTGAAGGTATGGCTATTGCTCCGGGAAATCGCCGCCGGCGAGACAACGAGCTATGGGGCACTGGCAAGCAAGCTCGGCTCGCGCGATGCGCGCGAGGTGACCGGCGCGATCGCCAACAATCCTGTCGCGGTGATCGTCCCTTGCCATCGGGTCATCAAGAAGGACGGCTCGATCTCCGGCTACCGCTGGGGTGTGCACCGCAAGCGCGCGTTGCTCGCACGCGAACAACAGTCTGCGGAACACTGAAATGACCGTGTTCAGCGAACCGCGAGGCGGCGCGACCGCCAGTCACCGTGATGCCGCCGCTTCGATTGACGATGAAGTCGCTGTCGACCGTCTGGAGCTGCCCGCTGCCCTCGACCTGGTGAAGCTGGCGCTCAGGTCCGTCAACGAGGCAAAGGCCCGGTATCCCGACTATCGGCTCACGCGGCTCGTCTCGGCACGGTTGGAGCTTGAGGATGAAGACGCCCTCGCCCTCTATGACCTGATCGGCCTTTCCCGGCGGGGCTGGCGTCCTGCGAGCGAAGACCCCCGCTGCTTCGACGAGCTCTTGCGGGAGGTGATCGACCGCCATGCCCTGCAGCGTCTGTTCGTCGACGACAATCATGCGCCCCATCATCACGCCATTCGACCGACCGGCTATGATTTTATCGAGGATCAGGTCATCCCGATCGGCATGGAGCAGTGGCGGGCCGACTATCGGGCCATGTCGGACGAACGTCAGATGTTGGCGGCTTCGATCATCTGGCTCTACCGGGGCGGCAAGGACAACGTCTGGCTGCGCCGGGTTCCCTGCACCTGGCATGCGGCCGATGCGATCGCACATCTACGCGATAGAGGTTGCCTCCCGGATTGGGCCGGCCTGTTCGTTGCCTATCCCGGTTGGTGAGCTGGTCGACGTCCCCGCACCGCACCGGCTGTCCGAGAATTGTTGGATTTGAAAGCACGAACCGGAGCGCCAGCAATCCTGTCCATTCATAGCCAATGCGAGCTTGGGATTCTCGGCTGTGTCCACCGATACGGGATCCAGGCGACCGCAATGGAGCCACGGAATGGCGAACGATCAGATCGGGGCTATCGCCGCTGACGGTGACGCCTTGGTGATTTCCCTCAATCGGACCGGTCAGGCGCAGAACGATATCAAGCTCACGCTTGGAGAGGCAAGTCTGCTCGCCGCCACGCTTCCCGGACTATTGGCGATCGCCCGAACCCAAGGCCATCTCAATGGCGTAGCGACGCCCGCTCACCCGTTACGAGACTATCACGTGGATCTCGCGCCTGGCCTCTATCGCATATTGCTCGGTCTGGTGCCGACGAACGGACAGGAGCAGGTTTTCGCGATCAACGCGGAGATGGTGCCAGCCCTGTTGCAGGATCTTCGGAACGCTCTGCTGCTACTGAACATCAGCACACCGGGCCTGCCGAACTGATGGCCACGGCTTTGTCCCCGCTCAATCTTGCAAGGCTCGGCGGCCGAACGCGACCGCGATTCGGCGGGGCTGGGCGACAGATGCAGGGACGATTGGGAGCTTGTCGCACCCCACGGAGGGCGGCGCATGGATAAGTCCGAGCTCGAGGAGCATCTTCGCCGCCAAATCCCTCTGTCGGCCGCGATGGAAATCGCAGTCCGAGAAGCCGCAGCCAATTCTATTGTCCTGTCCGCACCGTTGAAGCCAAATATCAATCACATGCAGACCGTTTTCGGCGGCAGTGCGCCAGCCCTTGCCATTCTGGCGGCCTGGTCGCTGGTGCATGTTCGTCTTGCGGACGAGGGCTTCAAATGTGCGGTCGTGATCCAGTCGAACCATATGGATTACGATCGACCAATCGCCGGATGTTTTACCGCCGTATCGTTCCTTTCAGACGGATCGGATTGGCCGAACTTCATGCGAACACTTCGGCGTAGAAGGCTCGCACGGATCGAGGTGCAGTCGGTGCTAAGACACGAGGATGCGGTCGCCGGGCGCTTCACGGGCAGGTTCGTCGCGTTCCTCGAAAACGAAGAATAGGCGACGCAGCCTGCCCGTCTCCACCTCGCGGCCGATTGTCGACCAGCATGGCGGCCTTTGGCCGTCAGCGGGCGTCGTGAAAGATGATGCCGGCCGTGTGGCGCATGCCGGAGCGGACCCGGCTTACGCCGTGTCGTAGATTCACGCGGTAATCGCCCTTGGATCCTCGCACCGGCCGATTGGTGACCGCGAACGCGACAGCATCGCCCTGATTGAGGGAAACGACCTCGACACGGCTCTGCATCCGAGGCCTTTGCTCGGTCAGCGCGAATTCGCCGCCGGTGAAATCCGTCCCGGGCTCGGACAGCAGGATGGCGACCTGGATCGGAAACCAGATGTCGCCATAGAGATCCTGATGCAGGCAATTGTAGTCGCCCTCGACATACTGCAGGAGCAGCGGTGTGGGCTTAGTCTGGCCGTCAGCGTGGCATCGCTCGAGGAATGCCGCATGGTTCGCCGGGAAGCGTTCCGTCATCCCCATGCGTTCGTTCCATGCGTTCGCGATCGGCGCCAGGCGCGGATAGAGCGCGGTCCGCATGTCGCCTATCAGGTCAGGCAGTGGGTAGCCGAAATAGCGATACTCACCTTTCCCGAAGCCGTGGCGCGCCATGATGATATGGCTGCGAAAACGACTTTCGTCCGGATAGAGAGCAGCTATCTCGCGGCATTGTTCCGGCGTGAATAGCTTCGGAATGACGGCGCAGCCGACACTATCGAGCTCTTCTGTGATCGCGCCCCACTGATAGCGCGCGATCCGAGCCTCTGCGGACGGGTCCGCAGAGACCGGAGCGATGAAATCCACCAAAGGCGGCTTCATGCCATCGCTTCCTTTCGGATCAGCTCGCGCTTGCGTTCGATTCCCCAGCGATAGCCGGCCAGGTCACCATTGCTGCGAACGATGCGGTGGCAAGGAACTGCCAGCGCGATGGGATTTGCAGCACAGGCACCTGCAATTGCTCGCGGATGCGATGCCGGCATCAGCTTGTTGGCGAGGTCGGTGTAGGTCGCCGTCTCGCCGGCCGGGATCGTCAGCAGCTTTTCCCAGACACTGCGCTGAAACGCGGTGCCGCGGATGTCGAGCACCAGATCGAGGCCGGCCGACGGCTTCTCGATGTAGCGCAGGACCTTCGCCACATCCGCCTTCACGGCGTTGGTGTCTTCGATCAGCGTCGATGCCGGGAAGCGCTCACCGAGATCCGCCTTCAGTTCGTCGGTGGTGGCGCCGATGAGGATCGAGCAAACACCGCTTGCGCTGCGAGCGACGAGCACCTTGCCCATATCGCTGTCGACAATCGCGTAAGAAAGGACATCAGCGATCGCCGTCTTCGAATTTGCCCGCGAGCTCGCCCGCAGACCATCAGTTGTCATGAGGTTCATTGTCGTAACTCCTTGCTAGCCTCATGACTGGAGTTAGACCCGGAGCCAGAACGCCAAACTCCGTTCCTTGTTTTCAAATTGAGAAAAGCTTTGCGAAGGATCACGGGAGGCGGTGATCGGGGCTTTCCGCGATGACACAGGCCCGCGGGCGGCAATTACTGCAACCCCAGTGTTCCGATCACTTCGGCTCGGATTCATGATCTGGCCGACCATCTGAACGCGCGACGTTGCGGACGCATTCGATAAAGCGCTCCGCTAGGGGCGTCAGGGTCCGATCCTTGACCGTGATGACACCCACTGGCGCTGGCGGCGACTGCGCTTTGAGCGGCAGGATATTGATCCGCATTCCCTTACCGCCGAAGCGCATGGCGGAGGCGGGAATGAGGCCGAGCCATCGCCCGGTCTCGACTAGGCGCATGTAAAGATGAAGCGACACAGTCTGCACCGCCGCCGTGGGCGGCTCGAGGCCGCTATTGCGGAAAACCCGATCTTGCAGCGATCGCGCCAGGCTCCCCGGCTGCGCCAGCACCCATGGCTCGTCGATCAACTGCTCCAGCGTGAGGCCTTTCCGTTTCGCCCAAGGGCTGTCCGCAGCGGCCGCAACGACATCCGGCTCATCGAACATCGTCTCCGCCACCAGATCGGGTTGATCCAGCGTCGCGGGAATCCGGCCGAGCACAAGCTCGACATTCCGATTGCGCAGATTGTCGTACTGCAGGGTCGCGATATTCTCGTGCAGCACCTGGAGTGAAGCGCGCGGGAAATCGGTCGTGAACTGCTCAATGGCCGCGGGCAACAGTCCGGCATCGACGACGATCGAGGAACCAATGCGAAGCTCGCCGGCATCCGGTTCCTTGATGAACTCGATCTGCTGAAGACCCTTTCGGATCTCATCAAAAGCCGCGATGCCGGACGCGAGCAGCGCGCGGCCATAATGCGTCGGCTCGACGCCAGAGATGCTGCGGTCGAAAAGCTTCACGCCCAGCGTGTGCTCCAGATCCGAGATTGTCTTCGAGATGACCGGATAGGAAACCGCAAGGTCCTGCGCCGCCCGCGACATGCTACCCGCCTCGGCAACCGCGATCACTATGTGGAAATCCCGTAGCTTGACGCGACGCCCGACCCTGTCCGTCCACTTCATCGGATACCTAGCCAAATGGTTATGGGGTTGCACAGTAAACGGAACTGAGTGACTAGGTCAAAGTCTGGCAAACATGTCTTCAGCAGTCGACGCACGAAAGGTTCGAGCGCCGCAAACTGAAGGAGAAATGTCATGACCGAAGCATCTGCAACCATCGTCCTCGTCCATGGCGGTTTCGTCGACGGCGCCGGCTGGGAAGGCGTCTACAATCTGCTGAAGCAGGACGGTTTCGACGTCAGCATCGTGCAGAATCCGACCACATCGCTCGCCGACGACGTGGCCGCGACCCGGCAGGTCATCGCGCAGGCCAAGGGGCCTGTGGTTCTGGTGGGCCATTCCTATGGCGGCGTGGTCA
>FTCV01002402.1_pt1 | contig 23374 bp, 28 predicted proteins | sample 1639691 | NCBI WGS metagenome assembly FTCV01 (sample SAMEA3914864, study PRJEB12502) | metagenome | biome: forest; material: soil | place: USA | collected 2012-03-12 | depth 0.3 m
ACTTTCGAGCGCGTGCAACTGCGGGAATTGACGGTGCTGAAACGCTCCGGCCGTCGGGTGCCGTTCGATCGCGCCAAGCTGGAGAAATCGCTCGAGATCGCGCTTCGCAAGCGGCCCGTCGATGCCGACAGGGTTGAGCGCATGTTGAACGGCGTCGTCCGGCAATTGGAGAGCCTTGGCGAACCGGAAATTACCTCCGAGCAGATCGGCGGCCTGCTGATGGAGGGGCTTCGCGGTCTTGACGATGTCGCCTATGTGCGTTTTGCCTCAGTGTACAAGAACTTCCGCGAGGCAAAGGAATTCGGGGCTCTTGTTGAGACCTTGTCCGGCGACGATATCGTAGCTGACGGCAAGTCTCAGCCGAGCCGCGATGACGCCTAGGATTTTTTACCGGCCGTGACCGACCAGAACGATACCGACATCCGCTTCATGCGAGCGGCGCTTGCCTATTCGCAGCGTAACCTTGGCTTGACTGCGCCTAACCCCTGCGTGGGCGCTCTGGTTGTCAAGGATGGGGTGATCGTCGGCCGCGGCATTACCAAGCCCGGTGGTCGTCCCCATGCCGAGCGCGTCGCGATCGAGCAGGCTGGCGACAAGGCGCGCGGCGCGACGATCTATGTCACGCTTGAACCCTGCGCCCGCCGCAGCCGAACGGGCGACGGACCATCCTGTACGGATGCGATCTTGGCGGCGGGCATTGCCCGCGTCGTGGTGGCCGCGCGAGATCCAAGTCCCTATGCCGGCGGTGAAGGCGAGAAAAGGCTTTGCGGCAACGGCCGCGTCGTCTGCGGCTCGGTTCTCGATGAAGAAGCGGCGTTGCTGCATCGTGGCCATATGCTCCGCGTAACGCGCCATCGCCCGATGGTGCAGCTCAAGTTGGCCGCGACCAGCGATGGCTATGCCGCAACACTCGACCATAAGCCGCTGGCGATCACCGGCGAGCAGGCCCGGAATTACGTGCATCTCATGCGCTCCCGCTCGGATGCGATCATGGTCGGTATCGGCACTGTCCTCGCCGATGATCCGCAACTAACCTGCCGATTGCCTGGATTGCGCGCGCGTTCGCCGATTCGCGTCGTGCTGGATAGCGACTTGCGCATTTCGATGCTGTCGCAGCTGGTGAAATCCGCGCGTGAAACGCCGACCTGGATCGTGGCGGGCGTCAACGCTCCCGTCGAACGCGAATGGGCCCTGCGAAGCGAGGGCGCGGAAGTGCTCCGCGTGTCGGAAACGGCCGAGGGCCGTCTGGACCTTGTCGATACGCTTGGGCTGTTGGCCGATTGGGGCATAACGCGCCTGATGGTGGAGGGCGGCCCCATGCTTGCGGAAAGCCTGGCGGAGGCCGACCTTGTTGACGAGATGGTTTTGTTGCGCGGCGGTTGGGCTCTTGGCGTCGAAGGGTTGCGCGCCTACGGGCCCCGTGTCGCGTCCATACAATCCGACAACCTGTTCCGTCTGGCCGATAGCAAACCGCTTGGCGGCGACACGATGCAATCCTTCGAAAGAATACGCTGATGTTTACCGGATTGGTCAGTGACCTTGGTGAAGTGATCGCGATCGAGGATCGTCAGGGTACGTTGCGGCGCATGAGGATCGCCTGCAGCTATGAGACGGATTCGATCCTCATGGGCGCTTCGATCGCCTGCTCCGGCCCTTGCCTGACCGTAGTGGACTTTGGCTCGCATCCGACAGGCAATTGGTTTGATGTCGATGCTGCGGCGGAAACTCTGGCGAAGACCACGGTCGGCGCTTGGCATGTCGGTCGGAAGATCAATCTCGAACGGTCACTGAAGGTCGGCGACGAGCTTGGCGGCCATATCGTCACCGGACATGTCGATGGCGTAGCCACTATTGTCGAACGCGAGGATATCCTTACCGGCGAGAGCGCCGAGCAATGGGGCGCTATGGCTCGTTTCGACATTCGCGCTCCGCATGCTTTGTCGAAATTCATTGCGGCCAAGGGCTCGATCTGCCTCGATGGCACCTCGCTGACGGTCAATACCGTCCACGACGATGTCCTTTCGGTCCTGCTCATCCCGCATACTTTGGCTGTCACCAGTTGGGGGGGGCGTAAGGCCGGCGATGACCTCAATCTCGAAGTCGATTTGATGGCGCGTTACGCTGCTCGCCTGACAGAAGTGCGGTGACGCACCGTTTTTTTCTTACGAAAGCGTAATTTGCTCGGAACCAAGCGCTTAGGTAGCGTGTTGGCATAGTGATGTCGCCACAGAAGACAGGAGGGTCTTATGGCACTCTCGTTCTGGTTTGATCGCTTCGTCTGGAGCTTGCTCATTATCTTCGCCGTAACCGGCATGGTTCTGGCGTAACGAGCTTTAGCGCACGATCGTATCTCTGAATCCCTTGCGGAAGATCGCAGCTACCCGTATCTGAACGGCTCCCTGCGGCTGTTGCCAGAAAAGTCACGACAGCCGCCTGAAATAAAGAGAGCTTGATGCTGTCCGTAAGCCGCGGCTGACAGCCAAGTTCTGGAGCCGCAAATGTCAGAACCCAATCGTAAAGCTACGCTGCAACCACCGCTGCCAGGCTCTCGCATCCTGATCGTGGAGGGTCGTTTTTACGACCATATCAACGATGAGCTGGTCGCTGGCGCGCGCGAAGTGGTTGAGGAGGCAGGCGGGCAGGCCGAGGTGATTACGGTTCCAGGTTGCCTGGAGGTTCCGACAGCTATCGCTATCGCGCTGGACGCCGCCGTCGAGTCCGGCAAGCCCTACGATGGCGCAGTCGCCTTGGGATGCGTCATCCGGGGCGAGACCACGCATTACGAAATCGTCTCGAATGAGAGCGCCCGCGCTCTGATGGATATGGCAGTTGCGCGAAAGCTGGCGCTCGGAAACGGCATTATTACCGTGGAGAATGAGGAGCAGGCGCTCGCCCGCGCCAATCGATCCGAGATGAACAAAGGCGCCGACGCCGCGCGGGCTGCACTTGCGCTTGTCAGGCTTAAACGCCAGGTAGCGCCGCGATGACCGAGCCAGCGCCAAAGATCGGCAGGGGAGAGCGTCGCTCGGCCGCAAGGCTAGCGGCCGTTCAGGCTCTCTACCAGATGGACCTGGCCGGCAAGGGCCTTCACGAGGTCTTCGCCGAATTCGAGAAGCACTGGATGGGTCGCGAGATCGAAGGCGATCAATACAAGCCGGCCGAGGCTGCGCTGTTTCGGAGCATCCTGGAAGGGGTACTCGAACATCAGCGCGCGCTCGACCCGCGTATCGACGATATCCTTCACCACACCTGGCCGTTGAAGCGTATCGAGACGGTCATGCGCGCTGCCCTGCGGGCCGGCGCATATGAGCTGGTTTTCTCACGCGACGTGCCGCCGAAAGTCGTCATTTCCGAATATGTTGATATCACGCGGGCGTTTTTCGAGCGCGACGAGACCAATATGGTCAATGCGGTGCTCGACAAGCTCGCACGCGAGGAGCGGGCCGACGAATTAGCCTGAGGCTATTCTTGCATGAACGGTGGACAGGGCTGGGATGAGCGAACGCCCATCGGAATTCGAGCTGATCGCGCGCTATTTTGCTCCCTTGGCGGGAGAGGGCGCTTTCGGCCTGCTTGATGACGCAGCCACGATTTGCCCAGCGCCGGACTGCGACCTTGTCCTGACCAAGGATATGCTGGTCGCCGGGGTGCATTTCTTTGCGGATGACGCACCGGATCTCGTGGCGCGCAAGGCGCTTCGGGTCAATTTGTCGGATTTGGCGGCCAAGGGCGCGCGCCCGAAAGGTTTTATGCTTGGTCTTGGCTTGCCAACCGATTGGCAGCCGGACTGGCTGGCGGCCTTCGCCAAGGGGCTCGGTGAGGATCGTCGAGAATACCAATGCCCGCTGCTTGGTGGCGATACGGTAAAAACGCCTGGCCCGGTCACGATTTCCATCACCGCCTTTGGAGAGGTGCCGGCCGGCCGCATGGTTCCTCGCACCACGGCTCAAGCTGGAGATGCGATTTTCGTCACCGGTACGATCGGCGATTCGGCGCTTGGCCTCCGGGCGCGCCTTGAGCCCGAAGCAATCTGGTTGAAACACCTGCCGAAAGAACACCAAGACCATCTGACGAAACGCTATCTGTTGCCAGAGCCAAGAAGCGTCTTTGCCAGCGCTGTACAGCGACATGCGCGCGCCGCGATGGATATTTCGGACGGGTTTGTCGGCGATCTTCGGAAGATGATGGCGCATGTCGGGGCGACGATCGAACTCGCCGCCATACCCTTATCGGCGGCTGCGAGAGCCGCAATTGAATTTGCTCCTGCGTTGAGGGAGGTCGCTCTGACTGGTGGCGACGATTACGAGCTGCTGATGGCGGTGCCGCAGGCGGCGATCGAGCCATTGATGATTGAAGCAAGGCACCTCGGGCAGGCACTCACGCGCGTTGGCACCGTGACCGGCGAGCGAGACGTCATCTTCGTCGACGGCGAAGGGAAACATTGCAGCTTTTCGCAAGGTTCCTTCGTTCATTTCTGATCTGCATCGCTCGGATCACCAAAATGATGCGGTGACGCTTCTCGCTTTCAGGTAATGCCGAGGCGAGGGGATATGATGAGCGTCTTGGCCGAACCTGCCGTCAATACAGCAACCGGTGATGCGATCGCGCGACGCAATGCGCGCTTTCTTGCCGTGGCCGGCGCTCTGGCCGGAGCCAACGCGATGGTGGTTTTCGCCACCGGAGCCCTGATCGGCCATGCGCTGGCCCCTGTCGAAGGCCTGGCGACGTTGCCAGTCACGACCTTTGTGATCGGAACGGCCTTCTCGACGCTGCCCGTCGCGACGATGGCGCGCAAGTTTGGCCGGCGGTCGGTTTTCATGGCTGGAAACGTGACAGGCGCCTGGGCGGGATTGCTGGGCGCGCTGGCGCTCTATCTTGGTTCCTTCTGGCTCTACTGCTGCGCTACGGTTCTGGCCGGGGCCTACCATGCCGTCATCAGCTCTTACCGGTTCGCCGCGGCCGATACCGCAAGTCCGGCATTTCGCCCGACCGCGATTTCGTGGGTTCTCACTGGAGGTTTGGTCGCAGCCTTTATCGGCTCGCCATTGGTGATTGCGACCAAGGAATTGTCGCTGCCATACCTATACCTGGCGACTTATCTGGCGCAGGCGGCCGTGGCGATCGGCGCGATGGCCTTCACCAGCCGTTTCACCGACGCGCCGCCTTTGCCCGCCAATACCGTGCCCGCCCGGCCGCTGGCGGAAATTGCCAGAACGCCACGTTTCATCGTGGCTGTCCTTTGCGGCACGCTCGCGCAGGGGCTCATGAACATGGTCATGACCTCGGCTCCGCTTGCCATGGAGATGTGCGGCTATTCCGCCACGGAATCGACGCTGGGCATTCAGTGGCATGTGGTCGCCATGTATGCGCCGAGCTTTTTCACCGGTGCGCTGATCGCGCGCTTCGGCAAGGAGCGCATGGTGGTCGCCGGGCTCGCCCTGCTCGCGGGTTGCGCGATGATCGGCCTTTCGGGCACCACCATCACGCATTTCTGGGTCGGGCTTGTCGTTCTGGGGATCGGCTGGAACTTTGCCTTCATCTCGGCGTCGGCGATCGTCACGGATTGTCACCATTCGTCCGAGCGGACCAAGGTTCAGGGGCTGAACGACACCTTGATTTTTGCCACGACCGCTGTCGGCTCTTTCCTGTCCGGGCAACTCCTCGCGTCGGCCGGCTGGAGCGCCATCAATCAGACAGTGATTCCGCTGAGCTTGATCGGCATTTTCGCGATTCTTTTCCTGCACATGAAGCGTCCGCACGCGTCGCATTGATCGTGCGACGCTAACGCACCCAAACTAAGACTAATTTCGCTTCGAAAAGCTTTGCCAGCCCGGCTCGGCTTTTGTTAGCGTTCGCGCCGACCCGGCAATTCCACCAAGAAGAGAAGAAGGCCGGCATGTAGATAGGGAAGAAGAAATGTCAGCAATTTGGGTGATACTCGCGCTTGGGGCCTTGTCGATTGTCTATGGGGTCTGGGCAATCCGCTCGGTGATGGAAGCCGATGCCGGCTCGCAGCGCATGCAGGAAATCGCGAATGCGATCGCTGAAGGCGCGCAGGCCTATCTCAAGCGCCAGTATTTGACGATCGGCATCGTTGGCGCAGTTCTCTTCGTCGTAATCTGGTTGCTGCTCAAGGCGCCCGTCGCCGTCGGCTTCCTGATCGGCGCCATCCTTTCGGGAGCTGCAGGCTTCATCGGCATGAACGTCTCGGTGCGCGCCAATGTCCGTACCGCGCAAGCGGCCTCGAAATCACTGGCTGCTGGTCTTGATCTTGCGTTCAAATCAGGTGCGGTAACCGGCATGCTGGTCGCTGGCCTCGCTCTTTTGGGCGTTGCTGGCTATTACGCTGTGCTGACCGGGCCGCTGGGTTTCGCCATCAGTGATCGTATCGTCATCGACGCGCTTGTCGCCCTCGGCTTCGGCGCTTCCCTGATTTCGATTTTCGCCCGTCTCGGCGGCGGCATCTTCACCAAGGGTGCTGACGTCGGCGCCGATCTGGTCGGCAAGGTCGAAGCCGGCATTCCGGAAGATGACCCGCGCAATCCGGCAACCATCGCCGATAACGTCGGCGATAACGTCGGCGACTGCGCCGGCATGGCCGCTGACCTGTTTGAAACCTACGCGGTGACGGTCGTCGCCACCATGGTGCTCGCGTCGATCTTTTTCGCAACGCAGCCAAACCTCGCCAGTTTGATGCTCTATCCCCTGGCGATCTGCGCGGCCTGCATCGTGACCTCGATCATCGGCACGTTTTTCGTCAAGCTTGGCGCCAATGGCTCGATCATGGGCGCTCTCTATAAAGGTCTCTGGGCTTCTTCGCTCTTGTCGGTCCTTGGCCTGGCAGGTGCGACCCACCTGCTGATCGGATGGGGTGTGGTCGGCAAGTTCAAGGCGACCACCGGAACGATGGTCGATGTAACCGGTACGAACCTGTTCATCTGCGGTGTTATCGGTCTGGTCGTAACGGGGCTTATCGTCTGGATCACCGAATTCTACACCGGAACGGGCAAGCGCCCGGTGGTCTCCATCGCTCAGGCTTCGGTGACGGGCCATGGCACGAACGTCATCCAGGGCCTTGCCGTATCGCTTGAATCGACGGCTTTGCCGGCGCTCGTCATCGTTGGCGGCATCGTCGCCACCTATCAGCTTGCCGGCCTCTTCGGCACTGCCATTGCCGTGACAACCATGCTCGGCCTTGCAGGCATCATCGTTGCTCTCGACGCCTTCGGGCCGGTCACCGACAATGCTGGCGGTATTGCGGAGATGGCGGGGCTTCCCAAGGAAGTCCGTCACTCGACGGACGCGCTCGACGCCGTCGGCAACACCACCAAGGCAGTCACGAAGGGGTATGCGATCGGCTCAGCCGGACTTGGCGCCCTTGTGCTGTTCGCCGCCTATACGAACGATCTGCAGGCGTTCATTGCCGAAGGGCGTCCATACTTCAAGGATATCGGCGCGGTCTCGTTCGACCTCTCCAATCCCTACGTGGTTGCCGGCCTGATCTTCGGTGGTCTCATCCCATACCTCTTCGGCGGTATTGCAATGACGGCTGTCGGGCGCGCCGCGGGTTCGGTCGTCGAGGAAGTGCGGCGGCAGTTCCGTGAGAAGCCCGGCATCATGGCTGGCACCGATCGGCCGGATTATGGCCGCGCCGTCGACATGCTGACGCGTGCCGCGATCAAGGAGATGATCATCCCGTCGCTGCTGCCGGTGCTTGCGCCGCTTGTCGCCTATTTCGGCGTGCTTGCGATCTCGGGCTCCAAGGCCAACGCCTTTGCCGCCCTGGGTGCGTCCCTGCTTGGCGTCATCGTGAATGGTCTCTTCGTTGCAATCTCGATGACCTCGGGCGGCGGCGCCTGGGACAACGCGAAGAAGTCCTTCGAGGACGGCTTTGTCGACAAGGACGGCACACGCCACATGAAGGGGTCGGAAGCCCATAAGGCCTCCGTCACCGGCGATACCGTCGGCGACCCCTATAAGGACACGGCTGGTCCGGCCGTGAACCCGGCGATCAAGATCACCAACATTGTCGCACTGCTGCTTCTGGCGATTCTCGCGCACTGAAGCGCAAATCGGGCAAGACTAGAAAAGGGGCGCTATGCGCCCCTTTTTCATGACAGATCAATTTTGGATCAGATGCCTGGTGATGCAGCCGCTTTTGCGCGCCCGCCGCTCTGATACGATCAGCGCGAGCCTGGCGTCCGGAGCAACTGACGAACCAGCGAGAGTTCAGTACCGCCCGATGGAGTCGTCCGGCTGATGAAGTCGAAGATCTTTCCATCCTGCTCGCCATAATTGGCAAGGCGCTCGACCTTGTTATTCTTGTCGAGCGAGACGACGAGAACGCGCTGATCGGTGATAGACGGGCTCAGAAACTGGAACCGGCGCGAAATCTGCTGGCTGATATAGTAGTAGGTCTTGCCCCCGACCGTGGAAACCGTGGAGGGAGTGCCCATCACGAGGACGACCTGTTCGGCGCTGGAGCCTGGCTTGATCTGTGCGAGAGCTTGCTCATCGGCGATATAGCCACGGGTCATGCTCTCACCGCCGCAGGCGCCGAGAAATAGCAGAGCGGCGAGAGCTGCGCTGTTCTTCGCAATTGCCCGTGCCTGGAATTTCTCGCTCATTGCCACTTTCTCCACCGCAGGATTGGCATTATCTCTCCGCCAAGTTGTAAAGGCGGTACCGCGCGCGCGGCCGAAATGCAATCCATGTTCGGCATGGCAAGAGTGAGGCGTATGGCAGCTTCGACAGAAACTTATGTGGCGTTGGCCTACAGGTGACCGCGCTCATGATCGACGGTCTCTATGATGGCCTGCAACCAGACGCCTCCCGTAGTCGTGACGGCAATGAAGGCCGCGAACAATAGGACTTCGACCATAATCTCAGGATTTCCGAGGGAATATGACCGCAGGAAAGCCGAACAGGATTAAGAATCCATAAACCACGTTGGAGATGAACAAGACCGCGATGTTTGCTTTTTTGCGCCGTAACCCACTCCGCCAGGCTGTTGAGAATTTTTACGTCGAACTGGCAGGGGCGGCGCGCAATCCTCATTTCTTCACGGTTTGCAATGTGCCGGATACGCTGGAAGGGCGGTTCGAGGTGTTGGTTCTCCATGCCGCGCTGGTTCAGCTAAGGCTGAAGACCCTGGCTGGAGATGCCGAAAAGGTGTCGCAATTGCTGACGGACAGCCTGTTTGCCGATCTTGATGCGGCGATCCGCGAGGCCGGGGTCAGCGATGTCGGCGTGCCGCGCAAAATGAAGATGTTAGCCGAAGCCTATTTTGGCCGCCTTTCTGCGTATGAGGCCATGATGAAGGGCGAACGTGAGGTCGTGCCAACCTTGGCAAAAAATGTTCTCGCTACGAATGATGGGGCCGCGGACCACCCCGGCTCGATCGCCCTTTCCAACTATGTCGCTGCCTTGGCCGGAATGCTGCAACAAAAGGGTTTGGCCGGCCTTCTGGCTCTGCGTGGGCAGGAGATTCAGGTTTTGACACATCCGCGCGTTGATGCGTTGGGACAATAGAGCTTGAGATTTTGGAGCAGACTCGTAAGGGAAGCACGGCCATGACCCACGAAATGCCCATTCTTTCCCGCATTATTGACGTGACCTCCCTTGCCGCTGGCGGAGATGAGCATCGCATCGCCTCCAGTGCTGAAGAGCGGGCGGCGCTTGCGAAAATGCTCCAACTGCCGTCGATCGAGGCGCTTGAGGCTAGCCTCACCGTCGAACAGGAGCGTGGCGGCGTCATCCATGTCCACGGCGAGTTGACGGCCGCGTTCCAGCAAGTCTGCACCGTGACGATCGAACCGTTCGAGACGACAATGCGGGAGCCGGTCGATATTCGTTTCGCTCCGCCGGAGAAGGTGGCCGCCATGGCTGCCGCCGCCGTGGAAGATCCCGAAGCGGATGATCTGCCCGATCCCTATGAAGACGATCAGATCGATCTTGGCGCGGTCGTGCAGGAATTCTTCGTTCTGGGTCTCGATCCCTATCCGCGAAAACCCGGCGCGGTTTTCGACTATTCCGACGAAAATGACGAAAAATTGTCTCCATTCGCCAAGCTTGCCGCGCTAACGCCTTCCTCGAAGCACTGACGCTGGAAAGCCCAAGCTTGCGTCACGTGGATCAGACGCTAATGTCCGCACCAACAATCGACCCCCAGATGCCCCAGGAGCCGGCGGTTCCATTCAATGCCTAGTTCAATCCGCATAGCACTCGACGCCATGGGCGGCGATCATGGGCCTTCCATCGTTATCGCGGGCGCCGCGCTGGCGCTTGAGCGCCATCCCGAGCTGTCTTTTGTTGTTTTTGGCAACGAAAGCGTTGTGAAGCCCGTACTCGACGCCCATCCCAAGGTGCTGGCGCGCTCTACCTTTCACCACACCGACATTGCCGTCCGCATGGACGACAAGCCAAGCCAGGCGCTCCGTCAGGGGCGTTGGAAATCGTCGATGTGGAAGGCGATCGAGGCAATCAAGAAAGGCGAAGCCGAGGCTTGCGTTTCCGCAGGCAATACCGGCGCGCTGATGGCGATGGCGGCCTTTTGCCTGCGCACCATGGCAAAGATCGACCGGCCGGCGCTCGCCGGGCTCTGGCCGAACGTCAAAGGCGAATCCGTTGTGCTGGATATCGGGGCGTCCATTGGCGCCGATGCGCAGCATCTGGTCGATCTTGCCGTGATGGGCTCGTCCATGGCTCGCATCGTCTTCGATATCGATAAGCCGACCGTTGGGCTGCTGAATGTCGGGGTCGAGGAGATCAAGGGCGTCGAAGAGGTCAAGGCCGCAGGCCGCATCCTGCGCGAAGCCAAGTTGCCCGGCCTTTCCTATTTCGGTTTCGTTGAAGGCGACGACATCGGCAAGGGCACGGTCGACGTTGTCGTCACCGAAGGGTTTGCCGGCAATATTGCGCTCAAGACTGCCGAAGGCACGGCCAAGCAGATCGCGGAATATCTGCGCGCTGCGATGAGCCGTTCGATCATGTCGAAGATCGGTTATTTCTTCGCACGTGATGCTTTTCGCGCACTGAGGGAGAAGATGGACCCGCGTCGATCGAATGGCGGCGTCTTCCTTGGCCTCAATGGTGTCGTTATCAAGAGCCATGGGGGGACGGATGCGCTGGGTTTCGCCAGCGCCATCGATCTTGCCTTCGACATGGTCAATCATGGATTGCTCGAAAAAATCGACGAGACGTTGAGCGCCTATCATGCCGCTCCCGATCTTGCCGTCGCGCAGAAGCGCCCGGAACGAGTGGAGACGCCCTTATCGTGACTATCAGAAGATCCGTGGTGCGGGGCGTTGGAAGCTATCTTCCCGAACGCGTCGTACCCAACGCTGAACTCGCCGACAGAATCGAGACCTCCGATGAGTGGATCGTTCAGCGGACGGGCATTCATCAGCGTCACGTCGCGGCTGAAGGCGAGACGACTTCTCAGCTTGCGACGCGCGCGGCCGAACGAGCGCTCGCGGATGCCGGGCTGACCGCTGCGGATATCGATATGATCGTGCTGGCGACCTCGACGCCGGATTATACGTTTCCCGCCACCGCTACCCAGGTTCAATACGCGCTGGGCATGAACCATGGCGTTGCTTTCGACCTGCAGGCAGTATGCTCCGGCTTCGTCTTCGCGGTATCGACCGCCGACAAGTTTCTGTCGACAGGCGCCGCCAAACGCGCGCTGGTGATTGGCGCCGAAACGTTTTCCCGGATTCTCGATTGGGAAGATCGCACGACCTGCGTTCTTTTTGGCGACGGCGCGGGCGCGATCGTGCTCGAAGCGCAAGACGGCGAGGGGACGACGGCGGATCGCGGTGTTCTCACATCACATCTGCGCTCGGATGGGCGGCATCGCGAGAAGCTCTATGTCGATGGCGGCCCCTCCGCCACACAGACCGTTGGTCATCTCAGGATGGAGGGCCGCGAAGTCTTCAAACATGCCGTCGGCATGATCACCGATGTGATTGTCGGCGCTTTCGAGGCGACGGGCACCAATGCCGAAGCGCTTGACTGGTTCGTGCCGCATCAGGCGAATCGCCGGATCATTGATGCATCCGCCCACAAACTTGGAATTGCCCCGGAAAAAGTCGTGTTGACCGTCGACAGGCACGCCAATACGTCGGCGGCGTCGATTCCGCTTGCGCTTGACCTTGCCGTCAAGGATGGCCGGATAAAGCGCGGAGACCTCGTGATGATCGAGGCCATGGGCGGCGGATTCACTTGGGGCGCCGCTTTGATCCGCTGGTAGCAGCACGCGGCCGGTTGACCGCAGGCGCGCGCATCAATACGCTTTCCAAATCAGGAGCATATGCAGACGTTTGGAGTTGTGCCGCCAACTATTTGAATCAATTTATCAAGAAGGTGACGGGCAGATGTCGGGCCAAACCATTACGCGAGCTGATCTCTCGGAAGCGGTCTACCAACGTCTTGGTCTTTCGCGCACGGAATCGGCCGAATTGGTCGAACTCGTGCTGAAGGAAATTTGTGATTGCCTTGAGCGTGGCGAGACCGTGAAGCTTTCTTCCTTTGGTTCATTCGTTGTGCGCGAAAAGACCGAGCGAATTGGTCGAAATCCAAAGACGGGCGTCGAGGTGCCGATCACGCCGCGCCGTGTTATGGTGTTCAAGGCTTCCAATGTGCTCAAGGCGCGCATCAACGGATTGGAAGTAGAAGACGAGAATGAATGACCGGCGCGACGCCGCGCCACGGTCATCGCTAGGGGCGGAAGAGATGGACAAGGCGCCTGATGCGTTTCGGACCATCAGCGAAGTCGCGGAAGAACTCGATCTTCCGCAACACGTGCTGCGTTTCTGGGAAACGCGATTTTCACAGATCAAGCCGCTGAAGCGTGGCGGCGGGCGACGTTATTATCGTCCTGACGATGTCGTATTGCTCCGAGGCATCCGCTACCTGCTTTACGGGGAAGGCTACACGATCAAGGGCGTTCAGCGCATCTTGAAGGAAAGCGGCGCGCGCGCCGTCCAGGAGATTTGGCAGGCAAAACAGGCCGATGCGGACGCTCTCGATGACGAGCCGCTGATGCCCGTGCCCGTTACTCTCGAACTCCCGCCGGGGCATGATGTTGATCTCGATGCGGCGGAGGCGGCGTTTACCGTGGAGTCGGAGGCGGTTCACGAGCCAATTCCTCTCGCGCCGGAGCTTGCTCATGCTCCCGAACTCGCGGCCGCGCCAGCTCCTGCTGTCTCATCCGATCGTTACGTCCCCAATGCAAATGTTTCGATCGTGAGGGGCGGCCTGCAACGCTCGGGAAATGAAGCGCTGCCGGCGCCCAGGCGGGCGACACCCAGCGTCGCTGCCGAGGGGCAAGCTGCTATTGGTCTTTCCAGTGACGATGTTCAGACGCTTAAGGCCGTGCTCTACGAATTGCTGGAGACCCGTAAAGGTCTCGATCTTGCGCTTAATCAGCGTTGAGGCGGGCCTTTACTCGGCTGCCATCCCATGACCGCCAAAAAATGAACGTGAGCCCGCCTGCTGGACTATTGCCGGGCCGTCTGCTTCGACGATCTCATCAGTATATACCTCGAACTGCTCAAGAATATGCGGCCCGAAGGTCATCACGAGCGTTGTGTCGGCGGCATCCCTGCCGCGCGTCATGACGATGCGGCCAATGCGCGGCATGTTATGCCGGGCGTCGAAGCTGAACCATCGTCCATCCAGATAGACCTCGAACCAGGCGCTGAAGTCCATCGGCGCTGGATCGCGCGGCACGCCGATATCGCCGAGATAACCGCTGCAATAACGGGCGGGAATATTGATCGCACGGCAAAGCGCGATCGCCAGATGGGCGAAATCGCGACATACGCCCCGCTTATCCTGAAGGGCCATGCTGGCCGTGCGTTGGAGCGAGGCGTGATGATAGCCAAATTCGAGATGGTTATGGGCGAAATCGCAGATCGCTTGCACCTGTGCCCAACCCGGTTCGATATTTCCGAATTGTTGCCAGGCAAAGGGCGCAAGAAGATCGCTGTCGCAATAACGGCTCTGTAGAAGAAAAGGCATGACCGCAGGGTCAAGCTGATCGATCGGCACCGGCGACGCCAGAGGAGCAAAATCATCCGGCTGGCCGCTGTCCAATACGACTGCGTCGCTTCGAAGCGTGATCTGTCCCGCGGGAGCGAGGAACCGGGAACAGGTATTGCCGAAATTATCGGTGTAGGTACGGACGCGAACGCCCGGTTCGACAATCAGTTGATCGGCCTGCTTGAGATCATGCTCACGATCTCGATGAATATGCAGCATCGCGAGCATGGGTGTCGGCTGGGGAAGCGCGTAGCGCATGCGAAAGCCGGCTTTGATGAGCATGTCAAATTTCCCAGAAGAAAGGTCTGGGACAGAACAATGCCTACAACGCGATGGTTCCCTGGGCTTTCAGTGCCGGTATCAATACCCCAGCGCGCAACCGTCTTTCCTGGGATCGGAACCGCCGGTCAGCGTGCCGTTTTCCCAGTCGATGCGAATGGCTTGCGCGCCGCCGATCGGTGTTGGTGGCGGCCCAAGGCGGAAGCCGCGTTTTTCAAGCGCAGCTTGGGTGTCCGCCGGCAAGGTCGGTTCGATATCGACTGAATCCGCTCCGGGCCTTGGGAAAACGCGCGGCAAATCGATCGCGCTTTGCGGGTCGAGACCGTAATCGAAAATCTTGGAAATCAGGTGGGCATGGCCAATCGCCTGATAATGGCCGCCCATTACGCCGAATGGCATCACTGCCTTGCCATCCTTGACCGCCATGCCGGGAATGATCGTGTGCAACGGCCGCTTGCGGGGCGCGATAACATTTGGATGGTCGGGCTTCAGCACGAAGCTCTGCGCGCGATTGTGGAAGACGATGCCGGTCTTCGGGCTGACCAGACCGGAACCGAAACCGGCGAAGAGCGAGTTGATGAAGCTGACCGCGTTGCGATCCTTGTCGACTACGCAGATATAGACGGTATCGGCGTGCTTCGGCGGCGCGAAGGCGGGGAGTTTTTCAATCGGTCGCGACAGATCGATCTGTGCTCGCAATTGGTCGGCCAGCTCCTTGGACAATAGCCATTCCACGGGAACATCGGCTTTTGCGGGATCGGCCAGATATGCGTCACGCACAGAATAGGCGAGGCGGGTCGCCTCGATCTCGATATGCAGGCGTTCGGGCGAAAGCGGGTCGCCTTTGGCTTCAAAGCCCGAAAGGATGTTCAGGATCATCAGCGCGATGATGCCCTGGCCGTTGGGCGGGCATTCGTAGATGTCGTGGCCGCGGAAACTGGTCTTGATCGGCTTCACATACTCGCCATTCGCTTCGGCGAAATCGGCTTCGGTGTGCAAACCGCCGAGGCTTTGCAGGAACGAGACGGAATCTGCGGCGATCGGTCCTTGGTAGAAAGCCTTTGCGCCATCCTTGGCAATGGCTTCCATCGTCGCGGCGAGCAGCGGCTGGGAATGGATTTCACCGAGTTTCGGCGCTTTTCCGTCCTTCAGGTAGATAGTCCGGCCGGCTTCGGTAGCGCCCAGTAGCGCCTCGCCGCTCTTGAAGTCATGGGCGACCCGCGGCGTGATCGCATAACCGTTGCGGGCATAATTGATCGCCGGTTGCAGCAGTGAGCCGAGGGATTGCGTGCCGTGATCCCGGATCAGGGTTTCCCACGCATTGACCGCGCCCGGCACTGTCGCGGCATGTGGCGACTGTCGCGGAATTTCGGTGAAGCCGCGGCTGTTATACCACTCCGCCGTTGCTGCCGCAGGCGCACGGCCGGAGCCGTTATACGCGACAATGTCCGAACTGCCCTTTTTGGAATAGAGCGCGAAACAATCGCCGCCGATCCCGGTCGAGCCCGGCTCCACGACGCATTGCACGGCGCAGGCCGCAACGGCAGCATCCATCGCATTGCCGCCGGCGCGAAGCACATCAAGCGCCGCGAGCGTTGAAGCGGGATGCGAGGTAGCCGCCATGCCGTTAGCGGAAACGGCGGCGGAACGGTTCGGTTTGTAGAAATCGCGCATGATGAATCCTGAGGGAGGCCAGTCTTATCGAACCTGATCAAAACGATCCGATCAACACGCTGGCGGGCAATAGACTATTTGCCTCTGAAGATGGGTTCGCGCTTTTCAAGGAAGGCGCTTTGGCCCTCACGATAGTCAGCGCTTCCGAAACAGGCCGTGATCATGGCCTCTGCCCTGGCGCGATCACGCTGGTTTTCCGGCTTGCCGAGTTCGCTGAGCGTCTTCTTGATCGCGCGCAAGGTCAGCGGGGCATTCGATACGATCGCCGCAAGGTAGGCGCCGGCTTCGGATTCGAAGATGCCGCGCGGCCAGATGCGGTGCGCTATGCCGATGCGATTGGCTTCCTGGGCGTCGAGGACATGCGCCGCAAACAGCACTTCCGTTGCGGCTGAAGCGCCGAGTTTGTTCACCAGCATGGCGACGTGATCGTAGGCATATCCAAGGCCAAGCCGCGCGGCCGGAATGCGGAAGGTTGAATCGGTGGTTGCGATGCGCAGATCGCAGGTCAGCGCGAGGGCGCAGCCGCCACCGAAACAGGTGCCGCGGATGATCGCGATGGTCGGCTTTTCTGCTTCAAGCAGGGCCTTCATGCCCGCGTCGACGGCGCGGCCATAGACATTCGACGTCTCGGCTTCAGTCCGGTGCGTGCTGAACTGTGAAATATCGGCTCCGGACGAGAACGCCTTATCGCCGCCGCCCTGGACGGCGATGAAACGAATCTCCGGATCATTCATGGCGCGCGAGACGAGAGCGGGCAGGCTGGCCCACATTTCGTAGGTCATCGCGTTCATTTTGGCGGGATGATCAATCGTCAGCCAGGCGATTCCCGCCGCGTCCTTGTATCGAATAACCGCTGGACCGCTCATCAGGCTCTCCCGCCATCCACGCTCAGGATCTGACCGGTGATCCAGTTAGCCTGATCGCTTGCCATGAACAGGGCCGCTTGAGCAATATCCGCAGCGCTTCCAAGACGCCTTAAGTGCAGGCTTTCCACGAGCCTTTTCTGTCCTTCGGGCCCGTAGCTCTCCCATTGCCGTTCCGTGGAAGGATTCGAGATGACCAGGCCGGGCGCAATCGCATTCACGTTGATGCCATAGGGGCCGAACTCAAGGGCCAATTGCCTGGTCAGGCCAACCACCGCATGCTTCGCACTCGTATAGGCTTGAATGCCGGTCAGGCTCGGCCGCAATCCCGCGCCGGACGCGATCAGGACGATCCTGCCCTGGCGTGCAGCTTTCATGCTTGGCGCGAAAGCCTGAGCCAGCCAGAAGGCGCTGTCGATATTGGCGGCGAAGATCGCTCGCCAATCGTCTTCCGCGATCTCTTCGATCGGCCGTCCGACCTGGCCACGCACGCCGCCTGCCGCATTGACCAGCACATCTATCATGCCGGTCCGCTTGAGTACCGTTGCAGCAAGCGCCTGGACCGCTTCACGGTTGGAAAGGTCACAGGGCGTGCCTTCCACGCCAAGGGCGGACGCAGCGCGTTGCAGGCCTTCGGCATCGACATCGGTCAGATGGATTTGCGCGCCGGCATCCTGAAAGCATTGCGCGATCGCGCGGCCGATGCCTTGGGCTGCTCCGGTTATGAGGACGTGGCGTTGGTCGAAACGGATGTGCATAGATCTATCAGGGATTGCATCGTGGCGAGCGATTGTGGGCTTACGCCGTCTTCGATTTGATGGATCAGCGCAACCAGATGACGAATGGCGGGCGCTTCAACCCTGACATCTTCGCCCAGCGTTGCGATAATTCCAATCTGTGGATCGACTTCGGTACGCCGTTTACGGACGGCGAGATCTCTGTAGATGCCGGAATGCGTCTTTGCGGTATGGCGATTGAATTCCGCCAGCGCCGCGATGCTGGCGCGTGCGCCGCTTTCGGACGCGCCCGGCGCGAAGGCCGCCGGGTCGAAACCGTTGAACCCGACGGGGATCACGCCTCGTGCGGCGGCGACCGCCATCACCTCACGCGCCAGCCGATCAAAAACGGGGAAGCGCTTCGGATCAGCGAAATTATCCGCCATGGTTTCGGTGTTCAGCGCCGTTGCGAACAGCATGGAGCCATAGGCGAGCTTGCCCCAAAGATAACCCCAGATGTTCTCCGTCAGGATCGCGTCCGGTTCGAATATCTTGAGCAGTTCGAACATGTCGCGCGTCCGGTGGCGCGTCATGCCGTCAATTTCGCCGACGACGACCGCAGCGCGATTTCCGAAAAGAATGCGCCCGGGGCCGAGCCAGTCGGCGCCGAAATTAACGAAACAGCCCATGGTGCGATCGGCTCCGGCGCGATCGGCGATGGTAAGTTCGTTCAAGCCATTCTGTGCGGACAGAATGAACCCGTCTTCGGCGAGGTGGGGCAATAATTGGTCCAATGCCGGGGCTGTGGCATGGGCCTTTACCGCCAGCACAATGCGGGAAAATCGGCCTTCAAGCTTGTCCGGCGTCGTTGCCGGAATCTTTTGCCTGAAAGTTTCGATAGGCCCTTCGATGGAAAGACCTTCATTGCGGCATGCCTCGACATGCTCGGCAACGATATCGACAAGCAGAACGGGAATTCCAGCGCGCGCCCAGTAGGCGCCCAACGTGCCGCCGATCGCGCCGGCGCCCCATATGACGATAGGCTCGGCAGATTGGTTCATGCCTCTTCCTCCTGGTCTATCGCGCTCGGCCAGGCCGGCGATTGCAGCACAAGCTTCGCCATCAGTTCCGAGAGCTGATCCTGTTCAGCCGGCGTTAGCCCGGAAAGCATGGTTCGTTCATGCGCGATCAGCGTCGGCATCGTCTCGTCGAAAATATCGCGGCCGGCCTTCGTCAGCCGGAGCACGAAGCTGCGCAGGTCATTCTCATCCTGCGCCCGCCGGATCAATTTACGCTTCAACAGGCGCTGGATCGCGCGGCTGATGGTGTTCTTCGGAAACCCGGAAGAAATGCAGATATCTTTGGCGGCGACGCCGGATTTCAAGCCGATCGAAAACATCACGACATATTCCGGCCGCACAAGCCCGTAGCGTTGCTCGATCCAGTCATAGATTGGGATGTTATAGTGCAGGGCGAGGTAATTCAGCCTGTAGGAAAACCAGCACGGATTTTCCCATAGTTTGACCGCGGTCAGTGGGTTGAAAGCTGCCGTTTGTTCGGCTGGGATGCGTGGCTGGACGCGTAAAACCGTCTTTCCCGAACGCTGCATCCATCGCCTCTATTGGTCCCAAATGGAACTTGACAGCAATCCTGAGCCTCGGTCAAGTATCGGCGCCTTAGGCTTGATCGTGGCTTAAGCGAAGCGATCTCGCGAGGTTTCTCATGCGTATTGCCGACATGAACTGGTTTCAGGTCGAGGAACATGTCGGCAAGGATGATCGCTGTGTCCTACCGCTCGGCAGCACCGAGCAACACGCCTATTTGAGCCTGTGCGTCGATCAAATCCTTTCCGAACGCGTAGCGGTCGAGGCGGCCGAGCCGCTGGGCGTTCCGGTCTATCCGGCGCTGGCTTTCGGAATGACCCCGAACTTTGTCGATTTTCCCGGCACCATCAGCATTCGCCTGGCGACCTATGCGGCGCTGCTCGATGATATTCTCGAAAGCCTGCATCGTGGCGGTTTCCGGCGCATCGTCATTGTCAACGGTCACGGCGGCAATGCGCCCGCGTTGACTGCGGTTCAGGAGTGGCTCAGCCGGCGGCGCGACAGTCGCGTGAAATGGCATAACTGGTGGAATGCCCCGAAAACTTGGGCCAAGGTCATCGAGATCGATCCGGAAGCCTCGCACGCGTCCTGGATGGAGAACTTTCCCTGGACAAGGCTTGATGGCATCGCAATGCCGGACGAGCGCAAGCCGCAGGTCGATATGGGCAAATTGCTGATGTACGATCCTGCTGACAAGAAGCGGTTGCTTGGCGATGGCAACTATCACGGCCTCTACCAGCGCCCGGACTCGGATATGAAGGCGATCTGGCAGGTCGCGGTTGAAGAAACGCGGGCATTGATCGCCGAGGACTGGTCCTGACGGCTTGTTATGATTTGTGGCGGCGATAGTTTTCCAAAACCGCCAAGATACCCCAGCTAGGACAAATTTCAGCCGCAGCCCGTCGGATATCTAACCCCGTCTTCAGGACGGGGAGAGATTGATGACTATGCCAATATTGGCGTCCGCAGGCCGCACTGCCGGGTTTTTGTCCGGCAAGGTCGTGACGGAAGTGATGGGATCGGCGCTGGCGATTGTCGCGGTGACAGCGCTTTTTGGACAATGGAAGGCGCAAGGCCCCATTGAAAACGCGTCCGCGCCGATCTACCGGCCGACACTTGATCCAGCTTCCGGCAAGATTGTCGACCGCCTGTCGCCTGAATCGGCTGGCGCGGCGCGCATCGGCAGAAGCGCCGTCGCCACCTTTGTCGCCGCGCCGACCTTCGTTGCTGCCGCCAATTTGACACCATGGGCGAAGGCAACGCAGCGCGGGGAGACGATTGCCCGCAGCCACGCAATCGGTGCGCCAGCCGCTGAAGCTGCCCGGCCGATATTGGCGGAAATCGTACCCCTGCCGCCTGCTCGTCCCGCACCGGTTAAATTAGCAGCGGCTGCCGTCGTCGTGCCGCCGCCACCCGTCGAAGCGCCCCGGCAAAGCCGCCTTGAACGCGTCGCAAGCTGGCTTTCGCCACAGCGGGTGATCGAAGGAGGCTCTCAGGCTCTGACGTCCGGTCGCGATGCCGTCTATCAAGCTGTTTCGTATGGCGGTAGCGCGATCAGCCGCATTTATCCCTGACGGTGCAAGCGGGAGGATTGCCTTCCCGCTTATGCCCGACTATAGGGGGCGAACGTCGGAGTGTAGCGCAGCCTGGTTAGCGCACTAGTCTGGGGGACTAGGGGTCGTGGGTTCGAATCCCGCCACTCCGACCAAAAACATCTGAAAAATTAAACATTTAGATGGTTGACGACGCGACGCCGGCCGAGCCATTAGCGAAGCTAGACGCGCAAAACCGCTAGCTTGATCGCGAAGAGTCCCACCAAAGTCCCACGTCGGAGTCACGCTTCGTTCTGAATTTTGGCGACCCTTGAGGTTCTTTCTGGGGCACGTGTAAGGTCCCTGACCAAGACGTGTCGCGGCCGGCCTTGACTCTCAGCGGCCGCTTGTTCTCAATTCGTTCGCATGATGAACGAGCTCATCCTCTCACCAACCGCCAAGTATCATCCTGACTGGAGAAACAAGGACACCGATTTCGTTGTCATCTGCGATGACGTTCACGTTGGCCGAATCTTGAAGAGCGTCGAGATGCACGACGGCAGGCCGTGGGTTTGGTCGATCACATGCATGTTCAAAGACCCGGACAACCCGGGGAAATGGCGCGGCCGGGCCGACAGTCACGGGAGCGCCAGAACGCTTGAGGGCGCCATGGCAGAGTTTAAATCCATGTGGCTCGTATGCAATCCGGACTTAGACGAAACGCGCATTCAGGCGGAGCGAGTGAGATCGTCGATGGAGTACTTTGAGCGCCACCGTGGGCACCCTAATCCTACTTGAGCGCCTTCGCCTTCGCCAATGCTTTGCGCAAGGTCTCATGCACGTCAGGGAGTTTCGACGGATCACGAGGCTTACCAGGCTTCGAATTGTATGCCGGTATAGGCTTGGTCTGGCGCTCCACCTTCTCAGGCACGCGGCCGATGTAATCGGTATTCATGATGACCGAGTGACCGGCCATTCTCAGCGCGCGGAGTGTGGCGATTGTCGCGAGCGACAGGTCTTTCGGACTATTGCGGTTTGCCGCGAGATTTAAGCCGCGTCTGACGTTGTTCAACGCGACCGGTAGCTCGATGTCAGGATCGTCGACGTTGGCCGGCAGCAGGGCGTTTCGAGCATCCTCCAGCGTGCGGAGAATCGTGCCGGTGCCGATGATCTCAATCGGGCTCCTAAACTCGGTATCCCAACCCATTAACGCCACTCCACTCAACAACGGCGATTCAACGGCAAACTAAGTCGCCGGTTCCGGTCGGGGAACAACGCAAAAGCGCTGCCGTTCTCGGCCATAGGAGGCGATCAATGGCGCGCTATTATTTTGACCTACTCAACAACGGCGAAGACTACCGAGACGAAGAAGGACAGGAGATTGGAAACGTCGATCTGGTTAGGGAGCAGGCCGAGCTGCACGCCAAGGATATTCTGGCCGAGTTCATGCACGATCATCACGAAGTCGGCGATCAGACGATTGAAGTTCGAGATCATAAGGGAAATTACGTGACGAGCGTGCCCATCAAGATCGTCATGGGCCTGGACTGGGATGACATCGAGAAGCGAAGACAATAGCCTCTCAATCAGCACAAACCGAGAATCGATGCCGATGCCGACGCACGATGAGAAGAAAGCGATCTTCGCGCCCAAGCCGGGCTCGGATGAAAGCGACGCGATCAAGCTGAAGAGCAGCGGCATCCACCAGGCGCATCTTTGCGAGCATCCGGGTTGTCGGAAAGATGATGGATGGGGCTTCGGCCGGCCCGGCCATGTCGGCGGCGAGATCCATTGGTATTGCTACGAGCATCGCAAGGTCGGGGCGCACGCGTTCTGATGGCTGGCCAGCCAGAGCGTCGCGTCGAAAGCTTTTCGGGCTATAGCGCGTATTATCGGCTGCAAAAGGCCGAACGAAGCGGCAAACCCGACGCGAACGGATGGGCCGTGGATTTCGTGCAGGTCGATACGGCTGACAATGATGGCATGTGCGGGCTCGTGACGTACGTCAGGCGCGGCGAGCCGCCTGCCGGCGAGCCGGAAAAAGGCCTGTTCGACTGAGATCTAGAGGCAGAGCTGACGTCAGCATTCAACGTCGTCAGTCATTATCGAAACCGGCACGACAACAATCATGTCTCCGGCCTCAGATACAACCTCGATGGATTCATCACAGACCCCTTCACCCTTCGCTTTCAGTTCGCGAGCGCGATCGGCCGCGTGCGCTTCAGCTTCCTTAACGGCCGCTTCATCGTTCTTAAGCAGCCGTCCGAAGTGATCGGAAATCGTCTGACGGCCGTCGAAATAGTTGAAGTAGAACCGCGGCATGCACCCTCTGACGCTTAAGGCTATGACGAAGTGCCCGAAAATAGCCTGCTGGCGGCGGCTTGCAGGCCAAGATTCGGTGTGGTCACCCAATGAAGGCACCACATAAGAAAGCTTCGGCTAGGCCACTGGTTCCACGGAACTAGATCGTGATTTCAAAGTTTAACCGTCGCTGCCGTTTGTGGCGCCGGAGATCATCCAATGAAGAGTATCGTATTTGCCGCCGCTATCGTCGGAGCGCTCGCCTTTTCCGCACCCGGAAGCGCCGCGCCAATTCCCGCTGGCATTGCAACAAGCAGCGTCGACCACGTCGATACGATTCAATATTACCGTTATGGCTA
>FTCV01002520.1_pt1 | contig 23222 bp, 15 predicted proteins | sample 1639691 | NCBI WGS metagenome assembly FTCV01 (sample SAMEA3914864, study PRJEB12502) | metagenome | biome: forest; material: soil | place: USA | collected 2012-03-12 | depth 0.3 m
ACAGGTAATAAACAATACCTACGAAAAATATCACATTAAGGATGAGATATAGTTCGTACATATTCAGCTTTGTTTCCGGCCAATGGGAGCCGCGCGACGATCATTTCGCGGCAGCTATAACTGTCTTAATCGCCCGCGAAATTGACTAACACGGTTTGACTGAGCATGACACCGACATGTCCGCCGAGGCCGAAACTCGCTCTTTTCTAACGACATTTGACAGCAATTGCGTTAACCGAGCGTTTGCCGCTCAGACGGTGGGCCTATCCAATGAAATGTTCCTTTGGGGGGAACGGCGCGCTTTGAAGGCATTCCTTCCGCAATCCAAGACGACAATCGCGGTGACACAGCGCAAGGGCGGCGTTGGCAAGACCACGGTTGCGGTCAACATCGCCGCTGAGTTGCACCGTCGCTTCGGCAACGTCACCCTTGTCGACGCCGATCCGCAACGGTCCGCGACTCGCTGGGCCGAACCTGGACGCCTGCCATTCTCCGTGCACGAGCAGCCGATCAGCGAGACGTTCGAAGGCGAATGGGTCGATGCGATGCGGCGGCTCCCTTTCGACATGATGGTGATTGACACGCCGCCAAACGAGCGAGCCGTCGGCGCAGCGGTCGCGATCTCGGATGTCGTCATTATCCCCTGTACGCCGTCGGGCCTGGATATCGAGGCGACGGAGAAGACACTGGAGCTGGTGCGCTCGGCGCGAGCGCTACGCAAAGCGCCGCTCAGCGTCTTACTGGTGCCGAACCGGATTGATCTACGCACACTGGAAGGCCAGCAAATAGAAGCGGAACTGGAGACATTCGGCGAGCCGCTGGCTCCCGGCATTGCGTCGCGCACCGATTTCGTCCGGGCCTTTTCGCTAGGCGTTTCAGTCTCTGAATTTGCCCGCAACAGTCTCGGCGACCGCCAGATAAGGGCGCTCTGCAACGCGATCGAGCGTCAATTGTGGATACAGAGGGTTCAGCCCAAGCTTCGTCAGCATTGACAAAGCGGGTTCAGAACATATCGAGGCCATTTCGCTTCAGCGCCGATTGGATCGCCTGCTGATCAGCGTTCTCCATGAGCGCGACCGCCCAGAGATCATAGCGATCGCCCCGCTTGCCGAGAACGGTCGGAAAGCCACAATCGATCAACATGTTGCCGAGCCGGGCACAGGTGAACCCAGTTTTGTGGGCCATGAAGACGTTGCCGGCCTTGATGGAGCGGCCGTGACCATAGAGCATGTCGGCCGCCGAGATCGGCCCTGCCGGCGACTGGTAGACAACATGGTCGAGGCCATGTTCCAAAATGATTTGCGCGACGATTTCGACGTCGGGCGAATTGATGATCAGAAATCCATCGGGCCTAAGCACGCGCCGGAATTCGGAAAGCGCCTGCATTACCTCGTGATCATAGAGGTGCTCCATGATGTGCGAGGCGAAGATCGCATCCATGCTCTGTGAGGCGACAGCCTCGCGCATATTGGTGATCGAAGCCAGAATGTCGGGCTTGGTGCTGGCGTCGATATCGAGCCTGATCTCTTCCCAGCCGGTGCCGAAAACAGGATGACGGCTGCGGTTCGAGAGGGTGCCGCTGCCGACGTTCAAGACGCGCGGCAGCCGTACCGGGGCTTCCGCCATCATCTTCTCACGAGCCTCGATCATTCAGTCACCATCGGGATGGATCAGGCGAGAATCGCCCATATTTGTTATAAAACTTATTGCTTGGGGTCCCGCGTGCGAGCAAGGCCCAAGCGAAAACAGAAAGAATGAAAGGTTAGAGCGTGCTCAGCCTCAATAGGCTTGAGGCTGACGCCAGACTTTCCATGCCGTCATGGCAAGAATCTTGAGGTCGAGCAGTAACGACCAGTTGTCGATGTACCAAAGGTCGCGATCGACGCGGCCGGCCATCAGATCGACCGTCGCGGTTTCTCCGCGAAAGCCCTGCACCTGAGCCCAGCCGGTCAGGCCCGGCTTCACGTGATGGCGGAAAGCGTAATTCGCGATCAGTCGCTCATATTCAGAATTATGCGCTACCGCATGGGGCCTCGGCCCAACGAGCGACATGTCACCCCGCAGTACATTCCAGAGTTGTGGCAACTCGTCGAGGCTGGACCGGCGAAGGAAATTTCCTATGCGGGTGATGCGATCATCATCCTGAGTCGCCTGGCGTGGCGTGGCCTCGCTGTTATCGACGGTCATGCTGCGGAACTTGTAGATGCGGAAGCGACGATCATTGAAGCCGTTGCGCTCCTGCACGAAGAAAACAGGGCCGGCACTGGTGCATTTCACCGCGAGCGCAATGCCCGCCATCAGCGGACTAAGCAACACCAGACCTGTCGCGCTGAGCGCAAGATCGATCGACCGCTTGACGAGCCGTGACTCGAAACTCAACGGCTCGGCCTGCAGGATCTTGACTTCGCTTCGACCCATGGACGCCGTCGGGCGATCAGCCAGATAGGCCAGCGTCGCATCTGGAAGCATGCGCACCGAGACGGGCGAGACCCGCAGCGCATTGACGATGATTTCGACAAGATCGCGACGTTTCCAGTCCACCATCAGGAACGCGGCCGAAATATCACCATCCCGGCGGATCAGTTCAACCGTCCGCGACAGGATGTTGGCGACCGGCTCGTTCGCGGCCGTAATCTCGATCGTCTGAACGATGTCGTGGCCATTATAGCGCAGCATGGCGAGACGGTCGCGCAGCGCCGACGAATGCGCTGCATCGAAGAACAGCACCGCCCGCCTTCCCGCGAAACTGCTCAGCATCGCCCATTTCGCAATCATCCAGGCGAGCAGCCAACGCCAGCTCGCCAGACCGATCCAGCCGATGATGCTGAAACTCAAGGCGCCGCCCCGGGAAAAATGTGGGCCGAGCTTCAACATGAAGCCAAGCATCGCGAGAATGCTGATTGTCGCGATCCAGACGAAAGTCATGCTTCGCAAGGAACTGGCGAAGTCGCGCAGCGTGTCCCAGGCGTAAAGCTTACGGTAGCCGGCAACCGCCGCGAAATAGGTAGCGGCCGCGACACCCATCTCCAACGGCGCATTGGGATTGTTCGGAATGTCGGTCAGCGAGGCATAGATCCAGGAACTGAAAATCGCCAGGCAAACGACGATAAGGACATCGACCGAAAGGCCCAAAAGCAGAGCCACGGCCAGAGGCAATCGCGGCTTCGCCGCGAAAAACCCTGTTGCCTGTGGGCTTGCAAACTTGGAATGCGGTACAAAAACCATCAAGGGCTTCCGTTAAGAAGACCCGATTTTCTAACACGAAAGTCGCAAGCTGTTAACGTCTCATTCAGCTTAACGGAGTGTTAACGGACGAATTCGGCAGCATTTTGAAATGTTTGGTAAATTGTGCGGCGCAGTGTGAAATATGCCCGGAAATGCCGCAAAAACACATCCGTCGCCATCTTGAAGACTATCCGGCAGCGCGGGCAATTGCGGCAAGATAGTGGCCGCGCCGGTCGCCGAGTGTCGGCAGGACGCAGCCGCCCTCATCGCATTCATTCCAGGAATACAGCAGCACCAAACGCGAACTGCATTGAGCAGCATGATCGGCGCCGAACCGACGGGCTGCCAGCAGATGAGCCGTTAGCTCCTCCGGGCTCGCCATGGCGTAATAAAGATTGCGCTTCGTCGGGTCGCCATAGCCTGGTTCCGACCATGGCACCGGATGCTCGCGACGCGGCCGGGTATCCCAGCCAACCTGCGCAATCGGCACCATCGGCGCTCCCGTCAGCGCCATTCGCCGCCAGTAATCCTGCACCTGCCGGTCGAGCTCGGCGAAGCTGCCACGCTCCTTTGGCTGGAAGCCGCCGATATAGTTACTGATCGCATCCACGCCGCTCCCTTTGAACAGCGCCATATCGAGGGCTGGATCGAAGAGGACGATATAGGGATCGAAGCCGCCTTCCGCGCGAGCAAGCTCGCGAAATCGCGACAGTCCTTCTCCAAGCGCTTCGAGCGATCGGAAATAGGACTGCAATTCCTTTTCGCGATAGAAGATGAAAAGCAGAGGTCGTTTCGCGCCGGCGACATCGGCTCGAAAGTAGTCGTCCTGCTTCATCCGGCCGACCCATTGGCGCAACTTCTTGTCGCGTTCGGCAATCGCTCCTCGTGCCGAACCAAGATCGCCAAAGCCGACAATGGCGCACCAGGGCATCGACCGCTTCGAAGGCGCTGATTGATAAAAATCCCAGGCTTTGCGCAAGCTGGTATTGGCCGGATACCAGCCAAAGGCCCAGAACGACAGGCGAGCCCTTTGCGCGGCCGCTATCTCGGCCTCGATTACGTCAATCGTTCCCGTACAGGAAAGATCTTCGCCATTCTGCACGCAATGAGCCGGCGCGCGGGATCGAAAACTGGCGGGCGCTAGATTGTTCTGCGGAAAGACCGAATTATCGCTCTTGCTGTACCATGCGTCCCAGCGGATCGCCCCGATCTGCACAGGAGCCGCCGGTTCTCGTGCGGACGCCGTCAACGGCAGCAACGAGAGCCCGGCAAGGATATCGCGTCGCGAAACCTGCATCGCTCCCGCTCCTATCGGTGATTGTCAGATCGGCAGTTCCTGCCTGCCATTGATGGCAATCACATGATCGGTGAACTGGCGAGCCCAGGCCTCGTGCTCGGATTCGATCACCATCACGGACGCCGCATCGGAGAACAGTCGCCTGTCTTCCTGCCCGATATCTCCGCCTGAACCAAACAGGCTATTGCGGCTTCCCGCATAGGTACGCCCCATCAGGACATGGAACGGTAATTTGCGCTGTACCGCGATGTCGACAATACGCTGCCCGTCGCCCTTCGCCAGCCTATCAGGCACCACTACGAGTTGATCGACCAGCACCGGTCCTTCCAACACCGACCAGTCCCGGCCAACATGCCAATAAACACGGTCCGAGCCGATGCGATTACGGGTGAGTTGCCGGAACGGCGCTTGCGCTTCGCCTTCGAAACTCCGCCCCGTGAGGACAGCAATTTCCTTGAGATCACGCGCGGCGAAGGGATTGAGCAAGCTCAGGTGCTGCTTGCGGACCTGCCGATAGAGCCGATCATATTTCAGCGCCATGTATTCGGCGTTGTAGGTGCGGCCATAACCGTTCTGCCAATCGATAATGGCATTGACCTTGTCGCGCACGTCGGAGCGGCTCTGCTTGATCCGGCGCAGCAGTGCGAGGATATCGGTAGCTGAAGAGCCGAGCGGCACGAGCCAGCCCCCACCATGCTCCTGAATGCGCTCGCCGACCGCACCGATATCGATGCCGACAACAGGAATGCCGGCCGACCACATCTCGGTCAGCGTATGGCAGTAAGTTTCAGGCCAGATCGAGAACACGGCTCCGACACTCGGCCTCAAGGCGCCGACGATTGCGCCAAACTCATCGCGATCGTAAAGGCCATGCAAAACGATGCCGTCGCGAGCCTCGATATGCCCGGCATCGCCAAGGATATGAAATTCGACGGTCCTCGCCGTATCCAGCGCCACGATCTCGCGAATGAGATCGGCGCCCTTCGCGGGCGAGATATTGCCGGGAACGAGCACACGGAGAGGCTTCGACGGCTCCGGGAAAGTGCAGGCAATGGTCGTCTCGGCAAAGCTACGGCCGTGCGGGATGACATGGAAATCGCGATCGAGGTGTTGCGGAAAATTCCGCACGAGCACGTCTTTCGCCCGCTCCGAGGTGGTGACGAAGGCGCCGCATTGCTCGAAAGCTTCCTGGAAGATTTCGCGCCAGCGATGCACGAAATTATGCTTGAGCGCCGGAAAGAGGCTTGCTTCCCAAAGTTCCACCGCGCAGTCGCCGCCGCTGCTGGTGCATTTGCCGCCGCAATAGGTGCGGTTCTCGTCGAGCAGCTTGGTCGTCGGGCAAACCGTATAGAAATCGTGGAAGGACAAAATCACCGGCAGGCCAAGCTGCTGGCAGATCGCGGGGAGATCGACGCCGTGCCAGGCAAGATGGCGGATATGCACCATCTCGAAGCCGTAACGCACGAGCAGCTTTGTCATCGCCTCGTTGTATTCGGACGAGCGATGGATAGCAGGCAGAATGCGGTCGCGCAGGCGGTGCGTGAATACAAGTTCCTCACGACCGCTATCGAAGCGATAAACCTCGATCTGGCGGCTATCGCAACGCAGGACCCATGGCTCATAGCGGTCGGCCAATGCCGCCATGAGGTCGCGATTGGTCTGCGGGGTGCCACCGGTCTTGGTCGAGATCACGAAAGCGACGCGCGGTAGCGGCTTGCCAGCCGACTGCCGGTATTCGGCGACGGATTTGCGCACGCGCCAGCGCATGCCGAGCATATCCGACCCGGTATCGAAAATCGCGGTCAGCCGTTGATATTCGGGGTAGCGCAACCTGAGCGTTTCGCGCCCCCTTGCGTTATGTTCCGATCGCGTCGCGCCAAAGCTGGCCGAACGCTTGTGATAAACGAAGGTGCGATCGTCGCAGACATGCTCATAGCCGGCCCGAAGAGCCCGCATGCAAAAATCATTTTCCTCGCCGTAGCCGACGGGAAACGCCGCCTCGTCGAGAATGCCGATAGCCTCGATACAATCCCGCCGCACGAACATGCAGAACCCGTTTCCGGTCGGCACGCGCGGATAGGAAGCAAGCGCGGATTGGCGCACCAGGCGGGCGAAATCATCGACATCCCAGCCTACCGGGAAAGCATTATCGACATTGATTTCGGGTACCGAGAAAGCGCCCGAATTATTGGAAACCGCCGTGGCGGTCGCGACTTTCGGACCGCTATAGGCGGCGAGCCGCAATCCTTGCAGCCAACCGGGCGTGACGATCGTATCAGAGTTCAAAAAGACGACGTCGTCTTCTCCAGCCATGGCGATGCCACGATTTACCGTGCGCGTGAACCCGAGATTGGTCTCGTTCCGGACACTGGAGATATTGGTGAAATCCTCATAGTCGGCCAGGATTTCGCCGATGCGAGGGTCCGGGCTGCAATCATCGATCAAAAGGATGCGCCCAAGGCTATCGGTGTGCCTGACCAGCGATTCCAAGCATAAAGTGAGGTGCTCGGCGGCGTTGTAGATCGGCACGATCACACAGACTCGACGGGGCCTGACCGAATTGACGACGGAATAGAGCCGGTCCAGGTTCGGCCGATCCTGACTGTCGAGCGCGAGTCGCCCGTCGGCGCCGGCGAGGTAATTGTCGGTGAAGGCCTGTGCAACCCGGATTTCAACGCTGCGCGAAGCAGGATCGGGGTTTGACGGCTCGAAGCGGAATCCGCCGCCCTTGGTGGTAATCCGCTTCTGGATGAGATCGCTGCGGCTACGATCGGCTTTGTCGGTGAGGTAACGGATGCCGTTTACGTAAACGTCCAATTCCGCGTAATCGTCTTCTCCCTGCCCGGAAACCAGCCAGCCTGAAACGCGGTCCGTTTCCGCGATCTCCAATCGGCCTGGGCCGGCCGGCCCAAGATCGAGCTCCGCCGCCTCGACGAGCGCATCGCTAGACGCAATCGCGATTGTCGCCTTCTGGCCGGCGGCGAAACTCTGCAACGGGTCCTGCCCCCGCAAAAATCCGAAGACATCGCGCGCACCGAGCTGGAAGCCGGTCTTCAATTGGCCTGCGGCACCCCAGAAGCGTTCTCCATCCTCCAGCGCATCCAGCGGGATCGACATTCGATGCAGGTCATTCAAAATGAGCTCGGCTTCCCGGCTCCTTCCAGCGGCGGCAAGATCAAGGCTTGTTCCGCGCAAAGTGCGGCCGAGAACGGCGAGACCGGCCAGGACCTGTTCGGTCCGAAAATGAGCTTTAGTAAGCGTGGCGGAGGCGTTGGCATCACCAGCCTTCGTCCGGATCGCCAGTCTATTCGGAAGATCACGATCTTCAGGCCAGGCAAAAACAACCCCGAAGGAGGCGCGCCCGCCAGCCATGCCTTTCCTTGCAAGCTCTGGCCGGTCGTCGAGTTCGGGAACGAAAATCTCCTCGCCATCGTCGAGCTGGAAATAAAGGCCCTGCCCTACCGCGCTCCTGTCCTCATTCGTTGCCCAGCCAAGCACCGCGACATAGCTGCCGGCGCGATACATGCGGTCGACATGGAGGATTATTGGCTGCGCAGGCCCCGTCGCCAGGGCATCGCCATCCGATGGCTCGGCAACATTCTCTCCAGCGTCTGGATCAGACGGCAGCCATGGCGTCACCTCCTCTGCGATCAGCCGGCTCGAAGAGACAAGCGTGAGTTTGGCGGAACCGTTGCCGGCCGGCACATGGGCGGCGCGCAACGCCCGGACAATAGCTTCGTTGGAAACGAAAAAGCCGAAGAGCTGCTCCGTTCCGGAGTCATAAGGCAAATCAGGGCGCGACGATCGCTTGCCGAGCGGCACCTTTACCGTACCATCTATGACCAGAAACGAGACTTCGTCGGCCACGGTTGAAGCCGGGTCGTAGAGCCAGCCTCCGATCCCCTCCTCGGCGATATAGTCGAAGGCGCCCGCAGGCTGGAAGGGCGTGAAGAATGTGCCCGGTCCGCTGAGCACGATTTCGGGGGAGCCGCGAGTCGAAGCGTATATCTGCGGCGGCTCGCGAAAGCGCAGGCCCGTCCGCATCGCATGGGCGAAACCGGCCTGGCCGCCAGCGATATTGGCACTTTCAAGATCGGGACGATGCAGCAAACTGGTGATGACGAGTTCTGGCACCCCTTCGATGCGCAGCAACAGGTCTTCTTCCAACGCCCTGTTGTCCTCGGTCGAAACCCAGCCACTGACGAAAAGGAAGCCGTTCCCGAATTCGATCCGCTCGATAAATCCACGCAACGCAATATCAGCGGTCATACATCACCGAGGGTACGGCCCCTGAAACAATGGGCCAAAGGTCGAATATCGTTCCTGTGGAAGAGATACCAAACCGCCTCCCGCACTGTAAACATAGGTGGCCGTCCGAGCGCGCGGAAAAGCCCGGCGTTGTTAATTCGGATGAGTTGAAGACCTTATGGCCGTATCAATCTAAGGCGTCCAATAAATCGAACGCCCGCCAGCTCGTCCCTGGCCTGCGCCTTATACTGTCTTGGCTGGCGTCGCCTCTGCCGGTGCTTCCGGCTTAGACGAGCGCCACTTAATGCCGAGACGGCCACGCTTGCGGAGCGCTGCCTCGTCGTCCTTCTTGCAGGTCATGTCGAGCAGCGCCATCGCCTGCCGCGCAATGAACCGGACCTTGTAATGCTGCTCGATGATTTCCTGGATGGGCGAACCGTCCTTAGAAACCTTGTAGACCATCGAGCCGCTCGCCGTCATCGTCGCGGCGAGCAAATGCTCGAGCTTGTCGGCCCGGGCATAGGCGCCAACGATCACCGGGATCTCGCTCTCCTCCAGCATGTTGAGCCTGCCCAGATTTGCGCGATAGACGCCGATGGAGGCTCGAAGCGACATGGCGAACTTCCCCTCTTCGAGACGTTTCATATTCTCGGAGCACAGGGTCTGCAATTCGTTGAGTTCGGTGCGGATCGCGAGACGCAGGCGGCGGCCGTCACGCGTCAGGGATGTGCCGATACGGCGATCCGTGGCCGTGAGATTGAGGACCGTCGCGACGAGCGCCACGACGATATGAGCCAGAGACAAGACCACAACCATGCCGGGTTCCATGACAGACCCTCCGCTACGTCGCCTTGGAAGTGCTCCGGCGACAAACATCGAGGTGAATTGAACGATCAATTTAAAGAGGTCAGGTCAAACCACCGTTAACAAGCGCCATCCGGTCGGGATGGCGCGACATGCAGGCCACGCGAAGACGGCGTAATTGTGCTGCGGTGCGGAAGATGGCACGGCGCTGATCAGCCGAGTGATAGCGGAAACCGCATATCAGCCAAGCGCGAGCATCGACTTCAATTTGTTGCGGGCGAGGAAGTTCACATAGGCCGGGTAAAGCTCGGCATACCGTGCATTTAGACGATCACAATCGACTCTCTCATAGAGGTCGGCGACCCGGACTTCTTCGATCTCCATGATGCTGACGCTCGGAATACCGAGATGCCGACATATCTCTTCCGTGCGGGTATCGTGACAGACCACACAGGCAGGAATGCCTCTTTGCAAGGCGACGACATTGCCGTGAAAGCGCGTTCCGAAAACGAAATCGACACCATCGAGCGAGTTCAGCCAATCGGGCACCGAAAAATAGGCGTGGATATGCTCCTTGGCCCAGGTCTCGACGCGTTCCGGTTCCATGACATCCTTGAGGAAGGCACGGACGTTGTCGAGAGCTCCTCGCTCCATGCCGGGCGCCTGTTCCGATAGCTGGATTTCCGGCTGTTCGGTCTGGGCGACGAAATCGCCGTTCCATAGAATCGCTTCGCGATAGATATCGCGCACCAGCTTTCCCATTTTATCCGGGTTGAACGCATGCTTGATGACATCGCGGGAGCCATTGGCCGCGACGGTCTTGACCGAGGCGAAATCAGGTTTGCTCAGACCGAGATGCGGCGAATTCTTCATGTAATACGATGGGCAGCCGGTGATCTCGACATTCCGAATGCCGCGGCGCGCCAATACCTCCGCCGTGAACGTGCCGCGAACGCCGATGAGCGCGGCGCGCTCTGAGACGACCTTAAGAAAACGCTCGGTGCCCGGCATCAGCTTGATATCGGCATCGTAGGCATTTGCCTGCGCGCCGAGCCCGACGATCACCACCGGCAAATCGGTCCGCTCAATATATTCCGCCATTCCGCCGAAATCGAAGGCGGGGAAAAGAAAATTCGCGGCGGGAATGACGAAAGCGTCGTATTCTTCGTTGACATCGGCCGGATCGAGCCGGTGATCCCACGAGATTTTTTGGTATTCGATCTGCCGCAGCAGCGAATAGGCGATGACCTGATTGCCGGTATTGCTACCGGTCTTCCGCAATTTCTCAAGATAGCCGTCACCCGGCTCGACCTTGATTTCCGGCTTGGCGCCGAGCACGAAAATATTCATCAGACATACCTTGAAAAGATCGGCATCGCGGTTGGGCTATGATGCCTGTTTGGCCGCCTGAAATTGGTCTCAGCCCCTGTCGAGCAGCTGGGCTGTGACTTCCTGGATATAGCTTGTCTGCGATTGAGCCAGCACTCGATTCGAGCCGAACAGGTCGTGCGCTACGGAATGCATGGTCCTGATTTCGTCGATGTGCCGCCGGGCATCAACCCGGCCCGTTACACTGTCTTCGTGACGGCGATGAGTGTTCAATGGATCTGCGACATAGGCGATCTTCGCGCCGGAAGCAGCCAAAACCTCCAGATAAAGCCGCCAATCGCCCGCCAGCCGCAAATCCTCAAGCTCGTGCTTGCAGGCTTGCAGTGCTTCCAACAGCGATTCGCGACGCCAGACGACCGAGCTTACATTCAGGATCGTATTCTTGACGGAGAGATAGCGGGTGGCGAATTCACCGCCATCAAAAACCTGCGAGCGCTGCAGCGCGCCAGTCTCGATCGTCGCATAGTACGGCTTGTAGCTTTCAAAGACGGGCTGGCCTTTGCCATCGATCGCACGCGAATCGCAGAAGCCGATCTGGATATTCGGATCGGTGCGCATGACGGCCAACAGTGAAGCAAGGAATGCACTCTCGGAAAGGTCATCCGCCTCCGCAATCCAGATGAACTCGCCGACCGCCGTCTCAGCCGCGAGTGCCCATTGCGCGAAGACCGAGCCTGAATTGGTCTCGTTGATAATCAGCGAGACGTCGCGCTGGTGCTGCTCGGCGACATCGACGATCACATCGACGCTGTTATCGGTGGAGGCGTCGTCCAGAACGATGACTTCCTCGACCGGATAGGACTGATCGAACACGGTTCCGAGGCGCTCGGGCATGCAACGAGCGTAGTTATAGTTCGGCACCGCCACGGAAACGGAGGTCAGCGCCGGCAAGGCCAGCCGCACGAGATCGCGGACATAGGGCCGGAAGCGAAAACTCTCATCGACCTCAGCGATCGCGCGTTCGGCGAGCTTGGCATCGGTAGAGCCTCCGAAAATCTCCTTCAGCGTCTGCGTCATGGCCGGCACGTCGCAATAGCTGACGACATGGCCGAGCTTCTTCTCCTTCAGCAAATCTGGAATGCCGCCTGAGCCTTCGAAGGCGACCACCGGCAGACCAACGCTCATCGCTTCCAGTACAACGGTGGGGAATGGGTCTTCCCGCGAGGTCAGGACAAAAGCATCGGCGGCGGAGAAGAAGCCATCAACATCGTCGCGAAAACCGACAGCGTGAAACGTTCCTGTCGCTCGCGCGAGGGTGATTTCCGGGCCGATCCATTCCAAAAGCGACGGATCGATTCCGCCAACCCAGCAGAAATGCACGCGTGGCTGCGCACCTTGCAGCAATCGCCAGAGCTGGAGAAAAAGGTCGAATCCCTTACGCATATCGGCGAAGCCAGCGCCAAGTACCATCCGCTCGCGGGGCTTGATGCCGAGTTCTTGCCGCACCTGGTTGGCGGCCGCCTGTGAGCGTTCCAGTTCCTTGTAGCTGCCCTGTGGCCGAACCAGGAATTTCTCATCCGCCGGCAGCGCTAGCGCGGTCGTCATGTTGTGCCGGACGCTATTCGCCGGAAAGACGACCTTATGCGCGGCATCCATCCCGGCGCGGGCAATGCCGAGCAGATTCTTTTCATGCAGGATGCGCGGCAATTCATGCACGAGCAGCACCGTATGGACGCCAGCTTCCGCAAGCGCCTTCGCCGCCTGTCCGGCCGCCGTCGTATTGACGATCGCGGCGGAAAAGCCGCGATCGATCAAGCTCGCAATCTTGTCCTTGAGAACGGCCGAGACGCCGGCAACCGTCGTCGGCGCAATCTTGCGATAATCCTCTTCCAGCGCACCACCGTCGAGCAGCAGGAACTCGATTTCGAACCCGAAACTGCCCTTCAGCGTCTTGCCGATATTAAGCAGGAGCTGCTGCGAGCCGCTGTGAAATGCATCGTGACCGACGAGCAGAAGACGAGGGCCGACCGCCTCGCCAAAGAGGCCAGCCACGGCACGGCCGGTCGCGTTTAGATAGGCCGAACCGAAATGGAGATCGGGTTCGAGATAGGCGCCCTCGCACCATTCGTTCCAGGCATTGATGCAGACGAAGGCCTCGCCAAAGAATGGATTCTTCTGCGCATAGGCTATGGTCTCGGCCAGCCAGGCCTCATATTTCGCAGGCGTCGAGCCGTGCAGCACAAGTCCGCTGCCTTGGCGTCGCGCGTCATTGTCCCAGCTAGGCGTTACGGTCTTGATCAGGGGATAGGCAGGCGCCGGCTCCTCGATCGAGGAGCGCACGACATCGTCGTAACTGTAGACCTTTCCGGCAAAGCCCTCATCCAGCAGTTCGACCTCGTCCGTGACGATCGGGATACGCTGCGAAACCTTGTGCGGAGGGAACTCTATCGCGCCGTCCAACCCGAACGGCAGGGGATCGAAATCATCGAAGCTTTGGCCAAGAATCAGGATCGGATCTTCGCCAGCCTTCCGGAACAAAGCGCGCCAGCGTTCGATAGCCTTGGGGCTGTCGGGGATGAGGCGAGGCCGGTAGATCATCAACAGCGGGCGACCCTGCACGCGAATATAGCGCGGGTCCCTGAAGTGCCTGATGTAGTCCGCAACCAGTAGCTCGTCGTCGCCCGCAAAATAGTTCTGCGAGATCAGGACTTCGGCCTCCATGCCATCCCAGCGCCGGGTCCAGTTCTCGTTGGCCCACATCAGGCAGAAGGGCATGTCGATATCGGGCGTGGAGAGGAAACGCTCCAGCGGCTTTTCCAGCAGGCGTTTGCCGTTGAACCAGTAATAGTAAAATACGAAGCCGTGGATGCCGGCGCCCTTGGCGAGCGCCACCTGCCTGCGCATGGTTTCGATGTCGTCGAGCGAATAGAAGCCAAGGTCGCGGGGAATGCGCGGCTGATAGTGATCCTTGAAACGCGGCACCCCCCTGGCGATGTTGGTCCACTCGGTGAACCCTTCTCCCCACCATCGGTCGTTTTCAGGGATCGCGTGAAACTGCGTCAGATAATAAGCAAGAAGCTTGGCGCGTTTGCCCGCACCCTGGCCAATCGGTCGCGCTTCCTGAAAATGCGGGCCGGGCCGCGTAAAGCGCCTGACCTGTGCAGGGATCGTATCTTCAAGTTCCTGCGGGCGCCCGACGAAGCCGCCAAGATGGCGGTTCTCCAAAAAGTGCAGCAGCGGATTTTCGTCGAACACGCCGCCGAGATATCGCCGCGTATAGAATTTCGTATCGAAGGCCGGCGACGGGTCGCGCCCCTCGCGATAACCGCGATGGAGGTAGTGCGCCAAAGGGTCTACACGGCTCGACCCCAGATCGTGGTTGGATTGGAGATAGAACCGGGCGTCGAATTCAGGAATCGGGCTGAAGGCGCCATAGCGGTTGCGCAGATAATGGGCCAAAGGCCGTTCGCCGGGTTGCAACTTGTATTGCTCCCGGTACCAGACGGGATCGAACAGGCGGCTTGGGCGCAGGCCCTCCGCTTCACCTGTCACCACATAATGCAGGAAAGGCGGCAGGCTGCCGTCCAGCGCATCGGGATAGGTTTTCTCGTACCACTCCCCATCAAAGAGGTGGTTCGGCCAAGTCGTGGCGTAGCCTTCCCGGCAAAAATGCAGGACGGGATCGATCCCGCTTTCAGCGACCTCTGCACAATTCGCCGTGTAGTAACTGCCGTCGAAAAGACCGGACTCGCGGACAATATCGGTATAACTGCTGAAGTCGCCGACATTCGCATCGCCAATGATTTGAATATGTTGAGCGGATGCGGTCGATTTGCGGGCGGAGCGCGTCGCCTTGCCGCCAGCGGCGGTCCGATCGCGGATGCTGTCGGCCATCTTATCCTTCAACCTTGAAGGCGGGCATGCTCACCTTCGTCCGCAGTCCGGTCGTTTTGGGCATCTTCGCCATTGCCTCAACCTACCACAGGCAGTGGCAGCGCCAAGGTCTTGAAGCTGCCAAGGAGTGGCAACGGCAGGTCGAGTGCAATCGCGAGACCGTGTTCGACCGCGGCGTCCGCAAAGGGATGACCGAAAATCGGCTGCGTGTCGCAGAAGATCATGCAGTTGATGCGATGGATCGCCAGGATATCGGCAATATCCGTTTCGTCGGCCTCGATCACGATGAGATTTTCACGGCGCATCAATTCGAGAGCGTTGGCGAATTTACCGATCGCCAGCAATGTCTTGACCGGCCATTTGTCGCTTACAGCTCTGGCGATTTTCGCGACATGGTTTTCCGGCAGGGCATTAGGCGCAAGCGCGACCAGGGCGACCGAGTCCCCATGCATGTCCCAAACAGCTTCCGGAATCCTGACCGGCTGTGCGCGAAGCTTCGCCAAGGTAATCGGCTTGGTTGGAAACACGCCCTTCGCGAAACTTTCGGCGTCCTGGCACGGCGCGATGATCTTGGCCGCCCCTCGCCCGTAGGCTTTCCAAAGCTCCTGCCATTTCAGGAGATCTCCATGGCTGTAACCGCTCTTGCCGGGCGTCGCACGCCACGACCAGGCCTTGAATTCGAGATCGGCGCCGGCCGGACTTATGATGCCCGCATCCGCAATGAAAATATCGAAGGGACAGCCAAGTCCCGCAATTGCCTTGAGCAGCGGCGCATCGACCACGCGCGGGTCCATGATTTCGACGCGCGCAAGCTTCAGATCGCCGAGATATTTCTCGAATCGCCGCAATTCAGCGACGTCCGCCAGATCGAATTCAATCGCCTGCGGTATTCCGCCTTGGGGGTGACGCAGGCGCACCAGGTTGGGGCGCTCGCCGCCGCATTCCAACAACAGCGGGTTGTGACCTTCCTCCCGCAGATCGCTCGCATAGCGCCGCACGACCGGACGAAGATGCTCTTGGCCAAATACCAGCAGGTGTGCGCGAGTGCTTGACGCAGGCAAGGCAAGCTCGAGCGCTGCCCGCGCCGGCCGCAGACTATCGGCTGCGAGGAAGGCGGCCGTCTGCTCACGCGCCTTCGGATAGCGGGCGGCGAGAACCTTCTGGTTTCGCACCACCAGCCGACGTTTCTCCGGGCCGAAGGATTTCGAGCCTGCATGGCCGACAAAAACCGAAGTCGCACAGACGTTGCGAAATCCATTTTCACGGGCGGAGAGACACCAATCCTCGTCTTCAAGGTATCCCTTGCCGTAATGCTCAGGCAGCGGTCCAATCTTCGCAAGACAGGCGCTTTTCACGTACAGGCAGAAACCGATGCCATTTGGGATATCGATCACCACGCCGGCATTGGCCTGCTCGGCAGCGCGGTCGAGAACCCGCAACTGCTCATCTGGAGGGAGATCATTCGGACCATTCGGCACTGGAAAGCTTGTATATTCGCCATTGTTCGACATCGGCGTAACGGTGCCGATGTCGGCCGAGGAATGAGCGATACGCGACAGGCGGCCGACCGAGCCTGGCGGCAGGATCGCATCGGCATTGAGCAGTAGGATATCGCCTTCCGCGGTCGCGAGGAGCGCCCGGTTCACGGCGCCGACGAATCCAAGGTTTTCCTTGTTCCGCAGGAGTTCGAGAAAGGGACGAGGTGGGAGGATATCCAGATACGCCTTCACCTGGGCGTCCGGAGTTGCATCATCAACGACGATCACACGCAAATTGTCGTTGCGCTCGCACTCAGCGAAAACGCTCTCGATGCAAATCCGCGTCGCCTCAAGATCCTTGTAGACGGGAATGATGATCGTGATGCGCGAGGATGGCGGCTGGTCTGGATCGCGTAGCTTTGGCGGCTCGGAGAATTGCCGTCCGACCCGAAAGGATTCGATCAGGTCGCCGTCCGCTACCAGCGATACGGTTGCACGCGGACCATCTACCGGCAGGCGGATAGCGACGTGTGTGGCATCTCCCACTAGCCCGGCCAGTGGATGTTCCGGATTATGCAGCAGCTCCGCACGCACCGGTTCGCCCTTGCCCTCGACGACAATCTCGACCTTGTCGCGATCTCGCCAGAGAACGAAGCCTGAAACGATCCCCTCCTCTTCGCGCAAGGACGAGATGACCCGCTGTCGCGAGCCGGCAAGGCATTCGACCACCTTTTCAAGGGAACCAACGTCCGTATCGGTCTTTAGCAGCGCTGTCGCGGCGGCCAGCTTGTCCGCTGGCGGTCCCCAGGCCAGCAAGCGGCGATTTGCGGCAATGTGATCGGGATCGATTGCGAGCGCGCGTCGAATATCGGCCAGGGCAAGCGACCTGTTCAGGCCGTTCTTGATGATCATTTCCGCGCGCAACACAAAATGATGGGCGTCCGCGAGCGGCTTGATGCGGCAGCGGCGATCGATCAGCCGCAATGCTGTCGAGACATTGCCGATCTCCAACGCGTTCAGGCAGGCCCTTTCCAGGGCAAGCGTGTGCAAATCCTTGTCGAAAAATGCCGATTCAAAAGTCATGTCGGCGTTTCGCCCAAATCCAGTTAAAACGATCCCGTGGACCGGCAATGCCCCAGCATGTCCGAGCGGGAAAGTACGATCGCTGTCGCCGGCGCTCAGGGCCGGCGGCGGAAAACGCGGACGCGGCCGGAATTGCGCTCTTCCGGCGGGGGCGACATGCTCATCATCGATGGTGGAGGCGCCGGAGGAGGAGCGGCTGGGCGGGATGCCCCATTCCGCGTCTGGATGCCGACGCGCAGGCCGACCAGAGGCTCGCGCCCGGTCGGCCCCTTAAGCTCGATACGCGAACCGGCTGTCCGCATCATCGGCGCGCCGAGATACAGCGCTTCGGCGACGAGCTGGCACTGATAGGCTTCGGCGCCAACCAGTTCGAGCTGTACGCCGAGGATCGGCATCGATTTGCCGCGCGAGCCTGCAAACTCGGTGAGTGAGCGTGGGCGCGCTGAAGCCTTGTCCGGCTTGGCGAGCGCAACAGCATAGCGCAGATCGAGGCCCGACGGCTTGCCCGGCCATTCAATGGCAAAACCCTCGACGCGCGAGGGAGCTTCCGGCCCGGCAATCCACTGGTCAGGTCCGACATAAACATCGCCGACGCGGGAGACATGTCCAAGCAGGCGGAAGCTCGATATATCGACCGGCTCTATGCGCGGCACCTGAGGCGTGGAGCGCATCGGCGCTGAAGGCGCTGCATCAGGCAGCGCGCCGCTGCGGATCGGCTCGATATTTATTACGGCCCGGGTGGAACGTGATTGCAATGCGGGGCTGATGGTGATGACCAGCCGCCCCCGCGTCTTGGCATTCACCACGAGGCAGCCACCAGGCTGCCAAAGCTCCGGCGATTCCTCGCTCGGATCGTGCAGGATATCGATTCCTCGCCCCTCGGCAGAGATCGTCACCAACGGAGCATCCGTCGGGTCGTCGGCCGAGGTATAACGCACCAGATAGAGCCCGCGCTCCAGATCCACTGCTTTGATGTTGTCAGTGCTGCCAGGCATTCCGAACCTCTAACGGATTTCTCAAACTATCGTAGCAGGCTCCGCCTTGGTCAACGACGAATATGTCAGTCCCGCTGCCCATCTCGGGCACTTTCTAGAGCGGTGCTTAACATTAAGGTTTAATGACAATCTTTCGCGATTCCATTGCTGAGCGGCCGCCCACCGCGTCCTAATGTTGTTATGCTGTATTTCGTTTTGGCCGTTTCGACGCTCTTGCCGAAGGCGCGAAAACCTCGCCTGACGCCGCTGGATTCCGATGAAGATCTTATTCGTTCACAATAACTTTCCCGCGCAGTTCCGTCATATCGCGCGCGCGCTTGCCAGTCGCCCAGGCATCGAAGTCGCCGCCATCGGCACGACGACGGCCGCGACGCAACCCAATATCCGCCTTTTGAAATATGACGTTCCCCGCGTGGACGTTTCGCAAACTCATCCCTTCGCACGTCGCTTCGATGTCGAGTGCTGGCGGGCCGAACAGGTTCTCTACAACCTCACCGGGCTTTCGGCTTCGGGCTTCTATCCCGATATCATCGTCGCACACCCTGGCTGGGGTGAAATGCTGCCGCTGCGCACCGTGTTTCCCAAGGCGCGTATCATCGCCTATTGCGAATTCTTCTACGCGAATGAGGGGCAGGATGTCGGGTTTGACCCCGAATTCCCCACAACCGGGCTCGACGGCCATATCGCGCTCCATTTGAAGAACGCGGCCAGCCTTTTCGCCTTAAACGATTGCGACGATGCGATTTCGCCGACGCCGTGGCAGCGCTCGACCTTTCCCAAGGCGTGGCAGCCGAAAATCCATGTCATCCACGAAGGGATCGACACGGATGTGGTGACGCCAATGCCTGACATCAGCATACGCCTGCCCTATGGCCGCATGCTGACAGCGGAAGACGAGGTGATCACCTTCGTCTCGCGCAATCTCGAACCGTTGCGCGGCTATCACGTCTTCATGCGCGCCCTGCCCCGCATCCTCGACGAGCGGCCCGACGCGCATGTGGTGATTGTCGGCGCGGATGGCACCTCCTATGGCGCGGCCGCGCCGACGGGACAAACCTGGGAACAGATATTCCTGGAGGAAGTGGGATCGGAACTCGATCTCTCGCGGGTGCATTTCGCCGGCTCGCTCAGCTACCAGAACTATCTCAAGGTTCTGCAGATCTCGACGGCGCATGTCTATTTGACCTACCCGTTCGTGTTGTCCTGGTCCCTTCTTGAGGCAATGAGCGCTGGCTGCCTGGTGATTGGCTCAGATACGGCGCCTGTACGCGACGTCATCAACGGTGAGAACGGCTTGCTGGTGCCGTTCTTCGATATCGAAAGGCTTTCAGAGCAGGTGATAGAAGCGCTAAGGCATCGCAAGCGCTATGCGGCCATGCGCCAGCGCGCCCGCGAGACCATCCGCGAGCGCTTCGATCTCAAGCGCATCTGCCTGCCGCAGATGGAAAGCTTTCTGCTCGATGGCGCCAGCAAGCGCGGTTTACGGGGCTAAGCGGCCAATACAACCCACTGGCTTTCCCTAGGTCAGCGATAGCCCTTCAGGCGGATAAATATAGTTAAAAAATCCCTCTGCCAATAGATCGTATTTTCCAACAAACTCGAACAAGATATCAGGACGCCTTTGGTAGTTTTCCTTCAGATCACGAAGGAAACACCAGATGCTTCGCGTCGTTAAGACAGTATCAATCGTATTCGCGGTTCTCACCTCCGCGCCTGCTTTTGCGCTCACCGCTCCCGAAACGTTGCGCAACCGCGCTGATCTCCCGGTCGCGCTAGAGTTGGCGGATGATGCTCCGACGCTCGCCCCATTGGCCTTCGTAAAGTTCTGCATGAATAGTGCGGCACATTGCGACCAGCAGAGCGACAGCACCCGGGTCGCGCTCAACCAGGAGCGTTGGCAGGAGATGCAGACGGTCAATGCGATGGTCAACGCGCGGATCGCGCCGAATGCCGCCAAGGGCGGTTATGACTGGTCGCTCGACACGCGTTACGGCAATTGCAACGACTATGCAGTGCAGAAGCGCCAGGAGTTGATTGCCCGCGGCTTCCCCGTCGGCGCCCTCTCGCTGGCAGCCGTCGTGACCGGCATGGGCGAAGGCCACCTGATCCTGACGGTGCGTACCGATCGCGGAGACTTCGTGCTGGACAATCTGCGTCAGCCGATCGTTGCCTGGAATCGCACGGGTTACCGGTGGCTGAGCCGCCAGTCGGCGGAAAATCCAAAATTCTGGGTAAAGGTTGGTGGCGGCCGCGCCCCTCAAATTCAAGTGGCTGCGCAACAGAAGCCGGCCGCAGCCCCCTCCGCACCGCTTGATATCCGTCCTTCGCTCGGTCGTGACGCTCAGGCGAAGCGCAGCGCGCCGGTTCAGGCGCCGATCCTGCCCGTCGCGACGGTCGAGGGCGACACGCTGGCTGAAGCCATCCCGCTTCGCCTGCGCAGCACCTTCGACAGCCAGGACAACTCGCTCGACAACTGGCAGATGCGCCTCTGACCGAAATCGTATGCCGGCAGGGGTAGCCACCCCCGCCGCTTCAGGTTTTCGGAACGAAAGTCGCTTACCAATCATTAATATCGGCAGCTCATGATCTTCACCTGAGAGGATCGACAAATGGCGGGAATTTACGCTTTTCTTGCTTTGATCGGCGGCGTTATCGCCTTCATCTCGACTGACCATCAGAGCATTTTGCCAACGCTGGTTGCTGTCCTTCTTCTCAGCAATCTGTTGCCCCTGCTCGCCGCACTCCTGATTCCTCCCGCAGCAAAGCCGATACGCGTGCGCACCCGCCGCTGATCGATTCTTTGCTCATGGCGGGAAGCGACGGTCGAGATCTTCCATCCTGGTCAATATCTGATTCAACTGGCAACCTGCGCGCACCTCATAATATGCCTTGAGGCGGGATTGTTCGGCGGTCGAGAGAATCCCGCATTCCTGTTCCTTCAAGGCGCGCCACATCGCTTGGCCGCGATTGAGATTGCTGACCCAAAGCGTCCGTTTACCCTCCGGCACATCGGCGCGCAGCATCAGTCGCGAACCGATATAGGCGACCTGCGCTTCAACCGTGCGATCCATCAGATCAACCAGTCGGTTGAGGCAGAAGGACCACATCCGGCCTTCCGGCTGGCATTCGCCGAACGGTTTCTCGCGAGTCGCCGGAACGACAGGCGGCCGGCTGCGCTCGACCTCGGTATCGAAGCCGTAATTTGGGATTTGCTCCGGTGCGATCTTGCGAATGTTTTCTTGGGCTAAGCATGGGATCGCCACAGTGAGCGACACGACCGCCAGTAGCCCGAGCGAAAAGAATATCGAGAGCTGGTGTTTCATCCGAAGCGCTTGTTCCGTCCAAGATAGCGGTTTCGATTGCGTCCGTTTGGGCATCTAAATGCCGAAACGAGCCCGGGACGATATTGAGGCGGCGGAAACGAGGATCGGCCGACACGATGACGAAAGCAATCGAAACGACGGGCGAAAGGCTTTATCGGTCAAGGTCATGCTGCCCGCGCAGTTTCCGATTGGCTGCAATGTCTCATGGTTTGGGGCCGGCACGAATTCTGCTAAGATTGCCTGGAGAAATAGCCGCATCCTATCGATGATGAGACCCGGTCAGTGAAGTACGGAATTCTTCGGCTGTTCTGCATAGTCTGTTTTGGCGCAAATACGCTTCCTGCCGCAGCCGCAACGATTATAAGTTTTCCCTCGGTCCCGCATTGCGTCCAGAAGGGGCGCTTCAAGTCGGAGGACTGCACGCTCGCTTTCTATGCGGCGCGGCGAATCTATTCCGAACGGGTGCCGACTTTTCCGACTCGCGACGCCTGCACCAGAATCTACAAGACCTGCGTGATCTATAATACGTTTCCAGTCGCCCGGCGGCTTGATCCACGCCGCCTGCGCTACGCGCCGCCATTTCTGGGCATCTCCGTAGGGTCAGGGCAATCGCTTGAAGCGGTCTCGGCGCTGGTCGGGGTTGAACGCCAAGGCATCAATATCGGCGTGACCAGTCGGTTCCGGGCTCCAAAGCCGGCGCTTGGCTATTTCGAGCCTCCGCCGAGCGCCTATCGTCCGCCACCCGCCGAACAGAGTACGCAGACAGAGCCTTCGGTCGTGGTTGATGGAACCTTATTCTCCGAGCCATTGCCCGGCCAGGTCCTCACCTACCCAGTGCCAAAGCATCTCCTGCCGAAGCGGATCAACGATAGCCGCTGACCATTGGTCAAGGTCAATGATGCCGCGATATGAAGCCGGCTATGCGCTCGAAGCTGGACCGTGAAACGTCGAGGACGCGATATCGTTCAAGCGACGTATAGGCGGCCAAGCATCTGCGCTTCATGGTCTTTTGAGATTTCAACACGCTGCGCATATACGATTACTCTGCGCATCTGTAATTCACACTAAACTACGCAAATAAAAGCGCCCGCAACCAAAGTTGCGGGCGCTTTCTGATCTTTTAAGCGTGTGAGCTAATGTTGCTCAATCACGAGAGATTATGTGCGCCATCCTGGAAGATCAGGGTGGTCACGTTGCTGACGTTCACCGTCTGGCCACCGCTGAAGCTGATCTGGGTCACGCCGCCGCCAAGGTTGGTGTAGGTAGCGTCGGCATTGTTATGCGTGTCGAAGATGATGACGTTGCTGCCAGCGCCGCCATCGATCGTGTCATGACCCGCACTGGTCGCGATCTCGAAGAGATCGTTGCCAGAACCACCTGTCGCATGGATATCGCCAGAGCCAATGGAGAAGACGTTGTTACCGTCACCGCCATTGAGCGTGTCCTGACCCGTGCCACCGAACAGCGTGTCGTTGCCCGAACCACCAGTGAGCAGGTTGTTGCCGCCGCCGCCAGAAAGCAGGTTGTTGCCGTCGCCGCCATCAAG
>FTCV01001060.1_pt1 | contig 23078 bp, 20 predicted proteins | sample 1639691 | NCBI WGS metagenome assembly FTCV01 (sample SAMEA3914864, study PRJEB12502) | metagenome | biome: forest; material: soil | place: USA | collected 2012-03-12 | depth 0.3 m
GCTCATCCACAGAAGCAGCCAATGATTCTCTACGGTACTTCGATGGGAGCAGCGGCAATTCTCTGCGCGATCCATCGGTATCACTTGCAGCCCGACGCTCTGATTCTCGAATGCCCGTACGATCGCCTGGTCACGACCATTGGAAATCGCTGCCGCCCGCTTGGCTTGCCCGCGTTTCCCTCCGCCGAACTGGTCGTCTTCTGGGGCGGAGTCCAGCGAGGTTTCAACGGCTTCTCGCTAAACCCGGTCGACTACGCACGAGACGTGCACTGCCCCACCCTGCTGCTCCAGGGCGACTGCGACCGTTGCGTCGGCCTCGATCACGCCCGCGAAATCGCAAACGCACTAGGCAAGCAATGCACTTTCGATATCTTCCCGGGAATCGGACATACCATTCCCGTCCGCGAACAATGGCATCGGGATGTTACAGCATTTCTGGAGACGAACGGACTTATTCCTAAAGGTTAGGTTAGGGATTATCCGCCATCCGCGAAAAGCGCGCACGACAGGCAAATCGACGACTGCTTCGCAGGATCAGGTATACTAACACAGTCCCGCATGCGATCAGTATCGCGACGCGCAAGTGTGAGGCTGCCGCAACCGAAAGACCCAGGCCAGTCCAGGCCGTCACATATGCAGCCAGGCACATCGGGCACTTCGGCATCAGGGCCAATACGACGCCCGCTGCAACTCCACCAGCGTTGCGTGTCCATTGACGCAGCGGCGAACTGGGCGTGACAGATTGCTGCCGCGAATCTTCGCCGTTTTCCGTAACTCGCGACCGCTCCAGGTGCGCGCCGCGCGCGGCGGAAGGCTTGAAGCCTCCCGCGGCGCATCCGCATTGCCCGGCATTCATGAGCGTTTCTCCGCGCTGGCACACCCACAGCCCGAAGCCGCAGCGGGCTCCAGATCGGGCCAGTACGGCTTGTCCGCGTCGGCAAACTGATCCGTGCCGTAGCAGTCGTGGTAGCGAACCCATTCCATTGGGAATGCCAGTTCATTCTCGTCGCGGCCCTTTGGTACGAGGTCGAGCATCATGTAAGTTCCGACCAGCGTCTCGAGGCCCCGTCCGAAGGTGGAGTAGGTATGATAAACGGCTCCGCTCTCGTCCTTCTGAAAGACGCTGAGGCCCGGCGCTTCTTCGCTGGGGAATTCCTGCCGCGTGTAATTGTAATACACCGGGCCAGCGGCGAATTCCTCCTTGGTGAAGGAGACGTGAAAGTCCTGATTGAAGTCGTTCGCATTGGACGACACCCACGGGAATTTCCAGTCCAACCGCTGTTTGAATGCCGCGATCTTCGGGAACGGTGCCCGGGAGATCATCGTCACCGTCACGTCCCGCGCCGCCAGGTGCGGCAGCATGGCGTTGATATGATCCGAAACGTACGAGCAGCTCGGGCAGCCCTCCTGCCAGTCCGGCCCGAACATGAAGTGATAGACGACGAGCTGGCTATGATTGCCAAAAAGCTCGCCGAGAGACACTTCCCCACCGGGTCCTTCGAAGATATACGGCTTTTCGATCTTCACCCACGGCAGCTTGCGTCGTTCAGCAGCGAGCTGATCGTGAAGGCGTGTTGCTTCCTTCTCTTTTTTCAAGAGATCGATACGCGCTTTGAGCCACTGCTCGCGCGTCACCACAGGATGTTGTACAAGGTTGGTATTCATTGTTCGTCGATAATTGGTTTTGATTGTATCGCGTTCCAATAAGTCGACGAACGGACCGGCCTGAACCGGACAGCTCCCAGAAGATTTTCTGCGAAGTCCGGCAGAACGCTGGCAGATCAGGGCGTGAAATTTCCCGAGGTATACGAAAACCAGAGCGGTTTTCGCCACCTAGGACGATGAAATGGTAATCCCGACGGCCATGCGGCGAGCCGCCGGGATACTCAGTGTGAACTATCGGATCGTCGCTTCCTCAGCGACAGGCTCTTTGCGGTCGGATGGCGCGGCAGCTTCGTCTTCCATCGGTTCCTCGACCGGCTCCGAGGACAGGATGAGACCTGCGCCAAGCAAACCGATGACACCGCAGAGAATCCAGCCCAGGCGGCTGCCGCTCTCGATGAGCTTTAGTCCGACGGGCGGGCCGATCATCGAAGCGAGGCACCACGATAGGCTGAGAATCCCCATGTAACGGCCGCGCAGCCGTTCGGGCGAGAGCCGCGCCATGTAGGCGCTGCTCACTGGCGCACTGATCATCTCGCCAACGGTAAATAGCGTCATCGCGGTGAAGAGCAGCGCTACTCCATGCGCACAGGTATTGATGGTGAAACCAATGCCCATGAAGGAGTAACCGATGGCCATCACTTTGCGCGGATCGAAACGTTGCGTGACACCCGTAAGTGGGAGCTCGGCACAGACGATTAGCAGCCCATTCCAGCCGAGCAGCAGGCCATAGATCGATTCACTCGTCAGGTCGAAGCCGAATGGCTTGAAGTGCATGTTCAGGCCAACGACCAGCGCGGAGTAACTGGAACCGAACTGCGAAAAGATCAGCGCCGAACATAGTGCCGCGGCAAATGTTAGATGAAACGCCCGATTGCGCCGCATGTGACCGAGCGCTTCGGGCCAGGGCGCTTTATTCGTCAGCGAACGCAACCCATGCGGCAGCGCAGCCAGCGCAATGAATCCGTAAAGTGTATTGGCCACCGCATTTCCGGCGAAGAGCCATAAAAAGGACATCTTCGCGAGAAACCCGGCCGATGCCGCACCGCAGGCAAAGCCTGCGTTGATCGCCACCCGCAGCGCCGACCACGCGCGGACACGGCGCTCGTGAGGAACCACATCGATGAGAAGCGCGCTGCTCGCGGGCGGATAAGTGCCGCCTGCAAGGCCGCTCAACGCGGCGTAGATCATCACCGCCGGCATCGAACTCGCGCTGTAAAGCAGCATGAACGATGCGGCCGAGGCAAAGGTTCCAAGCGCAATCGTATGCTTGCGGCCGATGCGGTCTGCGAGCCATCCGCCCAGCGTGCTGCCGCACACGGCACCGAAGCCAAATGCGCTGACGGCATAACTAGCCACCGAAAGTGAATGCCCCTGCTTCCAAAGATAGATCGTCAGGAAGGGCATCACGAAGGTGCCGCATCGGTTGATGAACGTACCGGCGAGAAGCACCCAGAAGGGCTTCGGCAGCGCGCGAAGATCTTCCATTAAGGAACGCGGTTGATTGGGTGATGGCATAGGGTTTTGGGAAACAAAAAACCCTGCCGCCTTGTCGGTCAGCAGGGTTGCAGTTTCGAAGTGTGTTAGTGAATCAACAGATCATCGTACAGCAACCCTGGACAGGATAGCGGATGGCTTTGGTGAAATGACGGTTACGAAGATTCCATGTCTCCAGTACCAGCACTTCCACGCCGTCCGGTCGGGACGGGAATGGGGTGTGGAGGTTGGAATCCTGGGTTTTCACGGGCCTGAAGTTAAGGGTGCTATCCTTGCGGAAGGTGGTTGGAATGTCAACAGAATGTCCGGCAGCTATGACGCACGGATCAGTTTCCGGCAGATTTTGTTGGCTGCAAAATAGCAAATGCAGCCGGAGGCGCTTGATATCTCGAATGAACCCGAGCGCATCAAGAAGCTCTACGGCATCGGTCGCAAGGGAACCATTCAAGGCAGAGACTCATGGCGTTGACACTGGACATTGCGCAAAACTCAGCCAAAAATTTTGTGTGAAAATCCTTCGAAGGATATTGGCAGGCATCGCCATTGTGATGGTGCTGATGCTCTGCTTTTTGGTTTGTTTATTTCTCTTTCCAAACCCCTATAGATTCGTCACGGGCCTTATAGTGCGAGCAGTCATCTTGAAAAGCACCGGGCGGAACAGGTTGCCGACGGAGGTGAGGCAGGCTCTGGGCGAAGCCAAACACGCTACCCTTTACTCGATTGCGCCGGCTGACTTCGATATCTCATCCCCAGCCTCGCTCGAAAGTATTTCCATCAATGTGACAAATTCTGATGATCCCATGCTTGGCTTGGAGAATCCGCGCCAAACAGTTCGGTCTTACAAGTCGCTCGGCCATGCGGACCTAACTGAAGGCCAACTCAAGGCGGTGATCTGCGACGTGGAGCAGGCCGCCTCTCACTGGTTCGGAGGGATACGTCAGGTTTTTAGTTGTCATCTCGATCTCCGGGTACCCGGTCGGAGGCACACATACGATCTGCTCCTCGGGTATGACGAGGGACGGGAGGTCAGGATTTACAGAGATGACAAAGGTTTGATCGGGACGATTGGCGCAAGTGGGTCGTCGAGGAACGTCGACGCAATCCTCACCGCAGCAGGAGTCCCCGTCCATAACGGGGACTGACGAGTAGCAATATTCAGTTCTCGATCCGGTATTGAATTCGTGAGTGAGGTATTCGAGGAGGACCGAGTTACGGCGGGGACGGTTGCGGCGTCTCCAGCGGCGAAGCCGCCACCAAAGGCCGTCTAAATCCCGTACGTACGATTTGCCAGGCGTTTGATGTCCCGCGAGGTAATGAGCAGCCAAACACAGACGACGTGCCCAAGGCCGGTCGCCGCCATTAAGCCGAACCCATATGGGTTCAAGATGGTTACCCGGAATCCTAGAAACTCGACAAGGGCGGCAACAAACCCGAGAGCTGCTAAAATCTCACTTACGACTAGGACGTAGCGAGCCCACATTTGGCGCAGCCACATCGCAAGGAACAATACGGTCATCCACATCATCCGGACAATTAGCGCCCCTTCGATCGTTTGGAGCCGGCCGTGCTTGGTCTCGGGAAGGATGTCGAGCAACATCGCAATATACAGTCCCATCATGATCACGAACATGATTCCGATCCATAGACGGCCACGTTTTACGGAACCGTTTCTACGTCTCCGAAACAGGTTATCTTGATACTCACTCGGTTGAGATACCACCTGATTACCCTGATGGTGCTCTTCACCGCTTTTCCAACTCATCTCGTCCATTGGGCAAACAAGCTTTCCGAGATTGTAAGTCCATACAAGCGCAAATCACTCCAACATAGCCGCCCGGCTCATTGGGCTTTATTCGGTATTGGCCTTGCAGGCGCCTCTCCAAAGTGTGGATTTCTGGACGGCTCCACAGAGATGGTAAGCCGGATTGGCTGCGAGAAATCCGTCAGCGAATCGTGAAGTGATGGACTGGAAAGTCTCGGCGGCTCGATATGCACGCGAGAAAGATCAAGCCTGGCTGAATCGACCTGGATCTGTGGGAAACCAGTCCGCGTCCCTTCGGAAAGCACGCGCTCCGCCTGATGACGGTAGGCAGGACCGGGAGCATCAAGAAGGTCGCCGGCTAGAGCCATGCCCGGGATGCAGATAGCAGCGAAGAAAACGATTGGAAGTACGTGTGGCTTCTTCATAGTGGCTGGACTTGGTTTAGTTCACCGGAGACGCGCGGAAGCGCTCGGGTTGGTTTCACGGATGAATGATACTAAACCGAATCTTCTCTGAATTTCGAGGTCCGACTGGCGATCGAATCCTTACCACAAACCATTCGACGCGACGGGAACATCGCCAGTGGGCCAGCCAATTGGCCCAACCGTTCTTTCCTCGTTTTTGAGCAAAAAAAGAGGCGGCCCGAAGGCCGCCTCACGATTTTTTTAACTGAAGCTCAGATTGTGCACGCCCGCAAAGGAGCAGGCATTCAGCACATCGACGATTCGCTCGTGGCGGGTCTCGGGGCTGGGCCGGATAATCACCGGATCCTTGCCGCCGTACTCCATGATCCCCTTCAGCTTTTCCTTGAGCTGGAGAAGATTGCGATCCGAGGGGCCACCGTAAGAGTCATTGTTCATCGTGACCTGCCCCTCACGGGAGATCTCGATCACCATGGGAACGGTGGTAGTTTCGCCGCCCTTGCTAGAGCCGCTGGGAAGATTGATCGTCAATTCCTTCTCAATGATCTGGGAGCCTGCACTCGCCATGAAGAAGAGCAGGAGCACAAACACGACGTCGACCATCGGGGCAATCTGAAAGCCCATGTCTCCGTCTTCTGAACCGACTGAACCGGCCATGGTATTGGTTTCCTTTCTTTCTGGGGGTTACTGCGCGGCGGTTGCGTTTTCCGGCGCAGGGGCGTTGTCTTTGTCGACCACTGAGAAGGTCACGTTCGAGACCCCAGCGCCAGCGGCGGCGACGAGAACGGCGCGCATGTATTCGTAACGGACGTTCTTGTCCGCGCGAATGAGCACGCGCATTTCGGGATTCGCCAGCAGCTTCTTCTGAAGCACGGGAGAGATATCACCTGGCTGGGCGAACTTCTGTTCGTCCACTTCGATGCTCCCGCTGTTGTTCAGCGGACTCCAGAGCACGTTGACGATCGATTGCCCCTTCGAGTTGGACTTGGCTTTGTCCTTCTGCTTGGCGTCCTTGGCGACCGGGAGCTTCACCTGGTCGTTCGACTGGAGCACTTCGGTCGAGGAAATCGACATGAAGAAGACCAGGAGCACCAGGAGAATATCGATCATCGGAGCGATCTGAAACTCCGGATCTTCCTCGGGCGCAGCCCGCATGCTCGCCCGTTTCTGGGCCGGATTTTTGGCGTGTGACATGGGGAGCCTGAAAAGTCTCCGCGATGATTAGCCCGCCCAATCCAGCGTCGCACCGCAGTGCGGGCACGGATTTACGCCGGCAGCGACCCCGCCGTTGCAGACCGGGCAATTGGTCGTGAGGGCCATGGAAACCTTGCGGCTTCCACCGAGCGGAACGCCAGCGCCAGCGCTGAATTCCTCGCCGATACGCATGCCTTCGAGTTCTTCGTACGGGATGTCCTGAACGAGCTCGTTCACGATATCGTCGGCATGCACCACGCAGGCCTGCGTGAGGTTACGGAAGATGTAGTAGAAGACGAATGCAGGGATGGCGATGAAGAGACCGCTCGCAGTGGCGAGGAGCACTTCACCGATTCGGGCGGCCAGCGCACGGGGATCGGAGATACCCGAGGCACCAAGAACCGAGAAGGCACCGATCATGCCGATAACCGTTCCGAGAAGACCGATCATCGGAGACACGACCCCGATTACCGAAAGGTAGGAATTGCGAGTCCGGAGGATCGTCGCTTCGCGGAGACCGTGTTCAGCCAGCGCGTCTTCGACGGCATCCTTGCCACGGCCGATGCGGGCGAGAGCAGCCTTCAGGACGTTCGAGAGGTAATTCTTGTTCGCGCTGCAGATTTCCCAGGCTTCCTGATAGTTGCCCGAAGCAACGGTCTGGCGCAGGGATTCGACGAGCGGCGGTGGGGCCAGCTTGTCTTTGCGAAGCGTGAGCAGGCCCTGCACGATGAAGGTCACCATCGTTACCGAGGTCCCCAGGATCGCGAGCCAGATGAACATGATCAGCGGACCACCTTCCTTGATCGTCTGGAAAATATTCTTCGACTCCGGCGCAGGAGCGGCAGCGGCATCGGCGGCATCCTGAGCATGGCCTGCAGCGGCAGTGAGCACGAGCACTAGCAGAAGCAGCGCAGCTGGGAGGTAACGGCGGAGGTGGGACTTAGACATAGACAGCAACGATTGGAGGCGGAAAGACAGGTTAGGGAACGACTGGGAGTGGAACTTCTGGGGTACTTTCAGGGAACGAATGCGTTATGGTTTTTCCGCAGGGTATCGGCCCGGTCTTGGGCCATAGCCGTTGCGGAGGGGTCATGGTAGAACAAAGTGACCGTTCGTAAATAATCTTCAAGTGCTCCTTGGAAATCTCCCTGAGCTTCCTTGATCTGGCCGAGCACGAGGAAGGCCTGGCCGTAAAGCTGGCCCGAGGCGGCGGTCACATTCTTTTCCTGAAGGGCGCGGTCGCGTAGCGGCTCGGCGGTTTTCTTCGCGGCCTCGAAATCTTTCTTGGCTACGGCAAGACGGGCCCGGCCGAGATCGGCCATCTGCCACCAGCCGCGGTCCGGCTCGTTGGCCTGGGGCTTCGGGTACGCCTTGGCAAAGTCATCATAAGCGGCCTGCGCCTTGGCATTGTCACCCTGGGCCAGATAGATATCGCCGAGCAACGAAGTCGCCGTCGCGGCCCAGCCGGTCGGCAGACCGCGGAATTTATCGGCCACGACCTTCGCGAGCGCGAATGCTTTTGCGTAATCCTTCGACTGGTAGGCCTGCAGCGCGCTCTTCACTTCCTGCGGCTCGGCCATGCGAACCTCGAGAATTTGCGAAAGCGGCACGCCATGCTCGCCGAAATTGTCCTTCACCATCAGGGAAGTTCCCGCGACGGCGGTCACCTTCATCGGGACCGGAGCATCCGGCCGTGCCTTGTAAACGACGTTCGCATCCTGCTGAGCGTGGGCACTCGCCGCCGCAAAACAAAGACTCGTTGCGAGGACGAGAGATTTAAGTTGCTGGACTAGAAGGGGGGAACGTAGCTTCATGCGCTTTTTCGCTGGCGGGCGGGAACCTAGTTACACCCCTGCCGGAAATCAACTCCCCTTTTCCCATGGTCAATATTATTCGCCGATTTCAGAAGCCCCTGATGGTGACGATCACCGTCCTGGTCATCATTTCATTCATCGTTTTCTTCAACAAGACGACCGTTGATCGCACATATGGCGGAAACATCGGCACGATCTACGGACGCCCGCTCACGATGACTCAGCTCGAACGCGGGATGCGTCTCGGCCGCCTGGCCGTGATCCTCCGCGCACAGGACCTGGTCCTCGGGCTTCTCTCACAGCGCGGTTACATGGCGCTGATTTACAATCAGCTTCCCGACGAAATGGCGCGGGAATTCGCGGTGAACCAGATGATCCTCCGCCACGAAGCCGATCGCTTCGGAATTCAACCCACCCGCCAGGAAATCGACGAAGCCGTGAAGAAGTTTCCGGCCTTCAGCACAGGCGGAGCCTTCGATTCCAGTAAGTTCAACGACCTCATTGCCAATCAGCTCGCCCCACTCGGCTTCTCGAGCGAACAGATCGAGGAAATCGCGGTCGATCAGATCCGTCTCGTAAAGCTTCGGGATCTCGTCGCGGGCGCCATCCAGCCCAGCGCAGCCGATATTCACGAGCTGTATGTGGAGAATTTCCAGAAGACCGAGGCTTCGTTCGTGCGCTTCAAGTACGACGACTTCAAGGCGGCGATCCAGATTTCAGATGACGATGCCAAGAAGCTCTTTGAATCCAAGAAGGACACGCTGAAGACGCCGGAAAAGCGGAAGGTGAAGGTGGCCGCATTCATCGATGAGAAGACCCCGGCCGGCGAACGTGGCGAGGCGTACAAGAAGCTGCAGGAGTCAGCCGAGAATTTCTCTGCAGCGCTCCTTGAGAAAGATGCCAATTTCGAAGCCCTCGCGGCTAAATTCGGCGGCCAGGTGCGGGAAACTCCGGCCTTCGCCGCGGAAGAACCTCCGGCGGAACTCGACAAGTCCCGTGAAGCGACTGATAAAGCATTCACGCTGACGACCAAGCAGCCTTACAGCGATCCGATCGCGGCCACGCCGAAGATCGGCTACTACGTCCTGAAGTTGGTGGACGTCGAAGCAGGCCGTCAGCTGACCTTTGAGGAAGCGAAGCCGAAGCTCGTCGAGCAGCTTCAGAGCGAACGTGCTCACGAGGCGCTCAATCTCAAGGCCACCGAAGTCCGCAACAAGATCGAGGCCGAGATGAAGGCTGGAAAATCGTTCGCCGACGCCGCGCAGGCTGTCGGTGTGAAAGCGGAATCCTTCCCGGTCTTCTCCCGCGCGGAACGCGCCAAGTCGACTGATGTCGATGCCCCGCAGATCATGGAAGCCGCCGGCGGCATGAAGGAAGGCGAGCTTTCGCCCAAGCTGATCGAAACGGAATCGGGCGGTCTCCTGGTGCACGTAGACAAGCGCCAGCCGGTGGACGAAGCCGATTTCGAGAAGCGGAAAGACAAGATTGTGTCGAATCTGCAGCAGAGCGATCGCGAAGGACTCTTCACGCACTGGATGGAAACCCAGCAGAAGGAAGCGAAGCTGCACTTCGGCCGGAACGCGGAGTAAATCAAATCGACGGGCGGCCGCGCCAAAAAGCAGAGCCGCCCGATTTCACTGAATTCGCATGAGCCCGGAAGTCGAAGACCTGTTCGATGATGCCAATGGCGATCTGGCGCTCGGCGAACTCGAGGCAGCGGTGGAAAAATACCGCCGCTGTGTGGAGCTTGATCCGCAGTTCTTCGACGGCTGGCACGCGCTCGGAATGGCGCTGATGAAAATCGGACGTTACCCCGAAGCAATCGAGGCGGCAAAGGTGACCGTGGATCTCCGACCGAACGATCAATTGGCCTGGTCGAGCCTTTCGCTGTGTTATGTCCGCAACGGACAGATCCCCGAGGCGGAAGCGGCAGGCGCGAAAGCGCGGATCATTTCCTGGGGCGGGAAGGTCAAAAAGGACTAGTATCCTGAGTGCCGCGTGCGTGACAGGTCGAACCAACAGGCCCGATCGGCCTCAGGGGACCTGTGCCCCTCCCCCCCTTACTCGCCGGACCGAAGAGGCTTGAAGATCGAGGGCAGGCCGCCGACGTCGTCGGTCGAGCCAAATACTGGCAAGGCACTGCGCTGATTCTGCCGGGATTCAATCGGCAGGACGTTGAACTCCAATTGCTGGTCGCCACGGGCGACGCGGACTTTCACTTCGTCTTCTGCCGTCAGGAAAAATGACGCGTCCAGCACATCCTCCGGTGTCGCAATCTTGGTGTTGCCGACCTTCAGCAGCACGTCGCCACGGCGGATGCCGGCGACTTCACTGGGCGCATGTGGAAAGACATCGCGCACCTCGGCTTTCGATCCGTCGACCGCTTCCTGCGCCGGCCCGACATCGATTCCCATCCAGCCTGGACGGACATTGCCGAAGCGCACCACGTCCTGACGCACTTTCTCGGCTGCCTCGATTGGCAATGCAAAGAGCGCGCTTCCCTGATCGAGGCTGCTGATGAGGATGCCGACGACTTCGCCCTTCAGGTTCAGCAAGGGCGCGCCACCCTGCCCGCGCTGCACGGGAACGTTGGCCCGGATATGCGTCGTGGCGAAATAGCGACCGAGATATTTCCGATCAAAACCGCCGACGACTCCAAAGCTCGGCGTGAGCGCCAAGTCCAACGGATAACCGACGGTCATCACCGGCGTGGCCAGCGTCAGATCGTGGGCCGAATCCAGCGGCAGGAAAGGCGTGTGCGCATCGATCTTCAGAATCGCGATGCCTGAGCGGGCATCGGCGCCGACGCGAGTGGCGGGATACTTCAGGTCGCCGACACTGACGACGATGTCGTGCGATTCGCCACCGAGCGTGTAAAGCGTGTAGAGAAGGCCGTCGGGCTCAATGAAAAATCCGGTTCCAGACACCAACCCCTGATCGTCGGTTGCCTCGACCCGCACCACGGCGCCTCGGCATTTCTCAAAGACGGTATTTACCTGCCGCTGGATCGTGTCCGAAATATTTGCGGGAGCAGGCGCTGGCGCGGCGGACGCGGGTTGTGAAGGCGCCGTCGCTGCAGGAGGCTCAGCAGCTGCGGGAGATTCCGCAAAGCTGCTTCCCGCCTGGAAAGCCCCCCATCCTGCGAGCGTCAGGCAAACCAGCCCGCGCATCCGATGCAATCCCAACAGACGCCGCCTCGAGCCTCGCAAAGAAGATTCCTGAGCTCCACCCGGCCCGGTCAGACAACCGGCCGCCGGGCCTGCTGATTCATTAAAAGCTGAACGACGGGTTATCATAGAGCACCGGACGAGCATCGATGATGTACCGTGGCGGCAGCGCCTTATTTGCGTCACGATTTTGGAAAGGCAACGGTTGAGGCGGGTTCAGGGCAACGCTGCTAGCCTGGGGCCGATAGGAAGACTGCAGCGTGAAAGGGGTTCCAGTGCGAGGAGCGGAAGCGATGGAGGCAGGTCCGGGAGCCGCGACTTCAAACTTGGAGGGCATCGTAATGCCGATAATCGACACACCCACAACCACGAGCGTGGCCATGGCGCCAGCATACGAGACGGGCCCCATGCTGTGCTCGCCGAAGAAGGTATGCAGACGCTCCATCGCGATCTTCCAGAGCGGGCGGCGCAGAAGCTCCGCGCGCTGGCTGCGATGAATGTCCTGCAACAGGCGGTCAAAATATCCCGGTGGCGGCTGTTCGTGCCGCTTGATCGTGCGAAGCAGGGCAGTGAGTTGTTCTTCTGTCATCGTTCGGCCTCCATTCAATCTAGGAACTCGCTGAGAAAATTTTGCAGTTGTCGGTGGGCATAAAACAACCGGGACCGGACGGTGCCCTCGGATATGCTCAGGATTTTCGAGATTTCGGCGTGCGGCATGCCTTGGATATCAAACATCGTCACCACGGCTCGATGCTCGGGAGACAGTTTCTGCATCGCCTCGTTCAATCTTTTCTGGAGCTCACTCAGGTTCGCCTCGCGGACGGGCGTGCTAGTCGCGGTCAGCTCGATGAATTCCTTGTCGTTCTGAATGCCGGAGTCCACGTCATCCAGGCTCATGTGATGCCGCCGACCGCGCTTCTTGAGGAAGTTGATCGACATGTTCACGGCGATCGAGTGGATCCACGTGTAGAAGCTCGACTGGCCGCGGAAGCCGGTGATCGAACGGTAGGCCTTGGCCCAGATATCCTGAAGCAGGTCGTTCGTGTCCTCGTGATTCGAGGTCATGTTGTACACCAAGCCGTAGAGGCGCTGGCCGTACTTGCGGAAAAGATCGTCGAACGCAGACGGATCGCCCGCTTGGGTGCGCGCGATAAGTTCGTCATCCTGCTGGCGGCTCGGATCTTCGGCCATCGTCCGCGGCTTCGTAGCAGGCTTTACGTCAGAAGGAAACGTCGTTTCCTGAGAACCGGCAATAGTTTGCGGCCAGGAGAACAATGCGCCTGCCAGTCCAGAGGGCAGGACTCGGACATCAGCGCTCATTCGCGATGACGGGGGTTGATCCGGACGGGGTTTCGAATGGGAGCCAACCTGAGGTGCCCGGCAGGTTCGCCTCCTCGCTCACGCCACAGCAAAATGGCGATAGTAAATGCAGCAAGGATAGTCATACGTGTCGGAGGTAAGACACGCGAGCCGCCGAAATGTTCAAAGCTGCACCGAGGGCAATACACGAATGCGAGATCTCAGTGCCTTCAAATGCGATTAGGGAACGTCCAGCCAATCACCTATCGCCTATAGCCTTTCAATGTAGTTCATAGCCATAGATAGCTTCACGTAGAGCTTTTGGGCGACAGGGCTGCGGGCCACTTTGGTGGGGACGGCTGTCCTCAGCCGTCCGACCGAGATGGACGTCCACAGGACAGCGTGGAAGAACGACAAAACGGTGGAAGTCTTTGTGATCGTAGGCCTGCCGGAAGAATTGCTCCGTTTATGCAGGCCTGACGGACAGATCACGCTGGCTGGACCGCTGAGGACAGCGGTCCCCACCTCGCGCGTATCTCGAATGGCAGGAAATCCCCTGCCATTCGCGCTTTCAAATTCCGACGCCACCGGCCACTCCGGACGGCGTCGGAAATCCAATGATCGATTACGCCAAGTGCAGCTCTGCCTTCAGGATCAGCGTGAGCGCTTTCACCGTCAGTTCGCAGAGGATGAAGGGCTTGCCGACGAACTCGTTGCCTCCGCTGAGGCTGGACTGCATCCGGTTCTCGGAAGAGGTCAGGCCGCTGAGGAAGATGATCGGCGTGGTCGCGTGGAGCGTCAGGCGGCGGATTTCCGCGCAGAGCTCGAAGCCGTCCATTCCCGGCAGATTCACATCAAGGAAGATGAGATCGCACGGAGTCTCTGCGAGTTCGCAGATCGCCTTGGCAGGATCCTGCGAAGAGGTTGTCTGCATCATCGCGGTTTCCATGGCCATGCGGATGCAGTCGCAATTGTCCGCATCGTCATCGACCGCATAGATGTTTGCGCTGGCCGGATCCTTCACGAGCTGCAGATCCTTCACCTTCAGCAGCGTTGCGAGGAATTCGATCGTCTGTCCGATCGTCCGCAGAACCGATGGGTTGACCTGCTCGGGATAGTGGTAGAGCTCCTGGGCAAGACCGGAGAAGGACGCGCTAAGCCGATGCAGTGCGATGAATCCGCCGGTGCGGGCGTTCTCGGAGAAGCTATGCGCATGGCAATGCAACTCGTTGAGATGGCTCACGTCCGACGACGTTTTTAGGAAGGCCTGATAGCAGCGGCGCATCGAGCGCAGCAGTTCCTGCGAAACAACGGGATCGAAGGCCGACTCCGGCACGACCACAGTGGGTGTCACTTCCGGCAGAACCGGCTCGCGAGAGGCCGGAGCCGCAGCCACCGCGCGTCCGCCGAGCTTGGCCTGCAGGCGGGCTTCCGCCAGCGAAGCGCCGAGCTGCTTGATCTGCTCCTGCGCCTGATGAAGCTGAGCGGCGAGATCGATCGTCTCGGCGCGCTGCTGGTCGAGGCGGTCGCTGAGATCGCGCTTTTCCATGTCGCGCGCTTCGATAAGGCGCGCCATTTCGGAAATCTCGGCGTGGCCGGAAACTGTGCCTCCGGCGCTGGCCAGTTCCACAATCTGCAACTGTGCACGAAGGGCTTCCACCTGCGCTTCGAGTGCGATGGCGTTTTCCGCGCTCTGCTGCCGGGCCAGATCGCGATCGCGAATGATCTTGTCGATCTGCTTTTGCGCGGAAGCGAGCGAAGTGACCGCTTCTTCGCGCAGGCGCTGGGCGGCATCGCGCTCGCGAGTCAGGGTCTCAAATTGAGCCTGCGTGAGCGCCATGTTCGAAGACGTGTGATCGGCAGCCCTCTGCAGGGATGTCACCTGGTCCGCACGATCCTTGAGCTGGTTGCGCAGATCGATGACCTCGCGGCTAAGCACCTGCACGCGGAGATCCGCGGTCGAGCACTCATGCTGGAGCGTATTGATCTCGTTCTTCAAGGCATCGAGGGCGGCGGTTTGATCCGCGCCGGTCGCCTTGATTCGAAGCTCTTCGATCTCGGCGGCCTTTGCCGCGATGTCGGCGCGAAGGGCGTCCCGATCCGCATCCATGGCGGCAATTTGCCCCTGGACTTCGGCGAGAGCCGCCTGATGCGAGACTTCCGTCTCGGCAATCGCATTGCGCTCCTGCGTCATGGACTGGAGCGCCTCCTGGACACCGGCAATCTCGGCAGCTTTGCCATCGAGTTCCGCACGGAGGGCATCGCGCTCACCGGTCACGGTGGTGACTTGGTAGCGAATCTCGGCGAGCGCCATTTCGTGGGCAACACCCGCCTTGGAAGCCGCATCCGCCTGAGTCGTCAGCTCAGCCAGCGAAGCACGCGCCTGGGCGAGTTCGCTCGCGGATGCCTCGAGATTCTGCGTAGCGGTGTCCCGCTCGGCACGCATCGCTTCGAGCTGCGAAGCGATCTCCTTGCCTTCGTTGATCTTACGTTCGAGGAGCTCCACATTGTACTCAAGGTCCGCCACAGCGTCCTCGGAACGCTTGAGTTTTTGTGTAAGTTCCGCGTTTTGCGCCATGGCCCCGTCTCGGGCCTGGCGGATGGAGAGCATTTGCCGCTGCGCCTCATTGTACGAGCGGTTGGTTTCCTGAGAAGCTTGACTCACAGCGTCGATTCGTCGGTTCAGATCGTCTTTTTGCCGGGCTAATTCGTCTCTTTGACGGCCGGTGGCTTCGCATTGCCGGCGCAAGTCCTGGCAGGCCTGTTCGGCTGCCACGGCACGGGCTTGCTGTTCACTTGCCATACGGGTATGCCTCTCCACCTCTTGCAAGGCGCTGTCCCTTTCCCGAATGAGGGAAGTGATTTCGACGAAATGCGCCCGGAGTTCGTCATTCTGACGCCGGGCAAGTTCGAGCTGAGTCGCGAGTTCGTTGCGCTCGTCTTCGGCATTGCGAAGCTGAGTGCGCGAATCGCGGTTCGTTTGCTGGAGTTGTTCGATCAGAGCACGGATTTCCTTTGTGGGATCCGTGTCGTCCGTTAGTGCGTTGACTGGCAGGTTCGTAATGGGCGTTGGCGCGCGCCGATCCTGCAGCACCGAGGCGAAATCGATCTCGGTGAACTTTGGCTTAGGTTGGGACATGCGATGGTTTGAGGGCTAGGGCCGCATGTCGGCTTATAGAGCATGGCACATGCCCACGTATTGCAATCCGCAGAATTGTAATGATCGCTGCCCGTCCAATCCGCGAAATACCGTGTAAATACGACCATCAACGCCCGTTTTCACTTTCTCACACCGGAGAAACCGTCTCTCAGACCAGAGATTTCGCACCGGTCCTAATTAACGTTACGTATGCGTGCAAATAGTGTCGATGCTTTTTTGCTTTGGAAGCGTAACAATCGCAGAAGCGACGACGTGAGGGACATCTGCAGCGGGATCGCTCGACCTTGCGGTCCCTTTCGTCCTGGAGGTCTCTTGCATCTATCGCCTCGACCCTCCAGAAACTCCTTTGGAAAAATCGTGCCTTGCACTTACGCTCCGATCCTCATTTCAGCGGAAAAACCATGTCCACCAAGCCACGCTCTCCACTCGGTATCATCTTTCTAACCATCTTCGTGAGCATGGTTGGTTTCGGCATCGTCATCCCGGTGCTGCCGGTTTACGCGAAGTCCGCGCCGTTCCATATGAGCCCGCATGGAGTCTTCGGTCTCGGTTCGCTCACGGGCATCTTCTCCCTGCTCCAGTTCTTCTTCGCCCCGCTCATTGGAAAGATTTCGGACCGCGTCGGCCGCAAGCCGGTGCTGCTGGTCAGCATCCTCGGCACTGCCATCGGTTATTTCATCACGGGCGCGGCAAACGCTACCTGGATGCTCTTCGCCGGCCGGATCATCGACGGCATCAGCGGCGGAAATATCTCGACCGCACAGGCTTGCATCGCCGATGTAACGTCGCCCAAGGAACGCTCCAAGGCCATGGGCGTGATCGGAGCGGCGTTTGGCCTGGGATTCATCCTCGGCCCGGCCCTCGGCGGTTTGCTCAGCCACTGGGGCGTGGGCGTCCCCTTCTATTTTGCCGCCGGGCTGTCGCTGGTGAATGCCTTGATGGTCATCAAACGCCTCCCCGAAACGCTGTCCGAAGAAGCGCGAATCCATCCGGCGCAGCGGGCTTCGATGGGCGAGGTCTTCGCGGGTAATCGCGGCGCATTCATCGGGATCCTGCTCGTCACTTCGCTCATCTTCACGACCGGATTTGCATCCATCCACGTGCTCTTCTCGTTGTTCTGCACCGATCGCTTCAACTGGACCGTACGGAGCACCAGCATGGCCTTTGCGTATGTCGGCTTCATTGCGGTGCTGGTTCAGGGCGGGCTGATCCGGCGTTTGCTCAAGTATCCGATTGAAAAGGAAATCACCGTCGCCGGATGCGCTATCCTTGCAGTGAGCCTCTTCCTTCTGCCAAGAACCGAGACGGTCACAGGCTTCCTCGGGGTTTCCGCGCTTTTGGCGCTCGGCAATGGCCTGGCGACGCCAACCATTACCGGAATGGCTTCCCGACATGTGCATGGGCGGGCCCAAGGCCGCGTGCTGGGAATGATGGCCGCCGCCGGCAGCCTGGGACGCTTTCTGGGTCCGGCCCTGGCTACGCTCCCCCTCCCTCAAAATTTCTCGGAACTGCAGCGCCCGCTGCAGGGAGATGCCCTGGCTGCTGTGAATCACGGCTATCTCACCGCCTTCAGCGTGGCCGCCGGACTGGTCGTCATCGCCACAATCTGCTCGCTCATCCTGCGGGTCCCGAAGGAAGATTTGCCGGTCGAAGGAGAAGAAGCGGCCGTTCCGGCGCTCTAAATTCGATTCCAGAGGCACCATGCTTTAACGGAAAACGCCGATGCCAAGAATCCCGCTCGAAGACAACTTCAACGACATCCTCAACAAGGCCGTTCGCGGATTGAAGCTCTCCCAGAGCGACATCGCCCAGCGCGCCGGGATCTCTCCGGACCGCCTGCATGCGCTGCTCGACGGCGCTTTCTCCCAGGCTGACGCCGAAAAAGTCGCGCCGATCCTTGGCCTCGATCCCGCAGCGCTGGCCGCTTCCGGTAACAAAGCCTGGCGGCCTGCGGACGTGGAAGTGCCCGGTCTCGCACAGTTCACGACGCCGTGGGACGATATGATGGTGAATAGCTACCTCGTGTGGGATGCCGCCACGAAGGAAGCCGTCGCTTTCGACACCGGAGCGGATTGCAGTCCGATGCTCGATTTCCTCAAGGAAAACGGTCTCAGGCTGAAGGTCATCGCGCTCACTCATACGCATGGCGACCACGTCTTCGATCTCGACCGCCTGAAATCAAAGACCGGCGCACGGGCGATCGTCAGCTCTCGCGAACCGCTCGACGGCGCCGATCCCGTGGCAGATCACGAGCCCTTCCGGATTGGTTCGCTGGAAGTCACGTCGCGTCCGACGTGGGGCCATTCCCGCGGCGGCCTGACTTACGTGATCCAGGGCCTTTCGCGTCCTGTGGCTGTGGTTGGCGACGCCGTTTTCGCCGGCTCAATGGGCGGTGGAATGGTGAGCTACACCGATGCCCTGCGCACCAATCGCGAGGAGATTCTCACGCTGCCCGACGATACCGTTCTCTGCCCGGGTCACGGCCCGTTGACGACCGTTGGCGAAGAAAAGAAACACAATCCTTTCTTTGCACACAGCGGTGCCTGATAAAAATCGCAGAGTCTGCGTGTCATCGCAGATTTAAACATCCTCCAGAACAGCAGCCCACTTCACCTCTCGCATTTTTCACCGCATGGAAACAGTCGCATTTGTCGGAATCGGACGCATGGGCGCCAACATGGCCCGCCGGCTCAAGGATCAGGGCATCCAAGTCACAGCGGTGTATGATTCCAAGAAGGAAGCAGCGTGCCAGCTCGCCAAGGAACTCGGCTGCCTCGCGCCGGGCCTCCTGGGCGAAGTGACCGCCGCGGCTAATGTCGTGATCACGGTGGTGAGCGACGACGAATCGATGGAGCAGGTCTTCTCCGAAAAGAGCGTTGATTCCCTGCTCCGCGGCGCGAAAGGAAAGCTTTTCATCAATTGCGCAACGATCACGCCCAAGACACACGTCGAGATCCAGCGCCGGGTCGAAGCCGCAGGAGGCCAGTCCCTCGAAGCCTGCATGGCCTCGAGCATCACGCAAGCCCGTGAAGGCACGCTGTACCTCATGTGCGGCGGCCGTCAGGAAGCCTTCGAGCGCGCCAAGCCGCTCCTTGAGAAATTGAGCAATTCGACGCGGTACATCGGCGAAGCGGGCCGCGCCGCGCAGGTCAAGGCGCTCGTGAACATGATCATGAACATCAACACGGCGGGTCTTGCCGAAGGCCTGGCCCTGGGTGATGCGCTGGGCCTCGACTTGGCGACTCTGCGTGAAGTTTTCTCGCAGACCGGCGCTGCTTCCCGCGTGCTGCAGACCGATGGCGAAGACATGCAGAACCGCGACCATTCCTGCTTCTTCTCCGCAAGGCACGCAGCTAAGGACTCGGGAATCGCCCTTTTCCTCGCCCACGAAGCCGGACTCGATCTCCCGCTCGCCGAAGCCACGAAGGCGCAATACGACAAGATGGTCTTCGAAGGCCTCGGCGATCTCGACAAGTCGGGCATCGCGGAGCTGACCTTCAAGGGACGCCACGGAGCGTAGTCCGGGGTTCCGGACGAAGACCGATCGCGTGCGGGTAATTAGGTAGTATTGCTTCCCGCGGGAAGTTCGCTAGTCTCCGCGCGCATCCATCCCATGAGCCTTCGTCCATCCGCCTTCTATCTTCTCTGCGTCGCGGCCTTTGTCGCGGCTCCGCTCGTCCGCGCCGACTCCAAATCCGAACTTGCTGCCGCCCAGGCAAAAAAGAAGGGCCAGCAGGAGTCGCAACAAGCCCACGCAAAAGCGCAGGAAACCCAGCTCGAAGCCCGCCAGCAGCAGCAGGAGGATGAAGAGAAATCCAAGAAGAAGGCTCAGGCACAGGCTCAAAATCAGAGCCCTCTGAAGCCGGCCGGGACGCTGAAGACGGTGTCCGCCGCGAGCCTCCCACAACGCTGACCCTGACCGACCCGCGCACGGCGCAAAACCGCACACCGGTTTTGCCGCCCGACCGTAACGCGGAGGTCGCATCGAACTCACGCCCAACGCCCGTTTCCTTTTCTTCCAAACCCGGCCGTCTTTCGCAAGCGCCAACACCCAACACCCCATGCGACTCCGCATTTCGAATTGCCTCATCCTCTGCGCAGCCATTTCGTTGATCTCCGGAACCGCCCTGGCGAATTCCAAGTCAGCGCTGCTCCAGCAGCAAAAAAAGAAGTCACAGGAAGCGCTTCAACAGCAGAAGAAAAAGGCCGAGGCTTTGCTGCAGGCTGAAAAGCAGAAATCGGCGGAAGCTCTCCAGCAGGAAAAGAAGAAGTCAGCAGAACTTCTCCAGGCCGAAAAAGAAAAGTCGGCCGAGTCCCTCCAAGAGCAGAAGAAAAAGTCCTCCGAACTCCTTTCCGAGCAGAACAAAAAGAAGTCCTCGGAACTTCTCCAAGCGGAAAAAGAAAAATCCTCCGAGTTACTCCAACAGGAAAAGAAGAAATCGGCTGAACTCCTGCAGGCCGAAAAAGAGAAGTCGGCAGAATCCCTTCAGCAGCAGAAGAAGAAGTCCTCCGAGCTGCTTTCCGAGCAGGACAAAAAGAAATCCGCGGAGCTTCTCCAGGCGGAAAAGGAAAAGTCCGCTGAGTTACTGCAACAGAACAAGAAGAAGGCCTCAGAGGAGCTTCAACAGGCGAAGAAGAAATCCTCGGACCTCCTGCAGCAGAACAAAAAGAAGTCCTCAGAGCTGCTCGAGCAAAATCAGAAGAAATCCGCCGACCACCTTCAGCAAAATAAGAAGAAGTCTTCTGACTTACTCCAGCAAAGTAAGAAAAAGTCCTTCGACGAGCTCCAGCAGCAGAAGAAGAAATCTTCGGACCTCCTGCAACAAGGCAAAAAGAAGTCCTCCGACTTACTCCAGCAGAGCAAGAAAAAGTCCTCCGACCTTCTTGAGCTGAACAAGAATAAGTCCGCGGACCTGCTCCAACAGAACAAGAAGAAGTCGTCTGACTTCCTTCACCTCGATAAGAAGAAGACGCCCGATTTGCTCCAACAGGAGAAGAAACAATCCGCCGACCTGTTGCGCCAGCAGAACAAGAAATCGGAAAACCTGCTCAACCAGCGCGAAAAGAAGACGAACGAAAACCTCCTGATCGAGCAAGGCGCGAAAAAGAGCCAATCCGGCCTGCTTTCCGAACGTAAGGGCAAGTCCAAGCAGCAGCTCTCAGAAATCCAGAAGGAAATGGCCGACGACCTCCAGCTGGAGATCCGGAAGAAAAAAGACCCCCAATCCTTCACGCTAGAGCAAAGGAAGGCCACCGACGAGGCGACGCACAACCAGAATTCCCAAAAGCAGTTGCAACTCCTCCAGCAGCAGCGGCGCAAGCAGCAGCAGAAGACGCAGGAGAATAACCTGAACTTGCAACGCGGACAGTAGTCCCGCTAACTAGTTTAGCCGTCGCTTGTTATCTCGCCGCAGCTACTGCGGCGCGCGGATTAGATTTAAGCCGCACAGCCCCGGTCGCGCCCACGCCAAGCTAGCAGAACCATCCGGCTACCGCGTCCCGCCGAAAAAACCTTTAGACCCGGGCGGATCATTTTCCTAGGATCCGCCCGCTCATGAAATCCATCCGCATCTCCCCGGCCGGCGCGCTCCCGGCGATTGCCGCTGCTTTTGCCCTGCTCCTGGCTGCTTCGCCGAATGCGTTCGCTCACGCCCGCATGGTGAAATCCAATCCCGCCAAGGGTGCCGAGCTCGCCAAGGCGCCGGAACGCCTCGAGATGTGGTATAACGAATTGCTAGAAGACGGCTTCAATTCGGTGGAGGTCTATCCCGCCAAGGAGCTCGAATCCGCCAAACATAGCAATCTCGTCCACGAGAAGCCGACCGTCGATCCCAAGGATCACACCCATCTCATCCTGAAAATCGACGCGCTGCCGCCAGGCGAATACGTGGTCGATTGGCGCGTGCTTTCCCGCGACGGCCATAGCGCGCCCGGACGTTTCACTCTCAAGATTTCCGTCAAGTAACGGCCCCGGCCGGAACGACTTAGTTACTCCGTCATGGAACATTCGGCATTGCACGGCCTGCTGCTCACGGGCCTCATCCTCGCACTCGGCGGGCCGCTGGCAGTGCTCTGGCTCTACTTCCCGGCTGTCCGGCGACTCGGTCCGGATCCTTCACGGGACGACCTGTTTCACGCCATGACCGCGGGGGCCGTGCGGCTCGTGACAATCGGCGCCGCGATGTCGGCCTTCGCCACGATCTGCGATCTGTTTGTCGGCGTGGCCGAAATTCGCGGCGAGACGGTCTTTGGCGGCGTGGACCTAAGCGAAGTCGTCCGCTTCGCCACCCACACGACCGTGGGAACGCTGTCGCTGGCCCGCATCGGCCTTCTGCTTCTCGCCATCGTAGCCGTCCGTTTGCGGGTTCCCGGGAAATGGCTGTTGACTGGAACGCTCGCAATCGCAGCCGTGCTGGTCACGAGCCTGGTCAGTCACGCTGCCGCGCAGCCCGACAATCGCATCTCTGCGATTGCCTTCCAGTTCAGCCACATCGCCGCGGCATCGGCATGGATCGGCGTACTCCTGCATTTCTTCAGCGTGCGCAAGGCGATCAGCGCCGACGCCAGCCTACCGCGCGTCGCGTTTCTCGCCGAAGTCGTGCGCCGGTTCTCGCCGGTGGCACTGGCGATGACCTCGCTGCTCTTTCTCACAGGCATCATCGCCTCGATTCGATTCATCGGGGAATTCGGCGCCATCTTTACATCGGCCTACGGCCTGACGCTCGTCGTCAAGCTCGTCATCCTCATCCCGGTCGTCGCCGCCGGATATCTCAACTTCCGCTTCATTCGCCCGGCGCTCGCGAATGCCGCGAACTCCAGCGAATCGGACCGCTCGGCCCTCCTCAAGCGCTTCGTTCGCACGATGGAACTCGAAGTGACCGCCGGTGTGCTGCTCATCACCGTCGCCGGTGTCCTCGGCTCCGTCTCTCCGCCTGGTGCCGATGGCACGCTGCGTCTCAACTCGACACAGGTCCGCGCCTTCCCCATTCCTCATCGGCCCACGACCGTGAATTTGGCGATTGTGGCGGATGAGCCGGACTCTCCGATCGTCACGATCGAAGACATGCGGTACTCGGAATTCACGCATAACTGGTCCGGGAC
>FTCV01000538.1_pt1 | contig 23056 bp, 19 predicted proteins | sample 1639691 | NCBI WGS metagenome assembly FTCV01 (sample SAMEA3914864, study PRJEB12502) | metagenome | biome: forest; material: soil | place: USA | collected 2012-03-12 | depth 0.3 m
CCCGCCGTTTTACTTTCAGCTCCACCCAAGCGCGGCGCGCACGCCGTCCACCGCATCGGCTACGCGCCGTTCGCGCGGCTGAGCCAGTGCGTGATCGCGCGGGATTTCCACGCTGATCGGAGTGCCGGCCGGAAGCGCGGCCACGAAACCCGCCAGATCGAATTGCCCCTCACCGGCCAGCAAGCGCGCGCGGGAGGCTTCGTGTTCGATATCCTTGGGCGCAACAAGCATGCCATCGCAGAGCTGTCCGTAAAGGACGTATCCGGCCGGCGCGGCCTTCAGCTCGGTCAGCGTTCCGCCCGAGCGCATGTGGTGCAGGATGTCGACATTGACGCCCACCTGCCCCGGCCTGTCGATCGCGCCCACCAACGCAAGCGCTGCCGCCAGCGAACCGATCTGCGAGGGCGGATAGAATTCGACCGCCACGCCCAGATCGAACCGGGTCGCACGATCGCAGAACCGGCCGAAGACATCGAGGCGGCGCACCGGATCGCGATCATAAGCCAGCACGTTCACCAATCGAGCACCCAGTTCGGCGGCGGTCTCGAATGCCGCGTCGAACGACGCCGGATCGCTTCGTCCAGTCAACGTGAACGGATAGGCGAGATCGAGCGAAAGCCTGAGATCGGCGAGACAACCGGCCAGTTCGCGCCGGGCTTGCTGGTCCCCGTAAAGGTCGAACGGCGGCATCGCGGGCAGTACAGCCATGGGTTCCATGAACAGGCAGATCCCTGCGCAGCCTGCCCCGGCAGCCGCCTCCACCAACTGACGCGGCGTCGCATCGACGGCGGTGATATGATCGAGAGCGACGGTTCTCAACGTGGCACTTTCGGCGTCAGATTCATACAAAAATCCAGGTTTCGGCACTTTCGCTCCGATCACGCACAGGGCTATTTACACCACATACGCGTCAATCCAAAACATTCCTGATGCGCACATTTCGACATGATGGTCAATGTAATTGCGAAATGCGCAGCGCGATGAACCGATGTCAATTTATCTTGTAAGTGCTCACTTATTTAGTTAGCCCCTCTGATGACCACGGATTGGTGTCCGGGAATCATCGGCAGAATATCGGTCGGGACACCGCTGAAGGTTCAGAGGGAACACCGAAACATGACTGGCGTAACCGTACGCAAAAAGAGCGAGCACATTACCAGCCCTACGGGTCGCACCATGGGCCACCTCGCACTGCATTACCGCAATCCCGACGACGGTCCCCTCGCCGCCCGACTACTTGCTCTGTTCGGGTTCAAGGAAACGCAGATGCTGCCGCTACCCGGTGGCAATTTCTATCGATTTGTCGTTGCTCCAAGCCATTATGCGCGCGGTGACGGAATCATCTACTTATCGGCCCTGCCTGAGCCCCAAGTGAGGCTGATCGATGCAATCCGCAGCGCCTTGCGCGTTGGCACCGATCAGCAAGACGAAACGGTCGCCGCCTATCGGGGCATGCTTGCGGCCGATCCCGAAGCCAGCTTTCACTTCGGCTTTCTTATCCCTGAGCTTGAAGACCTCGAAGCCCTTACCCTGGCCTTGCAGGACCTCGCTGCGAACGATCCGGAGTTTCGAAACCGCCTTCACGTCAGCATGAATCGCGCGCGGCCGGGGGATGCGGCGATTGATGCTCGGCTCGACGCTTCGCCGGTCTTCGGCCAGTGCGAGCGATTTGCTTACGGTCGCGGCGGTGTGCAGGTATTCGTGGAGACCGATCTGATCCGTGCCGGCCAATTGGGCGAGAGCATGCACTTCGAGTTCGACTACGTATTCCCCGATCAGGCGAACCACATCCTCTCAGTAGTCGAAATCTGAGATCTTGCGGAAGGCGGATGGCATGCCCTCCTCCCGGCTTCCGACGCAACCAGCCGCCTTGCATGGGATTGTGAAATGACGAGTTACAGCACGATCCGTTACGAGCATGACGACGGGCTATTGCGTCTGACGCTCAATCGTCCTGAAGCCCTCAATGCCTTCACTGTCACCATGGCCGAAGAATTGGTCGACGCGTACCGCCGCGCGAACGATGACGACGCGGTGCGCGCCATTGTCGTAACCGGGGAAGGACGCGCCTTTTGCGCAGGCATGGATCTTTCGGTCGAAGGCAATGTGTTCGGCCTTGATGAAGCCCTGGCGCCGTCGTTGGCTGACCTCAGGGAACGCCCTCTGCCTCAAGAGATCGAGACGGGTGTTCGCGATACCGGCGGCCGGGTCGCGTTGGCCATGTTCGCATGCAGGAAACCAATCGTTGGCGCCATCAACGGAGCAGCGGTCGGCATCGGCGCCACGATGACCCTGCCGATGGACTTTCGGCTCCTATCCGAACAGGCGCGCATGGGTTTCGTATTCGGACGCCTCGGTATCACGCCCGAGGCATGCTCCACCTGGTTCCTGCCCCGCATAGTCGGACTACCCCAGGCGCTTGAATGGTTCTACCGCGCGGACGTCTTCGACGCCAAGGAAGCGTTCGAGAAGGGGCTTGCCCGATCGCTTCACACTCCAGAGGCGCTTGTGGAGGACGCCTGCGTCTTCGCTCGCTCATTGGTTCGAGACCGTTCGCCCGTCAGCGTCGCGCTGATCCGTCAAATGGTTCTGCGCAACAGCGCGGAAAAACATCCTCGCAGTGCTCACGATGTTGAATCGCTGGCAATGTTTCACACCAGCATCGGGGATGGGAAGGAAGGTGTCGCAGCCTTCCTGGAGAAACGCAGTCCGGCATTTGAAGGAAAAGCGTCGGTCCTGCCGCCATTCGTCCCATGGCAGGCAGAATAGCTGCCCAGCGAACGAGAGGTTCTGTGAGGCACCATTCTAGCCAGATATCCAATGGAAATGCGAGTGCCCAAGTTACACCGTTGGATGGCTACGACGCGGATCAACAGACAGGTCGCCCGAGATCGACCGCTGCAAAGGAGATCGATGACATGAATCAGGCCGCGTCCATCTTTCGCCCGATCGCGCCGCCGCGCGTAATCGAAGGCGCATTCTCCGCGGATCAGCACGCCAGACTTCTCGAAGTTGTGCGCAGGAACGGGCCGTGGTCGCTCATCCTCGCACAACACTTCAATTCGCCCGAGGAAGTTATCGCCACAACCTCGGGGGCAGTACCGGAAGGCTTTACGCCGACGTGGGATATGTTTCTCACTCCCGTATTCCGGGGCTACCTTGCCCAAGGACACACGGTAATCCATCCCGAGATCGAAGATTGCTTCTTCAACAGCGGATTTCTGGATCTGGTTCGCGGATATTGGGGAGCAGAATACGCCACCCCGGAGAACATGCTCTTCAACATCCAGGGGCCCTGCTCTTCCGGCGGCAGCCCGCATGTCGACGCCACGCGCTTTCGCGGCATCAATTACCAGAACACGCCGATCTGGCTCATGAACACGATGGTCAAGACCGGTCTCTTCAAGCGCTGGCAGGCCAAGAAAGCGCAGGTCATCACCTGGTACTACAAGGGTCGGGTCGGCGGCGGCTTTACCTGTTGGCCGGATGGGCCACAGGCTGCGCCCCAACAGATCAAAGCCCCCATGTGGGGGCGCGCGGTGGTCGTTGAAAACGAGATGATGTTTCACACAGCGGAATCCAACGGTCCGGCAGCGATGCGTCGCCCCGAAGGGCTGGCGATCAACTCGCTCATGGGAGCCGATCCCGACAATCCAACGGGCTGGCAAATCACCACCGACGGCGAGGTGATCCAGCATGTACCCGAGGAAGAGTTCCGCTTTCTCGTTCACTGGGGAGCAGACGTCTACATGGACTACAACGAACTCAAGGTCGCGCTCGACCATTCCGATGATCTGACACACGACCAGATCATCGACATGCTGATCGCGGACCTGCGCGCCCGCGGCGAAGTACTTCAGACGCCAAGCGAGCCCATGACCGACAAGGCATTCATCGCTCTGCTGACCCGCACTTATGATCCGGGTCAGCCAGCCATTTTCCCACCCGAGCCCGATGAACACCCACACCCACAGGCAGCCTGACACCTCCGGGCAGAAAACGCTCAGACCTGCACGACCGTCTGCGCTCGCGGGTCTGATCGGCCTAGCGTGCAGCGATTAACCTTCAGAGCAAAAAAGACCCCGCGCACTACTCTCGTGCGCGGGGTCTCTTTCCTCGCAGGATTACAGCTTACTTCAGCTTGGCGAACTCGGCATCGATAGCAGCTAGGCGTTCATCGGTAACGTCCGTCGGCGCAAATTGCTGCACCGCCTTGAGCGTCATCCCACGTGCCATCTCGACCTGATCGTTGGTGGTGAAGCCCGGGATATTCTTCTCGACGATGGCCTTGGCTGCGGGATCGTCCAGCAGGGTGCCAATATCGGTATCGACGGTCGTGTACTTTGCCTTGGCAGCAGGAGCCGCCGGAGCCGGTTTTGCCGGCGCCGCAGACGTGGTTGCAGGCTTTGCGGCGAGCGCGGGCATCGCAACAACACCCAGCGACGCGGCAGCGAAAACAATCGAAAACTTGCGCATCAGTCATCCTCATCGAGTCGGGGAAATGGATCCTCAGACGGGATTATATTGAACGGTATCGTTCGAATATCAAGTGGTCACCAAGCGCTGCGTCCCGCAACAATTACATCGATCAGTCGCTCGGCAAAGGCCTCCAGGCTTTTCCCGCTCTCAGCCAAGCCCTCTTCCTGCATCTGAAAACCGGAAAGCGAGGCAACGAGCATGGCAGAGACCGCTTCGGGCTGCCGAGGTGGCGATCCATCGCGTTCACCAGCAGCGACAATATCGGCCGTGATGAGGTCGACGATATAACGGTAGCCCCGCTCGTGCATGGTGGCGGCGAGTTCGGGAAAGCGCGAGCGCACCGAAAGCAGAAGGCGCTGGAGCGCCATGACATCCGGTTTCTGGAGAAACTTTGCGATAGTCCGCGCGTGATGCCGCAATCGATGATCAACGCTGTCGCCAAGCTGATCGTCCTGTTTCGCTGCCTCGTCCGACCAGTCTTTGATCGACGCCTCGATCACGGCGCTGAACAGCACCTCCTTGGACGGATGACGAGCATAGAGTGTGCCTTTGGAGATGCCGGCTTTCGCGGCGATCTGCTCCATCGGGACGGCGTCGAAACCGTCAGCAAGAAACTGCGCGCGCGCAATGTCGACGATCAGCCGATCGATCGCGGATGCGCGGGCCAGGCTCGGGCGCCCTCGGCGCGTCTGTTTGGGCTTGTTCTGACTATTCATCGCGGTGGCTTTTTTCACATGCTCAGCAGGGCGGCAAGCCGCCCATTCTTAGCTCGTATCACTAAATCGAACGGTATCGAACAATTTATTGACAGGATGCGTCGCTCGCCAATATCCCCGTCGCAAGTTTTCGCCGGAGCGCGAACAGATTTGGGAAGGAACGACTCGATGGCGAAGACAACGACGCGTCTGTTAGCCAGTGCCGGCCTACTGGCATTGGCTGCGGCGGCGATACCTGCAACCGCCGCCCCCAGCTCGCAAGACGCCGATACGCGAGCGGAGGAAACCCTCGCCCAGATGACGCGCGAGGAGAAAATCTCGCTTCTCCACGGACGCATGCTGATGATGGTCGCCCCCGCGTCGCGCCCCGAAGGCGTCACACTGGGGGCCGGCTACGTCGATGGTATTCCGCGCCTGGGTGTCCCACCGCAAATAGCGACGGATGCGAGCCTTGGTGTCGCCAACCTCATGGACACGCGCCGAGGTGACGTTGCAACCGCCCTCCCTTCAGGTTTGGCGCTTGCCGCTACCTGGAACCCCGGTCTGGTCCAGGACGGCGGGCGAATGATCGGATCGGAAGCGCGCGCCAAAGGTTTCAACGTGATGCTTGGAGGCGGCGTCAATCTGGTGCGCGATCCCCGGGCCGGTCGAAACTTTGAATATCTGGGAGAGGATCCGCTTCTCGCCGGTACGCTTGCCGGTGCGCAGATCCAGGGCATCCAATCCAACCACGTCATCTCGACCATCAAGCATTTTGCCCTCAACGACCAAGAGACCGGCCGCTCGAGCGCATCGGTGGAAATGGATGAGGCGGCCATGCGCGAAAGTGACCTTCTCGCCTTCGAAATCGGCATTGAAAAGGGAAACCCGGGCTCGGTGATGTGCGCCTACAACAAGGTTGGGGGCATTTACGCCTGCGAAAACCCGTTCCTGCTGACGCAGGTTCTGCGCAAGGACTGGGGCTTTAGGGGCTTTGTCATGTCGGACTGGGGCGCAGTCCACTCGCTTTCCGCACTCGAGGCTGGCCTGGATCAACAGCAAGGCGAACAGATCGACGCCAAGCGCTGGTTCTCCACCGAGCTGGTAAGCGCTCTTGGGGCTGGTGATGTCCCTGAAAGTGCCGTTGATACGGCCGCCCGCCGTATCCTGCACAGCCTTTACGCGCATGGCCTTGACGTCCATCCACCAACAACCTCGCGTATCGACTACGAAGCCAACGGCGTTGTCGCACGCCATGCTGCAGAAGAGGGCATCGTGCTGCTGCGCAACCAGCGGAATATGCTTCCGCTGGCGGCTTCGGCGCGAACGATCGCCGTGATCGGCGGTCACGCGGATATAGGCGTGCTTTCCGGGGGAGGATCCAGCCAGGTCGCGCCAGTTGGGGGATTCCGTAAGGTCGAGCCGGTACGTGAAGGCGTGGCCGCCTCCTTCGCCCGCAAGGGGTACGGCGGCACTCCACCGCTCGAGGCGATCCGCGCCGCCTTCCCTGCCGCCCAGGTTACATACCTCGACGGAAGTGATGTCCAGGCCGCGGCTGCCGCAGCACGCGTCGCAGATACCGTTATTGTCTTCGGCGAGAAGTTTGCGACCGAAGCGATAGACCAGCGAGATCTCTCGCTCGATGCAGGACAGGACAACCTGATTGCTGCGGTAACAGCCGCCAATTCGAGGAGCATCGTCGTGCTGGAGACTGGCAACCCTGTAATAATGCCGTGGGCCGGCAAGGCGGGCGCGATCCTCCTGGCCTGGTTCCCTGGCCAGCGCGGGGGCGAAGCTATCGCGAACATCCTTGCCGGTAAGGTCAATCCATCCGGCCGCCTGCCCGTGACGTTCCCAGCCAGCCTCGACCAGTTGCCCAATCCCGCGCTGCCTGGAGCGAACCTGCCCCCTCCCTCCAAAGAGGACCGGGCAAATTACGGCCTCAACACCAATTCGCCGGCATTTGACATTCGCTATCCGGAAGGCTCGGACGCAGGGTACCGGTGGTTCGATCGCAGGGCGGCAAAGCCGGCCTATGCCTTCGGATATGGCCTCAGCTACACGCAGTTTGCTTACTCGAAGCTCGAGGTCAAAGGCGGCAAGGCACTCACCGTCCGCTTCACGGTGACCAATGCCGGGAGCGTGGCCGGCGCCGACGTGCCGCAAGTCTACGTGACGCTCCCCGGCAAGGCGAAACGCCTCATCGGATGGGACAAGGTAGCACTTGCGCCCGGCGAAAAACGGACCGTGACAATTACCGCCGACCCGCGCCTGCTGGCATCCTACGATGTCCCTAAGCAGCACTGGGCCGTTTCGGCAGCCAATATCCGCGTGGATTTGAGCCGATCGGCTATCGATCCCGTATTGACCGCACAAACCCGCATCGACGCCGCAACCCTGCGTCCGTGAAGGAAACACTCATCATGAAAGTCAACCGTCGAGAAGCACTCGGGCTCGGTATCGCTGGCTCCTGCCTGACGCTACGGCCGCTGGACGCCTGTGCACGAGACTCCGGAAATCCAAAGGTTGGTTCACCGAAGACTTGCGGCCTCACAAACCCATTGTCGCTGGGCGATCTTCCTCCCCGGTTCTCTTGGCAAAACGGAGATCCGGCGGCGGCCCAGACCGCCTATCGCATCTCCGTCGCGCGAAGCGAAGAGGATCTTTCTGCCGGACGGAACCTATTGTGGGATAGTGGCAAAATCATTTCCACACAATCGGTTGACATCGCGTACGGCGGCCCCGCGTTACCTTCGCTTTCGCGCGCCGTCTGGCAGGTCGAGGTCTGGAATGGTTCGTCCCGGTCTCCCTTGCGCAGTGTCGCAGCCAGTTGGGAGACGGGTCTTGTCACTTCAGGCGATTGGCAAGGGCAATGGATCGCTTGCGAAACCGAAGTCGCCCGCGCCGACCGGTTGGCCGGCTTGCATTGGATCGCAGGAACCGAGAACCCCAAAGCTGGCGGGTATCGCTACTTTCGATGGAGCCTGGACCATCCAGGAGGCGCCGCTGAATTTTGCATTTCCGCAAACGAGACGACCGGCCTTTGGCTGAATGGAGCCCCTGTTCCGGCTCCACATGATTACCCGCAGGACGGACCGGTCCATTGGACCCAAATGGCCGTTCATCGCGTCGCATTAAAGAAGGGGCGCAATGTGTTTGCCGTGGCGGTGCGGCGGGGGATCGGTTTCGGTATCGCGCCCGCTGTTCTAGCCGCTGTGCTCCGCCACGGTCCGGGCATGAACGAACGGCTGAGCTCCGCGTCGCCTGGCTGGAAGATTACAAATGAGGCGCCACAGGGCTGGGAACGCACGGAGTTTGACGACCACGTCTGGACCGACGCGGCCCCCGCCACCGGAACCCTGCCGATTGGTGAGCCTTGGCCGATTTATCCGGCAAACTTGCTTCGCAAGACGTTCACGCTCAACGGTAAGGTTCGGTCTGCGCGCCTTTATGCCACCGCGCTTGGAGCCTACGAAGCGCATATGAACGGTGCAGTGGTCGATGATCGCAAGCTCGCGCCGGAGTTCACCGATCCATCGAAGAGAGTGCTTTATCAGGCCTACGACGTCACGAATGCGCTTCGTGACGGAGATAACACCCTCGGCTTCATGATCGCCGATGGCTGGTACGGTTCGAAGTTCAGCCTCAACGGCCGTTTTTCATTCGGCCACGCCCCCTGCCGCCTCAAGGCCCAGCTCGAAATCGAATACCTGGACGGACGGCGTGAAACGATTGCGACAGGGCCTGGATGGCAGATATCCGAAGCTTCTGTCCTTGCTGCCAGCATTTATGATGGCGAAATCCACGATGCACGCCGCGAAGCTTCAGATTGGGCAATTGCCTCAGGGAATTCTGCGGGCTGGCGCGATGCCGAAGGGATCGAGCCTCCCGGCGTTCCCGTCGAGCCACAGCGATGCCCGCCGATTCGCGTCTGTGAAACAAGAAGGGCCACCTCCACACGGCGCATCGGCCCTGGACGTTTCCTCCTCGATTTCGGACAGAATTTCGCGGGATGGCCGCGCCTCACTGTCACGGCGAGTTCAGGCACCTCAATCGAAATGCGGTTCGCCGAGCTGCTGACTGCGGATGGCCGGGCCGACCAATCCAACCTGCGGACGGCCTGGCAACGCGACATCTACATCACCGCCGGTCGCGGGCGTGAGGTATGGGTTCCGCGCTTCACCTATCATGGCTTTCGCTACGTCGAGGTCTCCGGGGTTCCCGACGATGTCACTGCATGGTCGATCGAGGGTCTTGTCGGCCATCAAGACCTGGAGCTAACGGGCGAGTTTCGCGTGGGCGATCCTGTGGTCCGCAAGTTTTGGGAAAACGCGGTCTGGAGTCAGAAATCGAACTTCTTTGGCCTTCCAACAGATTGTCCCCAGCGGGATGAGCGCCTTGGCTGGATGGGCGATGCCGAAGTGTTCTGGCCCGCTGCTGCTTTCAATATGGATGTCAGCGCATTCACCGCCCGAATTATGGACGACGTCCGCCGCAGCCAATCCGCCAAAGGCGGCTTTCCAGATTGTATTCCTCCGTTCGTACCTACCGTAAATCTGTCTTCGCCGGGGTGGGCGGATGCCGGGATCATCCTGCCTTGGACGTCATGGCGGCAATACGGCGACACCGGCGTAATCGCAGCCAACTGGTCCGCCATGGAGCGCTACATGGACTGGATCCTCGGCGGCAATCCCGACTATCGGTGGGTCAAAGGGCGCGGAGCCGATTATGGTGACTGGCTTGCGGTAGACGCCACCACTGCGGATCCCGGATTTGCGACTACGCCCAAGGACCTCATTGGCACCGCGTTCTGGGCCCAGAACGCAACAATGATGGCCGAGATGGCACAGGCCATCGAAAATCCTGCAGCTGCCGCAAAGTACCAAGCCCTTTTCGAGGCGATCCGGGCCGCGTTTAATTCCGCCTACGTCAAACCGGACGGCACGGTCGGCAATGGCAGTCAGACAAGCCATGTCCTGGCGATCCGGTTCGGGCTCCTGACGCCTGATCTGGCGTTGGAGGCAGGCAAGCATCTGATCGCCGACATCGTCCGGCGCAAAAACCATCTCTCGACGGGCTTCCTGGGCACCCCGCACATCCTCGATGCCCTTGTTCTCGCGGGACAGGCCGAAATGGCGGTGACCCTGTTGCTTCAGCGCTCGAAGCCCTCCTGGGGGTACATGGTCGAGCAAGGGGCCACCACTATGTGGGAGCGATGGAACAGCGATGAAGGCGACGTAGGAATGAACAGCCGCAACCATTACGCGTTCGGGGCCATAGGTTCGTTCCTGTTCCGACGCATAGGGGGGATTGCTCCTGCCGAACCCGGCTTCTCCAAGGTCGAGATCGCGCCGATCATGGACCCGAGACTGGGTAATGGTGGCGCCTCCTACCACAGCATTCGCGGCACGATCACAACCAATTGGAGCACGTCCGGTGATCGCTATCGTCTGGACGTCGAGCTCCCGTCCGGCGTCACCGGGACGGTTGTCCTGCCCGGCGGGCGTGCTGGAACGGCGCGATCTGGGTTGAACCGTTTTTCCGGCACGATCCCGCCGATTGCTCACAGCGACGCAAACTAGGGGGGCACTTCCAATGAAACAAGAAAACCGGCTCCACATAGACCGCCGCCGGATGATGGCTGGCGGGGCAGCGACTATGCTGGCAGCATCGCTTCTCCCATCGCTTTCCATCGCCGCACAGGTAGCCAAGCCCCTGCCTGCATTCATGCCTCCGCTCGGTGCGCGCGTGCGCCTCCTGCTGGTGAACGATCTGGCCGGTGATGTGGACGGATTGTTTGCGGCAGTGCACGCCCTGTTGTCGCCTTCGCTCGACCTGCGCGGTATAGTTGCCACCGGCACTCCAGTTCGCTCGGAATCCGCGGCTAACGCCACGGCAATTGCGCATGATATGCTCTCGGTTATGGGGCGCGAAAACCAAGTGCAGGTCTTCACAGGTGCCGAGCGTAAGCTTCCGACACCTATGACGCCTGATCGATCGTCCGGCACGATGGCGATCATCCAGGAGGCGATGAGGACGGACAGCGCACTGCCGCTTTACATCGCTGCGGGCGGCGGCCTGACCGAGGTCGCCAGCGCGTTGATGATAGCCCCGGAAATTGCCCAGAAATTCACGCTGATCTGGATTGGCGGCGGCGCCTATCCGGCAGGCAACGCTTCCGAATACAATTTCAGTATCGACCGACAGGCCGCGCGGTATGTGTTCAACGATACCCTCGTGCCGCTTTGGCAAGTTCCGGATGCGGCATACGCGCAGTGCCAAGTGTCGATCAACGAACTCCAAAGCCGAATCGCAAACCGCGGGCCGATCGGCACGTGGCTCTACGAAAAAATGTACGAGACAGTCCGCACTTATGGTGAACGCTTTAAGTTGAATACCGGCGAGACGTGGACGATGGGCGACAGCCCCTTGGTGCTACTCTCCGCTCTTTCAGCTGCTCAACCCACTGGAATGACCCCCGTGAAGCGGTACGAGGGGACCGGTGCGAGCCGCTACGAAACGATCTTCGCGCCATTGCTCCAGACCGATGGAACCTATCAACCTCGCACTGACGGCAGGCGCATTAGAGCCTATCACAGCCTCGACACCCGACTGATGTTCGAGGACTTTTACGCCAAGCTTGAGCGCGCTGCGGCGTGACGCACGAAACCGCAGTCAGCTCCCGCTGACTGCGGTCCGAACCCATTCGACGGAGCGTTTGCTCGAACTCAGCCGTGCGTTGCCCAACATCGCGGACCAGTAGCTTTCAGAGCCATCGGCCAGTCGCCATTCGTGCAGGCGGCGGGTGAGCAACTGAAGGTCAAACTCCTCACTGATACCGATGGCCCCATGTATTGCGTGCGCCGTTGCCGCAATGCGTCCTGCGGCGGTCGACGCCGTCACCTTGGCAACCGCAGCCGCCTGCGGATTGGGCTCGAGATCGCAGGCACAGCCCATCTGCACAGCGATCCTGACGGCAACGGTGTCTTGCGCCATGACGGCCAGGTTCTGCTGAAGCGCCTGCTGGCGGCCGATCGGCTTGCCGAACTGCGCGCGCTCATTGGCAAATGCCACGGAGGTTTCCAGCAATCGACCGGCCGCACCAGCTATCATTGCCGACCGCAAAACCGCGGCAAGTAGCCGAAGTCCTCCGGCCGGCCTTGGCATCATCTGCCGCCGGAGTGCCCCATTCGCTAGCTCGAATATGCCGGGGGCCGCGCTGGAGCCCGACCTGACTGCCGCGTTGTCCAGGAGTACCAAGTGCACCCCGTCATCGACCAATATCTGATCGGCGACCAGCCAACCTGGTACCGGTCCGTATTGCGAAGTTGCGAGCGCGATGGGGCCTTGCCCGAATTCGATTTCTGCGCGTGCCAATAGGGCGCGCGCAATCATCGTCTCGCCAACCGGTAGTGGCACCGCGTTGGCGCCCAATGCTTCAAACAGCGGCTCCAGGTCCGATAATGAAAGCCCTGCCCCGCCTCGGTCTTCGTCCACCAGCGCATCCAGAAAGCCGGAAGCGTTGAATTCGTCCCAGATCGCTCCAATCGGTTCGCCCTGTTCGACTGCGCGAACTGCCGCAGGCGGACAGATTGTCTCGAGCATACGCACGAAGGGTTCGAAAAGTTCATTGGTGTCCATCTTGCCCTCCGTCAGCGCAGGCCCATGCCGCGCGCGATGATCCCGCGTAAAATCTCCCGCGTGCCGCCGCGCAGCGAGAAGCTCGGGGCGATGTGCGTAACGTAGAGCAGCGTGCGGTACAGTTCCGGTGCGACCGGCTCGTCGGGATGCCCGGCGAGATCATCGCCGATGGCGATCGGCAGTTCTTGCTCGAACGTGGTGCCGCGGTCCTTGACGAGGCTCGCCTCGACCACCGGGCTTTCGCCGAGCGCCAAGCGCGCGGTGCAAGCGATCGACATCGCCCGCAGTGTTGCCAATTCGGCCATAAACCGCCCCACCAGCGGTGCCGCATCGGTGCGTCCGATTTTCTGCAAATGCGCGATCCATGCGTCGAGCAGAACCACGCTGGAATAGATCCGCTCCGGCCCCGAGCGCTCGAACGCGAGTTCGGCCGTGACTTGCGCCCAGCCCTGCCCCTCCTGACCGACCAGTGCATCGTCGGGCAACTCGACGTTGTCGAAAAAGACCTCGGCAAAATGGGCATCGCCAGTGAGGTCGATGATTGGCCGAACGGTAATTCCAGGCAGCGAAAGGTCGACGATCAGCTGCGAAAGCCCGGACTGGCGATCGGCAGATGTCCCCGAGGTCCGGACCAGCGCGATCATGAAGTGGGAGTGCATCGCATTGGTCGTCCAGATCTTCTGCCCGCTCAGCAGCCAACCGTCGGCCTTGCGCTCGGCTCGGGTTCGCACGCTGGCAAGGTCCGAACCGGCTCCCGGCTCACTCATGCCGATGCAGAATAGCGCCTCGCCGCGGCAAATCGCCGGAATATAGCGCTTTCGCTGTGCCTCGGTCCCATAATGAAGGATCAGCGGAGCGCTTTGCCGATCAGCAATCCAGTGCGCTGCAACCGGCGCACCGGCAGCGAGCAGTTCTTCGACAACCACGAAACGGGCAAAAGGACCCCGCTCCTGCCCCCCATAGGCCTTGGGTAATGTCAGCCCGAGAAAACCCGCCTCGCCGAGCGAACGGCTGAAGGCGGCGTCGAAGCCCTGCCAGGATCGAGCGCGACGGTCGAGCGGCAGTCCTTCGATATGGGCAGCGACGAAATCGCGAATGAGCGGCCGCAATGCCTCGTCTTCGGGGGGCAGCGACGCCAACGTGAGCGTATCGAACACTTCGGGCATCCTCTCGGAAGATGGCGGGTATCGTCCCACCTCGTTCTGCTGCGATGCCGATGCCCGATTTCACATTCAAATATTTAATCTGCCGTTTTCGATACCGACTGGATATCGATAGCTGTCGCGACGAAGTTTTGCGCCAATGGTCCCGCGTCGTGCGCTGAGGCGATTCCCATATCGATCGCGATGCGATCGGCCAGAGGCAGCAGGGTAACCCCGTCCGGCACAAAACGCGCTGTGCGGGCCGGCACCAGCGCCCAGCCAAGTCCGGCTTGGACCAATCCAAGAATGGTCTGCACTTGCGTTGCCTCTTGAGCGATGCGCGGGGTGATCCCGGCACGCTGAAACGCAAGCCGGATCACCGATTGTAGCACACTGACCGGGCTGTAGATTATCAGCGGATGGTGGGCAAATTCGGCTAGGTCGATGGAATGGCACGCTTTCGGCGCCTCGTTCGACGGCAAAGCAGCGTAGAGACTGTCCCGCTCGATTATTTCTACCGCGACGGGGCTATTGTCCATCACCGGGAGGCGGACCAATCCAACATCCAACCGTCGCCCCGCGATGGCGCGCACAATCTCGACGCTGTTCATTTCCTCAAGCACGAGATCGACGTGCGGGTACTTCTCTCGAAACGGGGAAACGATGCGCGGCAGGACTCCGCCGACCGCAGAACCGATGAACCCTATCGCCAGACGGCCCCGAAGGCCTGCAGCGCCCTGGCGGACGGCGTCACGTACCATATCGGCTTGCGCCAGCGCCGCACGCGCAGGCCCAAGGGCTGCTAGGCCAGCTGCGGTCAATCGAACTCCGCGCGTCTCGCGCTCGAACAGAGGGGCTCCGAGATCTTCCTCCAGCTTGCGAATGGCAACGGTCAGCGGTGGCTGCGACATGTTGAGCCGCTCCGCTGCCCGATGAAAATTGAGGGTCTCGGCGAGAACCGAGAAGTAACGCAGCTGGCGAAGATCCATGATATCGATCGCATATCGGTTTAACGAAAATCAATATTAGCCAGACCGCCCAGCGTCGCATAGCCCTTTGTCCATCCCAACAAGAACTGCGGGGGGAGGATCGCCTCCCCCCAACCGGAGAGGATGACGAGATGGCCGAAGAGCCGTTCCTGCGCGTAGCGCGCGATGGCCCTGTTGTAGTGGCGACCCTCAATCGCCCTGAGACCCGCAATGCAATCTCGGAAACTGCTCACAGCGAGGAAATCGCGGAATTCTGCGCAAGCATGGCGCGCGACGCTTCGGTGCGCGCCGTGGTCCTCACTGGCGCAGGCAAAGCCTTCTGCGCGGGCGGCAACGTCAAGCACATGCACGAGCGCAAGGGTATGTTCGCGGGTGCTCCATTCCCGCTGCGCAATGCCTATCGCACCGGAATCCAGCTCATTCCCTTGGCTCTCTATGAGCTCGAGGTCCCCGTAGTTGCAGCCATCAATGGTCCGGCGATCGGCGCCGGCCTCGACCTTGCGTGCATGTGCGACGTACGGATTGCCTCGGAAACCGCGCTGTTCGCAGAGAGCTTCGTCAAACTGGGCATTGTTCCAGGCGATGGCGGCGCATGGCTGCTTCCCCGGGTGATCGGCATGGCGCGCGCCAGTCTGCTGACGCTGACTGGCGAAACTATAGATGCCCAGAAAGCGCTGGAATATGGCCTCGTCTCGGAAGTCGTTCCGCCCGAATGCGTGCTCGATCGCGCCCTCGATGTCGCCAGGCAAATTGCTGCCAACCCGGGTCAGGCCACCCGCATGGCCAAACGGCTTCTTCGCGAAGGTCAGGACATGAAGCTAGCGCCGCTTCTTGAGCTGTCCGCAGCCTATCAAGCCCTCGCACACCACACCCAGGACCACCACGAAGCCGTCGCTGCGTTCCTCGAAAAGCGCACGCCCGAGTTCACCGGGCAATGAGCGAGCCTGGCGCCACCGGCCCACTGGCAGGCATTCGTGTGCTCGATCTATCGCGAGTGCTTGCCGGTCCATGGTGCTCGCAAATCCTTGGCGATCTCGGTGCCGAGGTCATCAAGGTCGAACAGCCCGGCCATGGTGACGATACGCGCCGCTGGGGTCCACCGTTCCTTGAGGATGGGTCGGGCGATTCCGCCTATTACCTTTGCGCCAATCGGAACAAGCGTTCGGTGGCCATCAATATGGCCGATCCCGAGGGTGCCGAGCTGATCCGCCGCATGGCAAGCCAAGCGGACGTCGTTCTCGAGAACTTCCGCGTCGGCGGACTGGTCAAATACGGGCTCGATTACGAGAGCCTCAAGGCGATCAGGCCCGACATTGTCTATTGCTCGATCACCGGCTTCGGTCAGCACGGTCCGCTCAAGGACAATGGCGGGTATGACTTCCTGGTCCAGGGCATGAGCGGGCTCATGAGCGTAACAGGCCTGCCCGATGGACAACCGGGCAGCGGCCCGATGAAAGTCGGTATTCCAATCAGCGATCTCACCACCGGACTCTACGCGGCAATCTCTGTTCTGGCCGCGCTCAATCACCGCGATCGCACGGGTGAAGGCCAGCAAATCGACCTTGCCCTGCTCGACACGCAGGTTGCCCTGCTGGCCAACCAGGCGTCGAACTGGATGAACGGAGGGCTGATCCCGCGTCGCCTCGGCAATCAGCATCCCAATACCGTCCCGTACCAGGATTTTGCCTGCGCAGATGGAGAAGTGCTGGTGGCGCTTGGCAACGACCGTCAGTTCCGCGACTTCTGTGAACTGATAGAGAGGCCCGACCTGCCGGACGACCCGCGGTTCCTCTCCAATTCCGGACGCAGTATCCATCGCGACACGCTTCTGACCGAAATGCGGCCAGCCGTGGCGAGATGGAATTCGGCGGAACTCATTGCCGCTATGGAGCTGGCAAAGCTTCCAGGCGGCAAGGTCAACACCATCCCCGAGATCCTCGAGCACCCGCAGATCGCCGCGCGCGGACTGGTGAACTCGATCGATCGCAGCGACGGCACCGAAGTTCAGTTCGTTGGATTTCCCGCAAAATTCAGCGCCACACCGGCAAATTATCGGCATGCCCCACCTCGTTCAGGCGAAGACACCTTTGCAACCCTAAAATATAAGTTAGAACTTACTGACAATGATATCGCACGGTTGGAGTCGGCCGGCGTGATCGCGGAGAAGCTCTGATGGAAGGCAGGAACTTTATCGACGGCCGATGGCGCGAAGGCGCCACACCGTTCGAAACGATCAACCCTTCCGATCTAGACGAGACTGCCGGGCGCTATAGCAAAGCCACGATCGCGGACGTCGAGGAAGCGATGGACGCCGCTCGCCGCGCACAGCCGGGTTGGGCTGCATTCAACATGCAGGCGCGCGCGGATCTTCTGCACCGGGTCGGAGACCTGCTTGTCGCTAAAAGCCGGGATATTGGTGCTCTGCTGGCGCGCGAAGAAGGCAAGACACTCGCCGAAGGCATCGGCGAGACCCTGCGTGCGGCCCAATGCTTCCATTTTTATGCCGGCGAAGTCGTTCGGCCCCAAGGCCAGTGGTACAACTCGATGCGCGATGGCCACAACGTGCTCGTCACGCGTGAGCCGGTCGGCGTAGTCGCAGCGATAACGCCGTGGAACTTTCCCATCGCACTGCCGTCCTGGAAGGTCGCCGGCGCGCTCGCCTTTGGCAATTCGGTCGTGCTGAAACCGTCTACCTTCGTTCCAGGCTGCGCGGTGAAGCTCGCTGCCATTCTAGAAGAGGCCGGACTGCCGGCAGGAGTGTTCAACCTTGTCATGGGCGATGGGCGCGCGGCCGGTAACGTAATGATCGATGCCGCAGATGCACTTACCTTCACCGGCGGCACCGAAACCGGTCGTGTCGTCCTGAAGCGTGCGGCCGAGACGATAACGAAGTGTCAGCTCGAGCTCGGCGGAAAGAACCCTCTGGTCGTTCTCGACGATGCCGATCTCGAACTCGCCGTTGAGATTGCCGCGAACGGTGCATGGATCCAAACCGGTCAGCGCTGCACGGGAACCGAGCGCTTCATTGTCACCCGCGGCATCCATGACGCTTTCGTGGACCGCTTGGAAAAGGCAGCAAAAAGCTATCGGGTCGGGCATGCACTTGATGCGGACACGCAGATCGGACCGGTTGCCAACCTGCCCCAGTTCAATGCCAACCTTGAATTTGTGAAGAACGCGCAGGCCGAAGGTGCAGAGCTTGCCGCAGGCGGTGTCGCACTCGAAGCGCGAACCCGCGGATACTACATGGCGCCCACCCTGCTTGTCGGAACCCGCAACGAGTGGGCATGCAATCAGCACGAATCCTTCGGACCGATTGCATCGGTCGTCATGGTCGAAGATCTCGACGAGGCGATCGCCGCGGCCAATGGCTGCGACTACAAATTGACCGCCGGTATCGCGACGACGAACCTCAAGAGCGCGGAGCGCTTCCGCAAGAGCTCGCAGGCCGGCATGGTCATGGTCAATACGCCGACTGCCGGTCTCGAGTACCACGTCCCGCTCGGCGCTCGTGCTCCGTCCGGATACGGGCCGCGCGAAACAGGCTCCGCCAGCGCCGAGTTCTTCACCGAAAGCAAGACGTCCTACATCAACCACGGTGCCGCCTGATGCGCCGGGAGGAGAGCCTGAAATGACGACAAAGATCGCCTACATAGGCCTTGGCGCAATGGGCCTGCCATTGGCCCGCCATCTCCAGCGCGCCGGTTATGACGTGACAGCGTTCGACCTCGATACCAACCGTGCGGACGAGATCGTCGCTCTGGGGGGCAGCAAGGCAACTTCGGTGGCTCAAGCGACCCGTGGCGCCGAAGTGATCATCACCTGTCTACCAGCCACGCCGCATGTCGAGGCGGTGGTTCTGGGGAACGACGGCGTGCTCGCCAATGCAGCTCCTGGCGCACTCCTCCTCGACATGTCGACGATCGATGCCAAAGGCACCGATCGCGTGGCCAAGGCATGTGCCGAATATGGAATTGCCTTCGTAGACAGCCCGATCGGGCGCCTCGTGCTTCACGCAGAGCGCGGGGAATCGCTATTCATGGTCGGTGCCGACGACGGCGATTTCGCCAGAGTGGAGCCTTTGCTCAAGGCAATGGGCAAGGACATCTACCGCTGCGGTGGCACCGGCACCGGCAGCCGCATGAAACTGGTGAACAATTTTCTCCTTCTCACCATCGCAGAAGTGAGCGCGGAGGCAGTCGCGCTAGGCACCAAGCTTGGCCTTGATATTGAAACGATCCTCAAGGTTACGGGGGGCACAACCGCGCAGAACGGCCAGCTTCACACCCTGATGGTCAACAAGGTGCTGAAGGGCGATACGACACCAGGTTTCACCATCGACCTGGCCTTCAAGGACATGACCCTGGCGATGACCGCTGCAGCCGAGCAGCGTATGGGCCTCCCCGTCGGGGCGGCAGCCCACGCTGTCTACGGCGCGGCGCGTGCCAGCAAATTTTCGACTCAAGACTATTCGGCGCTGCTCGATTTTGCCTGCAGCAACGCCGCCATCGTCTCTCCGCGCACGGCTGCATGACGGGATCCTGGGGGGGATTCCACTCCCGTCAGCCGTGCGTCATAGGCCCTTTCTCACGGTAAGGGCCATCACCTGAGCCCCGGGGAGCGGTCAGCCTTCCCGGGGCTCTTTTCTGCGCACTTCCTAGAGGGGCACTGTGAACCGGGCGATACCAAGTGCCTCGATCGCCAGCAAAACGCCAGGCAATGTCAAGGCGGCTCCTATCGTTGAAATGACAACTGCTGCGGCTCCCAATTGCCGTTCACGTGGTCCTGTCTGCGCCGCGAGAATGAACGTGGAGGTAGCGCTGGAGGCTCCAGCCATAATGATCGCGGTCGCCGACCAGACAGGCGGTAGCGGCGGGAGCACGGCAAGCAGACAAAGGGTAATCCCCGGCAGCACTAGCAGTTTGCCGATAACGGCGATTCCCAAGCCTCGCCCGGCCTGTCCTTCCAAAGGTTTTGCCACGACCATGCCGATCGCGACCAGCGCGCAAGGTCCGGTCGCATTACCCAGCGTCTCCAGCAATCGGTCAACGGGAGGTGTGAGAGGTAGGCGCCCCAACGCAAAACCAATCCCCAGCACGCAGCCAATCACCAGGGGACTGCGGCAAAGCTGCCTCAGTACGGCACCGCAGGCTTGCGCCACGCTATGCTGCCCGCCTTGCGCCAAGACGGCAACGAACACGCACCAGGAGAACACCACCATCGTGTAGAGCGCCATGGCCACCGCGCAGGGTCCCAAGCTAGCAGGCCCCAGCAGTGCCAAACTGACCGGCAATCCGATAAAGGCACCGTTACCGAACGACGCTCCCATCGCGACCACGTTGGCCATGCCGGCTTGCTCGCCGCGCCAACGTTCGAACAGGAATGCGCTGATCCAGACCAGTGCCGGCCCTGCGACGACCACCGTCGCCATGGCCGGAACGCCGAGATCCTCCGGTGTCATCGTCGCAATCGCGCGAAACGTGAGCACAGGAAGTGTAACTTGGGCGACGAAATGACTGAGAACGCCATCGGCGCCCTCGCCCAGATACCCCGTCCGTCCGGCAACGAAGCCAAGCGCGATCAGCCCAAATACAGGCAGCAAGGCGCTCAGAATTGTCAGCACGGATCGTCCCCGTCAGTAGCGAAGGCCGATAGCGCCATCGTGGTAGATCGATGCACCGGTGACGAACCGCGCGTCGCAAGATGCGAGGTAGACAAATGCGTGAGCAACGTCTTCGGGCTGGCTGGCCGTCCCAAGCGGATTCATCGCCGCAAGTCCCGCTTCCGCCGCTTCAACCGACTCCCACATTCCCGAAGCAACCCAGGCATCGAGACCTTCGCGAATGATCGGGGTCATCGTCACGCCCGGATGGATCGAGTTCACGCGGATCTTGTGCGCGCCAAATTCAAGCGCGGCGCAAATCGTCAGCATCCGTCCGGCGGCCTTCGAGACGTGATAGCCGATGTTGGTCGCGTTGGGCATGTAAGACGCCATCGACAGGTTGTTGATGATGGCACCACCGCCGTCGAAGCGTTCCACGGCCGACGATAGGTGGGGAAGACACGCTTTCATGCCCAGAAACAGCGCGTCGTGATTGACGGCCATCACCTTGCGTAAATCTCCAAGCGCCGTATCGGCTATTCCGCCATGGATGGACATGCCGGCATTGTTCACCAGGACGTCGAGTTGCCCGAACTCACTGATCGTTGCTTGGACCACCTGATCCCACGCAGCTTCCTCGGTGACATCGTGCTCCATCAGACGGAACTCACCCGAAGCCCCGTCATTGGCGATCATTTCCGCAATCTCATCAGCATGTTCCTGTCGATAATCGGTCCCGATCACCGCGCGCGCGCCTTGTGCGAGATAAGCCCGCACGACTGCAATCCCGATGTTTCCCGGTCGGCCTGTGCCAGTGACAATGGCAACCTTGCCGTCGAGCTTTCCCTTGGGCTCACCCCCCGAATGGCGGCCTTCGTGCCGAAGCGCATAGGTCATTTGGGCTTCGGTTCCCTGGCGTCCGTAGCTCATCTCAGTCTTCTCCCGCCCACTTCTTGTTGGTCGCCGCCATCGCCCCGCCGTCCGACACGACGATGGAATTCGCCTGCTCACAAATGTTCAGGCAACGAATTGGCGAAAGACGTCCCAAGGCACCTCGGATGTGTAGAGTTCGGCCTCATCCATCGAACTTGCGGGTACTGAAAAGCGCTCGGTTGTGAAGGCTTCGTCAAAATGAGCGGTTGCATCTTCGGGCGACCAATCCTTGTCAGTGCCGCGATATCCCTGCGAAACCCCCGCGAATACGCGGGCGTAGCCTCCCCCGCCCACTGAAAACATTTCGCCATTCGATGGCGCATCGGCATGTGCCAGCATCGCGACCACCGGCGCCACCGCGCGCGGAGGAAAGTCGCGCTGCATCAAGCCATTGATCGGCTCTCCCATCAGGGCGGTCATCCGGCTCCCAGCAATCGGCATGATCGCATTCACCTTGATGTTCCAATCGTTGGCTTGCGAGGCGGAGGCAAGCGCGCGCGTCATCGCCCAGATCGCCCCCTTTGCGGCCGGATATGGCACACCTGACCCCATCCCGAACCAAGAGCCGGAAGCGACGTTGACGATGCGACCATAGTCTTGCGCCTTCATCGCCTCCCAGACCGCACGGCACAGCCAAAAGGTGCCGCCGGCGGAAACCGCAAGGTCGTTCGTCCACTGTTCGTCGGTAATCGTGGCAATGGGCCCTGAACCGCTGACAATGCCGGCATTGTTGACGAGGATATCAACCCGGCCCCAGCGAGCCATGGCATCTTTCACGATGGCTACAGCGCCCTGCGCTGTCCCGACGCTCTCGCAGTTGGCTTCCGCTTCGCCGCCCGCAGCCCGAATTTCTTCCGCAGCGCGGGCAGCGTATCCGCCGTTCGCACCGTTGCCGGTGAAATCGCCGCCGAGGTCATTGACCAACACCTTGGCGCCGCGTTCTGCCAACAGCGATGCGTAGGCCTTGCCGAGCCCGCCACCCGCTCCGGTGACGATGGCTACTTTTCCGTCGAACCGCATCTCACTCATCACGTTCTCTCCCGAGCGTTCGTCGCGCCGTTCAATCGACGGCGATCTCGCGTGCAATATCAGGCATGTGAGGCGCCGTTTCGTGCTGGAAAAAGGCCATGCGCCCCTCCAGCACTTGCCGGCTCATTTCGGGCTGGCTGTGAACCCAGAACTTGTTTTCGGCGATCTGCTCGAGGAACAGACGGCAGCCTTCGTCCAGATCCATGCCGTAGGAACTCATCATTTCGGCCATTTTCCGACGATGACTGACAGCCCCTGCTGGTTCACCCCGCCCTGCCTCGGCATTGAAGATGTTGGTCTTCAGCATGCCGGGAATGATCGACGAGACGTGAATTGGCGCGCCCTTCAACTCCATCTCCAGATAGAGGCACTCACTGAAGGCCTGCACAGCGTGCTTGGTGACGATATAGGCTGTCTGCGCTGGCATGACCGAGAAGCCGCCGATCGAGGAGAGGTTGGCGATCCACGCCTCCTTGCCGCTTTCCAACATGCGCGGCACGAAGGCGCGGACGCCGTGGATCACGCCGTGGATATTGATGTCCAGCG
>FTCV01001961.1_pt1 | contig 23001 bp, 16 predicted proteins | sample 1639691 | NCBI WGS metagenome assembly FTCV01 (sample SAMEA3914864, study PRJEB12502) | metagenome | biome: forest; material: soil | place: USA | collected 2012-03-12 | depth 0.3 m
GCCATCCAGACGCTGTAGGAATTGTAAACCCACGGTTTGCCGAAGAATTCATCGACCACCGGCGCGACGGTTTCAGACACGCAGGCTTTCTTCACGAAGCCGATGAAGAATTGGTTCACGCAGGCACGGACATCCACCTCATCCCAGGACCGCTTCACGAATACCTGCGGCAGAAACGTCATCGCACGCACGATCGGCCCCGCAACAAGCTGCGGGAAGAAGGCGATGAAGAATGCCAGATCGAGGAAATTGCGAACAGGCGCCAGTCTGCGCCGATACACGTCCACCGAGTAACTCATCGACTGGAACGTGTAGAAAGAGATGCCGTACGGCAGAAAGATCTTCAGCGTCCAGTCACTCGCCGGCAGATGAATCCAGCGCAGGAAATCTGCCGCCGATCCGACGAAGAAGTTATAGTATTTGAAGAAGCAAAGGACGCCGAGATTTATGCCCAGGCTGACAAACAGCCATGCCCGCCGTTTCCATTCAGCCTTCGCATCGGCGATGCCCAGGCCGACCGCATAGTCCATGCAGGTCGAAAACATCAGCACCAACGGGAACCACCACCCCTCGATCTTTTTCCATTCAGCAGCCTGGCTTACCCCCGCCTGCAATGGCTGCCAGCCGTGAGCCCGGCAGAAATGCCCCCAGAACTCAGTAGGTTCGCCAATGAAGAAGCAGGCGTAGAACACATGGCTGCAAAGCAGCAACCACGCTTTGCGCCACGTATTGCTGGGAATGGCCCAGTGGACGCAAAAGACGATAATGAAAAAGACAAAAAACCGGAACTCAACGAAGAGCATGGGCGGCGAGGTTTAGCGGATGAAGGAAGCAGGCGTCCAGCCGGGAACTGGGGCTGACGCACGGGCGAGCGGCGGCATCATGGAGTTGCCTTGTCCTTGGCGACCTCGGCAAAGCGTTCGACAAGCAGTCGCGTGAAAAGCTCGGCTCCCGGCGTATTCAGGTGATCGGTATCCAGGCGATATTTCTCGTCGTAGAGCTCGGAGTATCGCTTCATCTCCGAGAAATCGAAGACGATCGGCGTCTTTCCATCCCGCGACCGGGGATAGAAATTCTTCTGTGCAGTCGTCGGCGGAACGATGAGGACCGGAGTCGCACCGGTGGCTTCGATCTTGTGAATGATCGCCCAAATCGCGTCCTGGCTGATATCGCTCGCGTAATCCGAACGCGCAGGCCGTTCGCGCCGCTCGGCCATCCGCTTTTCGAAAAGTTCGCGGTCCGGCTCGTCGATCTTCAGCCGGACATTTCTCTTCGTATCCTTGATCTCCGCGAAGCCATCGCCATCCGGCCCCTTCGGCCCGAGGTTATCCCAGTTAATCTCCGTCCGCTCCGGATGCATCATTTGCTCCATCCACGATGCGCCGCGCCCCATGTTGCTCATGTTGATGCCAAAGAGCTGCAGGTGCTCCCAAAACTCAGCAAGCGGTGCCCAAACCGCGCGAACAACTCCCGCCGGATGATGCGGCCAATTGATGTCGAACGATTCGCGAAAGAGAAGGACCAGCCGCGGCCAATCGTGCCAGTACACGACACGATTTGTGCCTCGCTTTGCCGGGTCTACCGGCACACGGATGGAGTCCAGCTCAACAAAGACCCACCGTAAATGCTGCGGCCGGAACCTTAGGATCTGGTCGAGCATGTACGCGTTTTCGGGAGCCCGCATGCCATCCACGGCCGCATTGAATGACTTGGTCGGAACGCCCTCCTTCGCCATCAAGGCGTCGAATTGGCCAGGAATAATGTGATGATAAATGCGGCTCGTTCCAATGAAGAGCGTGTCGTACTCGTTGCAATGCGCCTTGAGTCTTTCCAGCTTTGCCTGGACCTCATTCACATCCGGAATGGGAAGCCGCGAATGGATAGCCCAGCAGCCCGCGACAAGGACCAGCGCGAAAACCGCGATATTGGCCAGCGCAGCGACAACCCGCCTGATCGATGACCTCATTTGGCGTTACTGGACTTGGATTCCGTTCTTGCTCCGCCAGCAGGAAGTTGATTTGCCGATCCTTTTTTCACGATTCCCTGCAGATATGTCGAAAAATCACGGGCAAAGATGCCAGTAAACACCACGGCGCCCTTTGGATTGAGATGCCAGCTATCATAGTGGATCGCAGGATCGTAGAGGGCCGGATACTTCGTGGGATCGTTGTAGGCAAGCACCGGCACGCCTTCCGGAGTCGGCGAGTAATTCTCCAAAAAATTGACCGTTGGCGCGATGACGAAGACTGGCTTGGCATTGAGCGCGCGTGTCTCTTTCGCAATCTCTGCCGATTCCCGGCTAAACACCGGAGTCATGGCAATTGGATCCAGATCCTTTTTCATGCGCTTGAGGCGACCTTGGAAGTCCGCGAGTTCCGATCCCGACAGTCCGTTTTCGTCGCCGCCACGATAGCCCGCGCTGGGAATCCACTCCTCGGAACGGTCGCCGCGATCATCAACATTGTGCGATGCCAGGAGATCGTTACAGAGCTCAGCGCCGCGACCTACATTGGTCCAGGTTTTGAGAAGAAGCCATGCGTGGTCCTTCTTCATGTCGCCAGCTTCCTTTGGAGTGAGAAGCTTCGTCGAATCCAGCGCCTCAAACGCCATGCGCGTGTGTTGCAAATCGTGCCAATACGATTGGCGGCGCGTATCGCGATTTCGGCTATCCAGCCGCGGATCGATATCCATCAGTTCGATAAACACCCATTTGAGGTTCTTTGGATGGAGCTCAAAGACTTTCCTCAGGAAATAATAGCTCTCCGGCGGCCAGAGCGCGTCGCACGAAATGTTGAACGAGTGAAACTGCTCCCCGGTGGCAGCCTCGACGGCATTGTCGAACTGCTTCGGAATGATCTGATGGAAAAACCGGCTCGACCCAAGGAAGAGCACATCGAATTCGTCGCGATGTGCTGCAAAATAGCGGTACTTCGGGCCAAGCGTCGGCAGATCCGGAAAAGGCATCACGCGGCCGAGTAGCAGGCAGCCCAAAACCCCGGCTGCAAAAAATATGCAGCCGTTCCGCAAAATGGCGGCTACGCCGGGGCGCGTCCGCACTGAGAGAGGGGCCGCATCCGGGCCGACATTCTGACTCACGGCGCGAAATGATAGAGACCAAGTCGGGTCCCGCAAGCGCTGAATCACGGACGCATCGTCTGTGGCGCTGAAACAGCCCGTTTCCGGCCCCGATTCGAAAACGCAGACCCTCGGCCCCTGATAATGAATCCTATCATTTTGGAATAACTCCTGCTTATGAATCGATGTAATATGACTCCCGGTCCCCCACCCCCACCGATGAATCACGGGTCCCAGAGCCGTAGCCGTACCGGAATGAACAGCCGCCGGTACCACGCTCCACCGCCTGCATACCGAGGCCCGATCGAATCGATCGCGCCCATGCCCATGCATGCCCAAAGCGGCGGCGTAGAATTTCTGTACCAAAATCGGGCAGAAGCCGGTGTCCGGCTGGCCGAAGCCCTCACGCCGTGGATCGGCCATGAAAATCTCGTCGTCGTCGGAATTCCCCGCGGAGGCGTCCTTGTCGCCGCCGAAGTCTCGCGCGTCCTTCACGCACCGCTCGACGTGTGGGTTTCCTGCAAGCTCCAGATTCCCGGTATCACAGGCGCCGTTGGTTTTGTCTCCGAAGACGGCGACATGTCCGTCGATGAATCGGCCGTAAACCGACTCCAGATTCCTGCGGCATCGCTCGTGGGCGAAATCCACCGGCATCGGAGTGAGGTCCGTCGACGCTCAATGAATTACCGCGGTGGCAATCCGGTTACGGACTTTCATGAGAAAACGGTCATCGTCGTCGACGACGGACTCACGACGGGCGAATGCATTCGCCCTGCCCTTCTCGCGGTTGCGCGCAGCCGACCGACCCGCTGCATTGTCGCCGTTCCAGTTGCACCAACACAAGCGATCGAACGCCTGAACGGATTGGCCGATGAATTCGTCGTCCTCGCCAACCCCAGCGGGTTCCACACCGTCTCCGACTATTACATGCATTTCCGGCAGGTGACCGACGAAGACGTGACGCAGTGCCTTTATAAACGAGCGCAGGAATTGGGCGGATAGAGTCCGTCAGGGTGCCGGAAAACCGACTCCGCAAAGACATTCAGTCGGAATCGTCGCGCCTATTGTTCCCCTCCGAACTGGAGGTAGGCGCGCGAAATCATCTATTCCGATTGCCAAGCACGGCCATCTGCGTTTCCGATGGGTGGCGCATCCCCGCGCATGAAAATCATTCGTCATTTCGCCGACTCGATCCAGTACGCCGCCCTCCTTCCGGACGGCACAGCGCTCGAACTCAAAGGCAGCCCCTTCACCGGCTTTGAAGAAACCGGCAAGCCTGTCAAAATCGGAAAATTGCTCGCTCCGATCGAGCCCGTCAGCATTCTGTGCATCGGTCTGAACTACCGCCAGCATGCCGCCGAAACCGGCGCGCCGATTCCGCGCTTTCCCGTGGTCTTCATGAAAGCGCCGAATGCCGTCCAAAACCCCGGCGATCCAATCGCCCTTCCCCGCTGGCTCCGCAGCAACAAGGTGGACTTCGAAGCCGAGCTGGCTGTCGTGATCGGGCGCAAATGCAAGAACGTCTCCAAGGCCGACACGCTCAACTACGTCGCCGGCTACACTGCAGCCAACGACGTCAGCGCGCGCGACTGGCAGAAGGAAGGCGGCGGGTCCCAATGGTGCCGAGGAAAAACCTTCGACACGTTCGCGCCACTCGGACCGTGCCTCGTCACGCCAGACGAGATCCCCAATCCGAATGCGCTCCGCCTGAGGACAGTCATCGGTGGCGAAGTGCTCCAGGATTGCTCGACGTCCGACATGATCTTTGACGTCCCCACTCTGATCGAATTTCTCAGCGGCAGCACGACCCTCCTTCCCGGCACCGTCATTCTCACGGGCACTCCACACGGCGTCGGCATGGCCCGGACTCCGCAGCGCTTTCTCCAACCTGGCGAGTCGGTCTCCATCCACATCGACGGCATCGGTGAACTCGCAAACCCTGTCGAAGAAGAAGCCTCGGCAGAAGGTCCCGGATTTCGCCTGTAACCAAGCGGCGGCACCGCATCCGAGCATGGCAAAAGGCGCGAGCACCGTAGAAGTGCGAGCACCGTCGCGATTTCCCCGTCTATCGTAGAAAGCAATTTCTTTCGCCATGACTTCGCCCGCAACCCAATGCGACAAATTCCATTGCGCTGTCGCTCGACAACCTGAACATTCGCCCACTGTGGCAGCACCAACTCGAAATTACGTTAAATCCTTCTCCATCGCCGGAATCATTCTCGCGCTGATCTACATGCTGTTCACCGTGCTGGCGCCCAATACGCCGGTCGTCGTCTTCTTTGCAGCGCCAGTACCTGTACCGGTGCTTATTTCGAGCATTCCAGCGCCACTCTGGGCCAAGGCGTTGCGGATCCTCGTCTGCTCGCTGTTCTTTGGCCCGTTCGGCGGCCTCGTGGGAATGGGCGTTGGACTCCTTGTGACCGGCCTGGCCCGGCAAATTCAACGAATTCGCGGCAAAGGCGAACCCTCTCAGGTGCCGCAATGATCGGCTGAATTTTCCCACCTTTTCATGGCCCAAGAAGCAATCAGCATCCGGCACCTCTACATATCTCCGGGGCATAATTACTTCGGGCACCACGGCCGCGAACCATCGGAACATCAGATCATCGAGGTTCCCGAGCTGCATTGCATCGCCGGACGCGGAATCGAGGGCGATCGCTTTTTTGATTTCAAACCCGATTACAAAGGCCAGATCACCTTTTTTTCGTGGGAAATCTATCGCTCTTTGTGCGCGCGATTTGGCATCGAGCGGCCTCCTTCAGTTTTCCGCCGCAACGTGATCACGGAAGGCGTCGATCTGAATTCGCTCATCGGTCAGGAGTTTGAAATTCAAGGTGTCCGCTTCGCAGGCTCACAGGAATGCGCGCCTTGCTATTGGATGGATCGGGCCTTCGCGGAAGGCGCGGAAGAAGCGCTCAAAGGCTTCGGCGGTTTGCGCGGTCGAATCCTATCGAGCGGAGTCGTGCGAACGGGCACCGCAGCCTGAATCTCCGGATTCCGCATTCGGCTATCGGGGCGCACTCCGAAGCGCGTTGCCGCGTTGAGAACCGAAATTCCCAATTGAACAAGCTGCCACGGCGCGTGTCAGACGACAACACAATCACATGAAGAAACTTACTTTCTTAACCACAAGCATTGCCCTCGAAATGCTCCTCACGCTTGCGCCAGTCGGCTTCGCGGCCGACGAACCGCAAAAGGTCGAGAAGGCAATGCCGCCGATCAAATTCGATCCCTCTCCACTCCCGCCGAATACCCCGAGCTACGCGCCGATTGTTGAAAAGGTCGCGCCAAGCGTGGTTACGATTTCGACTGCGAAGGTCGTTCACGGCTCTGGCCAGAACGGTAATCCCGGCGGAAACCCACTCTTCAATGATCCGAACTTCCGCCGGTTCTTCGGCATCCCGGACCAGGATAACAACGACGAAGATCAGGCCCCGCAGGGTCGCAAGCCAAAGCGCGACAACAAGAACGACAAAGGCCACAAACAGGCCCTCGGCCTTGGCTCGGGCGTCATTGTTAGCGCCGATGGTTACATCCTGACTAACAATCACGTAGTGGATGGCGCGGACGATATTTCGGTAACGATCGGCAATTCGCCGCATGAGTATAAGGCGACCAAGATCGGCGTCGATCCCGGCTCCGATATCGCCGTGATTAAGATCGAAGGCAAGGACCTGCCTGCCGCAACCTTCGCTGATAGCGATAAGTTGCGTTCCGGCGATATCGTCATCGCCGTCGGCAATCCGTTCGGCCTGACGCAGTCCGCAACGATGGGCGTCGTCAGCGCGGTCGGCCGCGGTAACATGGGAATCATCGATTACGAGAACTTCATCCAGACCGACGCTTCCATTAACATGGGCAACTCCGGTGGCGCGCTGGTTGATTATGAAGGCCGCCTCGTTGGCATCAATACGGCCATCTTCTCCCGCAGCGGCGGCAACCAGGGAATCGGCTTCGCCGTTCCTTCCAACCTCGCACGCACAGTCATGGAGAGCCTGCTGAAGACCGGAAAGGTCGAACGCGGCTTCCTCGGCGTCGGCTTGCAGCCACTGAATGATGACCTCGTCAAAGCCTTCAATCTGCCCAACGACAACGGCGCGCTCATCTCTGAAGTGCAGCCCGGCAGCCCTGCGGAAAAGGCAGGTATCCAGACCGGTGACGTCGTCGTGAGCATCAATAACAAGAAGATCGAGAATCCTCACGAGCTTCAGTTGATGGTCGCAGCCATGGCACCCGGCTCCAAAGTGGACGTCAAACTCGTCCGCGAAGGAAAGGAACAAGCTGTCACGGTCAATCTCGCCGAGCGCCCGTCCAAGGGCCTGATCGCCGGGAAACCCGAGGCAACTCAGGATGAACCAGACGTGCTTGATGGAGTGACGGTCGCTGACATCGATGCCGATACACGCAAGGAATTCAACCTGCCCGACACCACCAAGGGCGTGGTTATTTCACAGATCGATGCGGACTCACCGTCCGCCGCCGCAGGCCTCCAGCGTGGTGACATCGTGGTCGAGATCAATCGCCAGCCCGTGACCAACGCGAAGCAGGCCGTGGATCTCAGCGAAAAGGTGAAGTCGGAGAAGAAAGTTCTCCTCCGCGTTCAATCGCATGGAATCACCCGCTACGTCGTGGTTGAGCGGAAGTAATCTAACTTAGCTAGTTCAAATTAGAACGGCCCCGGTTTCATCGCCGGGGCCGTTTTCTTTTTTGCCGTGAGGAGAATCTCGCCGATGGAGGCACGTTCTCGCGCCGTCAGTTATTTCCCTGTCCCGCCAAGCAATCCTTCACGAGCGGCCTCAACGAGAACGTTCCTTCCGTCAATGCGGTCCTGTGAAATCTCCCAGAAAAAGATTCCGCGAAGGCCGGCGGACTTAGCCCAGGCACCCTTGGCCTTTGCCGACCGCTCGTCATCGTATGAAATCAATTCCCCTTCCTGCGCATTGCGCAGCCAAGGCACTTCCGCCTCCGCGTCCCATTCTTTCTGCCACACATTCCCTTTCATCAGTTTGACCACCTCCGCATAAGTAATCTCCGGATAGCGACTCTTCCGGGCCGGACTCTTTCCCCAAGACTGCACGGCAAATCCATGCCCATAACATGGAATACCCACGAGCAGCTTCTCTTTCGGAAAACCGCGCTTCTCCCAATACCCAGCAAAGCCGTCGAACGAAAAATCCTCGCCATCGACGCTATCCGAACTCGTCGGATGCAACGGAGAATTGTGTCCAGCATGCGATAGCTTCCCATCGTCACTCCACGGTCCATGCAGATCGTAAGTCATGATCTGGACAAAGCTCAGATCAGACAGGATCCGGTCTACCGCATAGAACTTCCCAAAATACCCGGTCGATGGAAGGGCCATCGTCACCAGCGCATTTGGATTTGCGGCGCGGAGCTTACCAGCGAGCGCGTGAACAAAGTCTGCCACAGCGTCGACTTCGTGCTCCCCGGGAAATTCCCAGTCAACATCGCAGCCATCAAATCCGTGCTTCTTCACTTCGTCGGCCAGCTTGCCAGCAAGACTCATCAATTGTTCCCGATTACGTGCCAGGCGATTCAGGGTTCCCCCGCTGTCGGCACCGCCGAGCGAGATCAAGACTTTCACATTAGCCGCGTGGGCCTTTTCCACGATCTCCGTCAGCGCCGGATCGTTCGGCCATTGCAACTCGCCATGCTTCCCGATGGTTGCAAACGCCAGCGCCAGGTGGGTGAAGAGATGATAGTCGATCTCCTTCGCTGGCAGCCCATTTCCGGAAAGATAGTAACCCAAAACCACGGGTGGCTCAGGATTCGCAGCGTTCACTGGCGCAGCCAGAGAGAGAACTGAAGATAGAAAAATCAGCGAGGCTAGTAGTTTCATCGCGCAAGGATGTGCGCATGGCAGCGCACGTATTAGATTGGCTGACCGAAATTAATCTCGTTCTGGTCCGGATCCGAAATCATGAACTCCCGCATTCCATAGGACTCGTCTCGAAGCTCGTGGAGGATCTTGAAATTCCGAGAGCAGTAATCGGAGTACAATGCCTCGATGCCCGAGGAGAGTTTGCAGTAGCAACGACCACAACCGGATGGAATGCCGCAACACGCAACCGCCTGCAAACCAAGCTGAACTCCGCCACGTGCCACAATGGCAAAGCTGGAGCCATTACGAAACGTGAGGATGAAACCAAGAGATTCAGTATAGAAATCAATCGCGCGCCCCAGATCGCGGATTGGCAATACTGGCATGACAGAGCTGAAAACCGGTGTGCTCATGGTAACCGAGTGAATGCGATGCGCCCCGCATGCTATGCACCCGAAAGCTTGAAGCAAGATTTGAAGAGCCGCTTCAGCAGAGCCTCGGCTCTGTCGCGTCACGCCTAAACCTTCGACGTGACGCCTCAACTATCCCTTTTCGTTAGTCTGTTTCCGACAACGCTTCGTCGGCCTGAGTGACGCGGACGACCTCTTCGACGGTAGTCTGGCCACGCAGCACGCGACGCCAGCCGTCAGCACGCAAAGTGCCCATGTCGTCGGCGATGGCTCGCGCCTTGAGCTCGGCACCCGTCGCTTTGCGAATGATCAGACGCTGCAGCGAATCGGACACGACGCAGATTTCGTAGATCGCTGCGCGTCCCCGATATCCTGTCTGCCGGCACGAATCACAGCCCTTGCCATGGTAAAATTTCATGTCTGCCGGCATCGGCGCTCCGATTTCCTGCAGGTATTCAAGCGGATAGCCAGTCTCCTCTTTGCAGTCCTTGCAGATCGTCCGGACGAGACGTTGCGCCATAAATGCGCGAACGACGCTGGCAAGGAGGAATGGCTCAATGCCCATGTCGAGCAAACGCGTGATGCCGCCGACGGCATCGTTCGTGTGCAATGTCGAAAACACCAAGTGCCCCGTCATGGCTGCACGAATTGCGATTTCCGAGGTCTCGAAGTCACGAATTTCACCGACCATGACAACGTTCGGGTCCTGACGCAGGATGGCTCGCAAGCCATTAGCAAAGGTCAGGTTAATCTCCGGCTTCACGTCAATTTGCGAAACGCCCGGCAGCCGATACTCAACGGGCTCCTCGATCGTGATAATCCGGCGCGAGACCGCATTGATACTGCTCAGGAATGAATAGAGCGAGGTGCTCTTGCCGGAGCCTGTCGGACCGGTCACCAGAATGATGCCGTTTGGCTGAGCCAGAAGCGAGCGGACCGTCCGGAGCTGTTTCTCGCTCATATCCAGACGATCGAGACCAAAGGTCAGCGTCTCCGTACGCGAGAGCAATCGGAGCGAGATGCTTTCTCCATTCACCGTGGGAATGGTGGACACACGCACGTCGATTGCCCCGGCGCCGGTGGTCAGATTGATACGTCCGTCCTGCGGAAGCCGGCGCTCGGCGATGTCCATGTGGGCCATCACCTTCAGACGCGAAATGATTGCGCTCTGCAGCACTCGCAATTGCGGTGGCACGGCGACCTCGTGGAGCATGCCGTCAATCCGGTAACGGATACGCAGATCGTTCTCCAGCGGCTCGACGTGAATATCCGTCGCGCGCTCGTGAATCGCTTCACGGATGATCTGGTTCACGAACTTCACGACGCTCGCCTCCGGGTCGTCGGAAGTAATGTCCTGCGCCTGCTCCCGATCGACGTCCCCATCGTAGGTACGCGTGGACGCGAGGATCTCCTCAAACGTCTCGGCGCCGACGCCATAAAGCGTCTTGATCGTGCGGATCAGCTGTCCGCGAGGAACGATCAGCCACTCGATCTTTCGTCCGGGAAGCTGCTGGGCCGTGAGTTTGCGGGCGACAGAATTGAAAACATCGTAAGTCGCCAATTGCGCCGTCGTATCTGTCACTCCGAGTGGCAGGATCTGGTATTTAAAGACCAGACGGCTTGGCAATGCGGACAGGACGCTGCGCTCGATCTTGGTTGCCTCGACGCTACCAAAGGGAGTCTTGAACAAAGACGCAAGCCCTGCGGCAAACTTGTGTTCGTCGACCTTGCCAGTATTCAGGACCTCGGAGGTCCAGGTAGAACCTGCGGCCGGCGTAATGCCAGCGAGAGCCGCAGCCTCTTCGTCGGAAGAGATGCCGCTCTCGAGGAGCACATTGATGAGCGCTTTACGGGAGGTCATGAAAGTTCGAAGGCGGTGGAATCCGGAATCCGGGACGCCAATGACATCTAAGGCAGCAGGCGGCCTGCCGCAAATGAGCAAGGGAGACGTCCGGAATGGCTGCTACTTTGAGCTTTGGTCCGGCTGTTTCAACTTCACCGGTGCCCGGCGAAGCGCGGGTGTAGGCGCGACGACTTCCACCTTGTCTTTCTTGCGAACATTGACGGGATACACGGTGGATTCGAGATCTGGCTCGAGCTTCATGTATTCCGATTCGCGCTCGCGAGTCGCGACGTCTTCCCGCGCATTCCGACTGACTTCCGGGCGCAGGATGACGACCAGTTCCGAGCGTTCCTTCGTCGTGCTCGTGTTTTTGAAAAGGTTCCCAAGTACCGGAATCCGCATGAGGTACGGAATGCCGGTGACCGTCTTGTTCTTGGTCTGCTTGATCAGGCCGCCGAGCACGAGCGTGCCCTGATTCGGCACCATTACGCTGGTTTTCAGGTTTTGCGATGAAATGATCGGCAGCGAGTTGCCCGAGATGACGCTGGTACCACTCTGTTCATCGACCTTTTGAACGATATCCAGATAGACCTCCCGATCGCTATTGATCAAGGGCAGCACCTCCAATTGCAGACCGACGTCCTTGTATTCGATGCTCGCGTTGGTGACCAAGCCATTGTTCACCGCGGTCGTGGTACCGCTGAAACCGGCATTGATCGTCTCCGGAATCGGGAGCTGGCTTCCCGAGAAGATAATCGCCTTCTTGTTATTGCTCGTGAAGATCGTCGAGCGGTTGACGACATGGAATTTCGACGTGCTCTCGAGAGCATCGACGATGGCGGTGAAAGCATTGCCCGCAACAACCACACCACTAAACCCGGTCGCGCCCGCGGCAACCGCCTGCGTGACGTTCGGATTTCCGAGGAGACTAGCGAGGCTGAGCGCATTGGATCCGCCGGGGAATCCGAGGCCCGATCCCAGGATACCCGTGCCGGTTGTAGTCGTTCCGGTGCCGGTAGTTCCAGTTGTGCCGGTCGTACCCGTGGTACCAGTCGTGGTGTTTGAATTCGTCGAGACGCTGCCGAAGGCATTGCCGTTGGAACCGTTGTGCAGGATGTAATTCACGCCGAACTGCTCGCTGTTATTGAGCGTCAGTTCGCCAATCACCGTGTGAATCATGACCTGCGGGGACCGGACATCGAGATGATCGAGAAGGGTGAAGATCTTGGCCTTCACCTCCTGATTGCCGAGCACGATGATCGTGTTCGCCCGTTTGTCGGCAATGATCTTGGTATTTCCGATGATCTTTGTCTCGGGCAGCGTGTCGCGATCTCCAGTGTCGAGGCTTTCCGTGAGTTGCATACCACCGCCAGTTCCGCCCGTTCCACCGGTGCTGTTATTCGAGCCGAACGAACCCGAAGTGGAACCAGCGAGATTCGTATTGGTGCTCGAACGATTGCTGGTCTGCGATCTGTTTCCACCGCCGCCTCCACCGCCACCCTCAGCCTTCTGGCCGGGTTCAGTGATTGCGTCGACGATCGGCTGCAGCACATCGCCCGCCGAAACGAATCGCAAAGGCCGCACGGTCGGCTCGCCAAATTTCACGTCGCGGTCATACTCCATGACCAGATTCCGGATGAAACGGACATTGACCGGGCGAGTGATGACCTGAATGCGATTAGTACGCGTATCGGCACTCAAGCGGATCTTACCGACGACCAGCGAATCCTCGGACAGTGAACTACTCGTGATTTCCACCGAGTTCGCGCTCGTAACCACCGAGTTTGCCGGCGGAATTGGAGTCCCTTCCGGCGTCGTGATCGGAACATTCGGAGCAACCTGTCGTGCGCCCCCCGGTGCTCCAGGTGCGCTCGCAGTTCCCTGCTGAGCCTGCTGACTCTTCTCGAAAATCTCCTTGAGTCTATCGAGGACGTCTTTCGCATCCGCGCGTTGCAACTCGATGAAAATACTGACCACCTCAGCCGGCGGCACATCGATCTTCCTGATGATCTGCAGCAGGCTGCGCAACCGTGGTATCGCATCGGTAATCAGGAGGGCCTGAGCCTTTGGCAAAGGCACCGCCATGCTGAACGCCTGGTTTCCACTCGTAATGAGCTGGTTGACGGTCTGCAGCACCTCGGTTGGGTCCGCATAGTGCAACTGGCAGAAGTACGAAACGACTCCGTCCTGATCTGGGATTTCCGCCTCGTCTGAAAAAATCGGGACCCCCGCAGTCTGCGGGATCTTTGACATACCGAAAACGCTCACCGTATTCCCGCGCTCACTTGGAACGAGGAAGACGTTATTCATCAGGAGCGTCCTCTCGATGATCTTGATCGCCTCGGCCTTTCGGATCCGGTTTTTGACAATGATCGTCACCACCGCCCCCTGCTGAAGGGCGGAGTTTTCGTAAATCATTTCCTTGCCGGTGAGGCGTTTGTAAAAATCCAAAACGGACCGGATGTCCGAGTTTTCGAACTCCATCCCCTGGTCCAGATATTCATCACCAGTCGCGGCATTCGGCGCTTGATTCACCCCGGCCTTTGGTAACGCCGGAGGCGGCACAGGAACCTGCGCCGGATTTCGAGGCAGGACTGGCGTGGGCACTCCCGGATTAGCCGGACCAGGCTGCTGTGGATAAGTCGGGTTTTGGGCAAATGCCACTGCTCCAAGCAGCAGCAGGAGTGACGGATATTGGAGCAGGCGCAGCACGGTGGTTATGTAAAGGTGGTTTCCACGGAGGTCAACCGTTGCATCTGCCTCGGAAAGAGCGTGTTCGGCGCGCCTCCGCGGCAGCAGCGTTCTGCGGTTCGACAGTTCCATAGGTTGAGTTAAAGAATTACAGTTTCTCGAAACGCAATTGCGCCAGTTTCAGCACACCCGATTCGCGGACCAGATTGGCGCTCACTTTCACATGCGTTCGTTTGGCAAAAACAGCGTCGTACACGATCTGGCCAAATTCCGGGTCGGGATTGCTTTCTGCCGCCAGCAGCCGTTTCGACACGTAAGGGCCAAATTCGTTCAAATAAATTCCCTGAAAGATTACCCGGAAGTTATGGCGCGTCATCGGAGGCCGAGCGTCGGTCGCGAAAAGGCCGCAGAATGCCTGCCGATCATCGGCATTGTAGGCCGCAAGCGCCGCATCGAGCACTTTCTCGAGTGGGGCCAATTCTTCCGGCGAAATCTCCTTCGCCGCTGAACTTGGAGCGGAAACTTCGCCCGCAGGAGCCTGCGCGGAAGCGTTTCCACCTTCGGCCAGGACTGCCGGAGTAGCGGCACCCATCCACAAAATGAGCGGGATCGAAATTGCTGCGCGCATGATCGTGTTAATCGAAAGAGCCGGAGCCAAGCACGTCCCGGCAGTTCCGCCTAGCCGGAAAATGACACGCCCGGGACTTTTCACAGAATTGTTTCCAGCTTCAGGAAGGCCAAAAGCCGCGCCCTATCGCGTCATATTTCCGTTCCATCGAGATTCGCAACGTCCACTCCGACACTCAGCCGATGCTCTCCACCACCGACGACGACACCGTGCAAAGGGCTTACGTCGCTGAAATCCCGCCCCCACGCGACGGTGATGTGCCGGTCGGCGCACAGCAGATTATTCGTCGGATCCGCGTCGATCCACCCGTGCCCCGGACACCAGAAGGCAAACCAGGCATGCGACGCGTCCGCCCCCACTAAGCGCGGCTTGCCGGGCGGCGGCAGAGTCTCGATGTAACCGCTGACATACCGCGCAGGCAGTCCCAGAGAGCGCAGGCAGGAGATCGCGATATGGGCAAAGTCCTGGCAGACTCCACGCCGCTTTCGGAATGCTTCCTCCACCGGCGTCGCCACGGTCGTTGCCCTGCGATCGAATTTGAAATCTCGAAAGATGCGCCTCGTAAGATCCTCCACCGCCACCAGGATCGGACGCTTCGGAACGAATGATTCCAGCGCATATTCAGCGTAAATCGGAGCGGTGGCGACCAGCGGCGAATCAAAAAGAAACTCCCCCGCTTCGCGGTCTCCAGTCACGAAACCATCCGAGCAAACGTCACGAACCGCTTCCCATTCAACAGTGGACTCCGGGGCCGGAAGCTTCGGAGCTGACACCTCCACACGGCTGCGGGCTGTGACGACCAATACCCGATGCGGCCTTTCCACGGCTAGGAAAGCCGCGGAGTTCCCGTAGTAATCCCGCCGCGGTACGACAACCGCCGTCTCAGGCTCGACTTCCAGGGAAAACTCGAGGACCCGCTGAAGCTCCGTCTCCCGCGGCTGCAAATGCGCGAGATGATGCGATACCGACACCGCAGATTGATACCGGTAAGTCGTCGGATGCGTGATCGCGTATAACCTATGCCGTAGTTCGCTCGCAGGGCACTAATTCACCCTCGCCTGAGCGTGACTGAAATAGTGCACCGTCAGCGCATCGGATAGCCCCCAGCACCCGACAATCAGGCGCTCGAGGAGATCTTCCAGCGCCTTCGAATTTCCGCCGGAAGCTGCCCCCCCCAACGCGCTGGGATCCGCCGCATTCAGCGCAAACTCCATCTCGGCAAACTTACGCCGTACCGGCCGATTATCGGTCGGGTCGGGAAGCTCAATCAGATGCCGGCCCAGCACATTGACCTGGAAGGCGAAAGACCTTGGATTTGTAATATCAGCCAACAGTAGGTCAGCCACCGACGCCAGCTCCGGCCGCGCGAAGTAACGCCTGCGGTAAGTCATCGTACTGTCGCTATACTCGAGGAGCGGAATCAACGCCGCATCGCCGCCTCCTGAGGTAATGATGGCTCGCAAGACCATTGTAAGGTTGTTTGCCCGCTCGAGCCGGCGCCCGATCTCGAGAAAGCGCCAGGCGTGACCCCGGGTCATATTCTCCATCTCCATTCCGCTGAATGCCGCGAGCTGGAAAATCAATCGATGCAACGCGGCGAGCGCTGCGCCCGGAGTGAAGTATAGCGGTGCCGCTGGAAACTCGGTCGTTATCTGATGCAGGATCCGCCACGTATCGCCCGAAAAGCGGTCGCGCAGGCTTGCTGTAAGATATCCAATACGCGCAATGACATGGCGTACTGAACCCGCCTTTTCCTTGTCATAGACAAGCGCCCGGAAGACTTCCGATAATTCATCATTCGATGCGCCCTCCGCGTACTTCTCTGGAATGATTTCCATCGACGAGAGGCAGCGAACCATCGCGTCAAGCTCTGCCGTTTCCCCGACGTCTCCTTCCCCGGCCACCCGGCTCAATACCGTGCGGAAAAGCCGCGTCTGATCTTCCAGCCGCTCGGCATAACGCCCCAGCCAGAAGAGATTGTCCACGACACGGCTCGGGACCATCGCCGTGTACCCATGGTCCTTTGGCCGCCCCCGGTCGTCGAGAAGCGTGACTTGCTCGATAGGACCATCCGTAAGCACCCAGGTATCCTTGTTTCCCCCGCCCAGCTTCGAGGCGACAATCGGCGAATCGGCAGCCCCCGCGATTCGCGTCAGCCCGCCAGGCAGGACGGTAAAGCCGTCTGCCGTCGCAGCTACGAAACACCGCAAAATGAGCGGATGCGGAACCACCGTCTCGCCATTCCAAGTCGGAACCGTCGACACAGCGACCTGCTCCTGCCCGACAAAGTCATGTGGATACGCACGTAGCCGCTCGCGAAGCTTCCCGAGTTCATTAGAATCCAGGTTTTCGCAGAATGCGGGCTCGCCACGACCGCGCACGAAAGCGCGTTTGATGACCAACCTGCGCAGGTTCGAAAAGATATAGTCGCGTTCCTTCCGCTGCCCGCCCCACCAGGTCGCGACATTTGGAATGCGTAACTCCTCTCCGAGCAGGCGCTTCGCAAGAGCCGGGAGAAAAGCCAGAATGGCCGGAGCTTCGACCGCGCCAGAGCCAAGCGCATTGGAAATAGCCACATTCCCCGCACGCGCCGCGTCCAGAAGTCCAGGCACCCCAAGAAAGGAGTCGGGACGCAGTTCCACCGGATCGCAGTAAGTGTCATCCACGCGCCGGATGATGACATCCACGCGCTGCAGCCCATTGATCGTCTTGATGAAGACCTTGCGATCACGCACCGTCAGATCGCTGCCTTCGACCAATGGGTAACCCAGATAACGCGCAAGATACGCGTGTTCAAAGTAAGTCGCCGTATAAGGTCCGGGTGTGAGTAACACCACATTTGGCGAATCCGTCCAGGGCGCCATGGCTCGCAGCCCATTCTTCCGCTTAAGAAAGAAGGAAGCAATTCGCTGCACTTTCGACTCGTGAAATTCGACGGGCAGCATCCTCGAGAGGATGATGCGGTTTTCCAAGGTGTAGCCAACCCCGCTCGGCGCTTGCGTGCGATCAGCCAGCACCCACCACTTGCCATTTGGCGCTCGCGTGAGATCCACCGCATGCAGAGTAAGAAATTTCCCGCCATACGGTTCAATTCCGTGGCATTGGCGGATGAAACCGGGATTTGCGTGCACGATCGCCGGCGGGAGCACCCCGTCACGCAGCAGACGCTGCGGACCGTACAGATCGCCCAGCACCAGGTTCATCAAATGCGTGCGCTGAATGAGCCCGGCCTCGAGCTTCTTCCACTCCTCCCCACTAATGACCATCGGAAGGACGTCGAGCTTCCACGGACGCTCGGCATTCCACCCTTCATCGACCACGTTGTATGACACGCCGTGATCACGCAGCAGCTGCTGCGCGCCTTCGCTGCGCTCCTGCAGCGCTTCGGGACTCATTCCTTCGAGCTTCTTGAGAAGCCCAGACCAGTGCGCGCGCACCCGGCCCGCGGCGTCCATCGTCTCATCATAGACGCCAAACGGCGGGCGGTATGCGCCAAAAAGCGACGGCGCAAGCTCATCTGCAATCGTGGAGTTCATCCGGGCGAAGCGCGGTACTCCAGACAGATCACGTACGCAAGTCGAGCGTCATCGGGAAACCACGATTTTCTTCCCGCAACGACGGCGGCATCTTGGCAGGCGTGTGGCCGGTTGCGAAAAAGCGCCCCAATCGGCGGCTCTCGGCTTCGTAAGCGTTTACCGGGAACGTAACATAATTTCGCCCGCCCGGATGTGCCACATGGTAGGTGCAGCCGCCGAGACTCCGGCCATTCCAGGCATCGTAGAGATCAAATACCAGCGGCGCGTGGACACCGATCGTCGGCTGTAAGCACTCTGGCGGCTGCCAGGCGCGATAGCGGATCCCCGCAACGAATTCACCTGCCATACCAGTCGGATGCAGCGGCACGCGGCGTCCATTGCAGGTCACTGCGTGACGTGTATCCGTGAGGCCCCGAATCTTGACCTGCACGCGCTCCAGCGAGCTGTCAACATAGCGCACCGTGCCCCCGGCTGCCGGCTCTTCACCGAGTACATGCCACGGCTCGAGTGCCGTCCGCAGCTCGAGATGCACCCCACGATGCGCGATCGCTCCGATGCCGGGAAAGCGGAATTCGAAATGCGGCGCAAACCACGCGGGATCGAGCGGATATCCGTGCTCCTTCATATCGGAGAGCACATCCTCGAAATCGGCCCAGACAAAATGCGGAAGAAGGAAGCGATCATGCAATTCCGTTCCCCAGCGTGCCAGTTCGCGCGGAGCGTGCGGCTTCTCCCAGAATCTCGCGATGGCCGCGCGCAGCAGAAGATTCTGCGCAAGGCTCATGCGGGCATGCGGCGGCATTTCAAACGACCGCAACTCGACCAGCCCAAGACGGCCGCTCGCCGACTCCGGCGCATATAGTTTGTCGATGCTGAATTCACACCGGTGGGTGTTTCCGCTCACATCGACGAGCAGATTCCGAAAGACGCGATCGACCAGCCAGGCCGGCACTTCGCCGCGCTCCGGGATCTGTCGGAACGCGAGTTCGAGTTCGTAGATTGAATCATTGCGCGCTTCGTCCACACGCGGCGCCTGACTTGTCGGCCCAATGAAAAGGCCTGAGAACAAGTAACTCAGCGACGGATGATTGTGCCAATACGCCAGCAGCGAGCGCAACAGATCGGGCCGCCGGAGAATCGGCGAATCCGACGGCGATGCGCCTCCGATGACGATGTGATTGCCGCCACCGGTACCGGTGTGACGCCCATCCAGCATGAATTTCTCGGTGCCGAGACGAGTCTCGCGCGCTTCGTCGTAAAGGGTCGTGGTCAGGTGTACCAGTTCATCCCAGGAATGCGCCGGATGCATGTTGACCTCGATGACGCCAGGATCGGGCGTGACCTTGATCACATTCAGGCGTGGGTCTCGCGGCGGCGCCTCACCTTCGATGATCACCGGAATGCCCATGACGCGTGCCGTTTCCTCGATCGCAGGAATTAAATCGAGATAGTCTTCCGCGCTTTCCAGCGGTGGCATGAACACATGGAGCCGTCCACTCCGTGGCTGAACACAAAGAGCAGTACGGGTAATCCAGCCCGCCGATTCGTGGTTCTCCGGCCGTCGCTCAAAATAGGGCTTGGCAGATTCCTCAGACTCGAATCGGTCTCCTCCTCGACCGTCGCCCGCGACGCCCAGTCGCTCGACCTGCAATCCCGGTCCTACTCCAGGCGGGAAAGGCGCGACTCGCCCAGTAACGAATCGCTGCCCTGAAAGCTCCGGCCTTGGCGGCAGCGGGCCCATATTCTGGAAATGGTTTTCCGGATGAAGCCACGGATAGTCGTTCTTGGAAACCCACGGAAGCGAATCCAGCGGAAGCCGGTAGCCCATCGGCGAATCACCAGGAATCAGCCAAAGCGTCTCGTCGCGCAGGAACCACGGACCGCTCCGCCATTGCCCGGCATCACACTTGAGCGGCAGCACGTACCCGACCACCGAGCCGAGCCCCTGCTGAAAGACGCGCGCCAACCGATCGCGTTCCTCCTTGTTCTGCAATCGTGACTTCAGCGGATCGACATTCACCGGAAGGCGCCGCTCTTTCCAAAGATAGTAATAAACATCCTCGTGCGCCGGCATGACCCATTGTTTGTCCACGCCGATCGTGTCGATGAGGCGATTCATGAACACCTGCGCCTCCGCGGCACCACAGCCGTACTCCTTCCGCTCGTCGGCGATCAGCGAGTCATCGTTCCAGATCGGAACGCCGTCACGCCGCCAATAACAACCAAGCGCCCACCGTGGCAGCGATTCGCCCGGATACCATTTTCCCTGCCCATAATACAGTAAGCCGCCAGGCGAGAATTGCCCGCGAAGCCGCTTGATTAATTCCCCTGCGAGCCCGCGCTTGCGTGGCCCCATCGCGGCAACGTTCCATTCGTCGCCATCAGGGTCGTCGATGCTGACGAAGGTCGGCTCACCGCCCATGGTCAGACGCACATCGCCTTTCAATAACTTCAGATCAATCTCGCGCCCGAGTTCATTGATCGCGCTCCACTGCTCATCCGTGTACGGCTTGGTAACTCGCGGCGACTCGAAGATGCGCTCGACCGACATCTCGAATTCAAACGTCGTCTCGCACTTACCGATGCTGCCGGTAATCGGCGCAGCGCTCTGCGGATCGGGTGTTGCCGCGAGCGGGATATGTCCTTCACCCGCTAGCAGTCCGGACGTCGCGTCCAGGCCAATCCAACCCGCGCCCGGCAGGTACACTTCGCACCAGGCATGCAAATCGGTAAAGTCTTCCTCCGTACCGCTTGGACCATCGAGTGACTTCACGTCCGACTTCAACTGGATGATATAACCCGACACGAAACGAGCGGCGAGACCGCAGTGCCGCAGGAGCTGACAAAGTAACCACGCCGAATCCCGGCAGGACCCGCTCCCGGTGGTCAGCGTCTCTTCCGGGGTCTGCACGCCGGGCTCCATCCGGATGAGATACCGGATGTCACTGGCAAGCCTTGAGTTCAGGCCAACAAGAAAGTCGATAGTTCGCGGGCGAGCGTCTTTTTCTGCGCAGCCTTTCTTAGCCGGCTGCGCAGCTTTCTCAGGCTTATCAGCCGAAGTTTCCGGATGCGGCGCTGCGGATCCAACATTGCAGCTCTGCGCATACGCATGGCCAAGCAAGTCGACTTTGCACTTGGTCAGATAAGCTGCGAACCACGGAGTTACTTGCGCCTGGAGCAGATAAGGCTCGAGCTCGTGATTCAGCGACGGATCATACTGAAATGGAAAATGCTCCGCAGATGGTTCGAGAAAGAAATCGAAGGGGTTATAGACCGCCATCTCCGCCACCAGGTCCACCTCGACGCGAAACTCCTGCGTCTTCTCTGGAAAGACCAGGCGGGCCAGGTAATTGGCCTGCGGGTCCTGCTGCCAATTAATGAAATGCTGTTCTGGTTCGACTCGGAGCGAGTAGCTCAGGATCGGCGTTCGGCAATGCGGCGCCGGGCGAAGCCGGACCACTTGCGGCCCCAAGGAAACGGGGCGGTCGTAAACATAGCGGGTGACATGACGAAGTGCGACGTGAATGGACATGGCGCTGCAGTCTGCGGAACGCCAGCCAAGCAGGCACACCCATCCCTGTATGGTGCGCCGAGCCCTTGCACGGCAGTTCGCATGGTTTTGGTCTGCGTTTAGCAGAGCGGAGAATGCAAGGCACGGAAAAAGCGCACCGAAATAGCACTCAGATCACGTACCCTCACCATCCTATGTCATAGCCAAAAGCCATGATTCCGCGATTTACGGCAGAGCGCCAATATCGTTCAAATAGCCCCGCCATGAATTCAAAAGCCCTGTTTGCGTTTCTTGTTTTCACGTCATCTGCCAGCTTGCTCGCCGCTGAACCAAAGGAATTGGTCACCGCAAGGAGTGAGTACGAACACGCAACTCCGCGCGACGAGGCCGCACGCACGCGCTATCTGACTAGCCTTGTCCCGCTTCGCGACAAGTTCGCACGCGCAAATGCGACTGCCGACTGGCAGGCCGTGGATGCAGAGATGCGCCATCATCCCGTGTCAAAAGACGCAGATCCCAAGGCGCTCTCTGCGTTAATCGTTGGCAGATGGACTTCTCCCCGTCACGAATACCTGGACCGCAAAGATGGCACGTGGGTCATGCTCCCCGAGGAAGCGGGATCTCCTCACGGTCACTGGCACGTTGAGGGCAATCAGTTCGTCTCGACCGACTCAACCGATCCGAAGAAACCCTCGCGCTACACGATCCTGTTACTAACTCCAAAAGACTTTGTCTTCACCGATGGCAAGATCGTGTTCTACGAGACGCGGAGCCATAAATAAGTCACGCGAGCAATCCGCAATGCAGAGTCGGTCGCGCAAAGAAACATCGGCTTAACGACTTCAAATCAGTATCTAAATATTCAGCTCATGCACAGCTGTTCTCCGCCGATTGACGAGTTACCGGCTCCCGATGACGTCGGTGAGCTTGGCGTTTTCCAGTTAAAGCGTCTTTGGGCGCGGAATATGGCCGCTTGCCGTGGGGTCACGCTTGGTAACGCCGTCGATCGGCAGGCGGACTACCTCGTCATCCACGCAAGTGGGCTTGGACTCGAACAGACGATGCAGTTCTTTCGAAACCAACCGAGTTTCGAAGATTTTGAGCAATGGGTCGCGGATACCACGGGCGGGATCGCGCTCGCCCGGGTTGCGCGAATCAACGCAGCCATCTGCGGAACTGCATATCCGGAAAAGATCCAGCAATGGCTTGCCGAAGTCGAGACAGCCGCCCCGGTGCTTTCGGCTGACGATTTGGCCTTCTGGGACAAGCACGGATACGTGGTAGTTCATGACGCCATTTCAGCCGACGGTTGCGCGGCGGCCGAACAGGCAATCTGGGACCACATCGGCGCCAGCGCGGATGATCAGGAGTCGTGGTACCGAAAGCGGAACAACGGCATCATGGTGCAATTCTTTCAGCACCCGGCCTTTGAGGCGAATCGCCAATCCCGGCGCATCCACAAAGC
>FTCV01002580.1_pt1 | contig 22896 bp, 23 predicted proteins | sample 1639691 | NCBI WGS metagenome assembly FTCV01 (sample SAMEA3914864, study PRJEB12502) | metagenome | biome: forest; material: soil | place: USA | collected 2012-03-12 | depth 0.3 m
ATTGAGCGCACAATAAAAATCTCTCCGACACTAGCACCCTCGCCGATTATACGTAATATCGCTGTGGGACCGCCCGGGGCATGGGCGGTTAAGGGGGGAAATCATGTTGAAGAGACTACTGGTCGCTGCGTTCGCGGCGATCATAATGCTGCCTGCGCTCGCGCATGCGGAATCACAGACCTGGCAGGTACGCAGCTTCCATCCGAAGGTGGTGGATGTCGCGTTCTACTCGGAGAGCCGCAAGGCTGAGTGGCCCGGCGGCGGCAAGGTCTACACGATCACCAACTACAATGTGCAGACCTACAAGTTGAGCTGCATCGCCGGCGAGAAGGTGTGCTACGGCGCCTGGGTTCGCAACAACGACAAGCGCTATTGGGGCCGCGGCCATGGCGGCAAACAGGCCTGCACCAATTGCTGCTTCACCTGCGACGGCGGCAAGACGCCTGTCATGAACCTGAACGAGTGACGTGACGCAGCCCTGGCCATGAGAGCGAGCTCGGGGGCGGCGTTCTCGCCCCCGACAGCTTTTCCAGCTTGGATTATTGCGCCGGGCTCCATCACTCACTGCCAGACCACCTGACAAAACGCCAACGCCAGACAGGGCGGGCGATGCGAATGCATGAGCGCTCCGCTCCCAGACCTGCGGCGAGCTGAGAAGCGATCGGGTCGACCCGCCTGAGGTAAATATATCGATCGAAATCTCGGGGTTATCGACTAATAAAACGGAATTATCGTTGATATTCAAAGCCATTCAATAAAATACGAGATACGTGCGTTAATTTCGTAATTTAAATCAAATATCCAAGCCCGAATACTCAGCGCATGCGAGTTGCAATAATCGATGACTTGCGCCTAATCTACCGATAGCAAGCTTAAGATACGGCCGCCAATTGGCCAGGCGCTCCAGACGCCCCAAGCTCTGCTGACCAACATCGGTTGAGTGGAGGGGGCCATGTTTCCACTATTCGGCGTTATTTCATCGCTCGTGCCGCTTGTGCCGGCAGTATTGAAGCTGCTCGGCCATAGCGCTGAAGCTGACAAAGCAGGCGACTTCATCGCGACGTTCGAGCAAAGCGAGTTCCTCGATGAGGTGAAAAAGGCAGCCTCTTCAACGCTGGAAAGCGGCGGAAAGGGCAATCTCGTTTCGGCTCTGGACAAGGCCGGCTCGGCGCAGGACCAGAAAAATGCGGAAGCCGCGCTGAAAGCGGAACTGGAGAACGATCCGGCTATCAAGCAAAAGCTGATCGACCAATTGAATGCCGTGGCGAATAACGCCCTCGAAGAGGAAAAGGAGAAGAACCGGGCGGCCGAAGAGCAGCAGCGCATCGCCATCCAGCGGCTGACCGCCGAAGCCGACACCGCGCAAAAGGAGCGCGATGACGATCGCCTGGCCTTCGAGCAGACGCTGAAGAGCCAGGCCGAGGCGCGGACCGCCAATATTGCCGCCGTCCAGTCAGGCGCGATACCAGCCTGGTTCAACCCGCTGTTATCGCTCATCATCGTAATGTTCTTCTGCTTCGTCATTTATCATCTGATGGGGCCGAATTCTTATCTCAACGAGAAGAACCGGGATATTCTCAACATTGTCCTAGGAGCGCTCGGCACCGCTTTCGCTACGGTGATCAGTTATCATTTCGGCTCGTCCAGCGGCTCCAAGGCCAAGGATGCGACGCTGAAGCAGGCGCTAGAGAACAGACCGCCGGTTGATCGGCCGCCGCCTGTCGACGAGCAACAGCGCGATCCGGCACAGCCTGTAAAAGACCCGCCACCCGTGCGGCCCGTCTCGCCTCCGCCAAGCGATAAACCGACAACCAGAACCGTCGGCTCGTTCGACGCAACCGCGCCTGTCGTGATGCGGGACCTGATGGACGACTTGAAGCTCTCGGCCGAACAGTCGGCAGGTGTGCTTGGCAATATCGGCCATGAATGCGCCGGCTTCCGCACCATGCAGGAGGTCAAGCCGCTGATGGGCGGGCGTGGCGGCTATGGCTGGTGCCAATGGACGGGGCCGCGCCGCCGAACCTTCGAAGCCTTCGCGACCAAGCACGGTTTCGCGCTCGATTCCTATGCCGCGAATTACGGTTTCCTGATCGCGGAGCTGACCGGCGACGAGCGTGGCGCCCTGAACAAGCTCAAGGCAACCACGACAGTGGAGTCGGCAACCAACAGCTTCATGAAGTTCTACGAACGCCCAGGCGTCGAGGCGCTAGCCAGCCGCATGAAATATGCCGAACGCGCGCTCAATGCCTTCAAGGCGAGTTAAAGGGGGGCTTAGCGATGGACAAGTGGTTCAACTATGTCGACGCCGGATTCAAGATCGTCCTGGCGCTGGCCGCCGCCTGGAGCGCCTATCTGTTCGGGTTCCGCAAGCAGCAGAACGACGACGTGAAGCTCGTCATCGAACTGGTTTCCGATGCCAGCCCGCAGAAGCGCCTGATGGGCGTCGGCCTGGCAAACGCCTTCATCCAGGAACAGCGGATTCCCGAGGCGGTCTTCGCAAACCTGCTGACGACTTTGCGGGACGATAATTCGACAACGAAATCGGACTCGAAGGACAAGGTGCAGGATAAGAGCGTCCAGGAAGCCGCGAACGCGGCGCTGAACCAGGCGGCAAGCGTCAACTCCATCGTGCAGGCGCAACTGGAGAAGTCGAATGCCTCTCTGCCGATCCGCATCTATTTCCAGACGGCGAATGACGCGGACCGGTCCAAGGCCAACGCATTTGGCGACAAGGTCGAGCGGCTTGCCGTCGATCCCTCGCTGAACCGCGCCCTGAATATCCCGGATACCGAAACGGTTTCAGGCTATTCCGGGCAGACCGAGTTGCGTTGCTTCAAGTCAGCGGAATGCCGCGATGTCGCGCCGAAACTGATCAACCTGCTGAAAACCCACGGCGCGACCGCGCTAGGTGACCAGCCGGTCGACCTGAGCAGACAATACGAGAATTCAAACCGTATCCGCCCGATGCATTTCGAGGTGTGGTTCGCGGCGGGCAAGGTGCCCTAGGAAATATCGAGAGGTAATCGAGGGTTTGCTGAAGCAACCCTCGATTGTTCCGTGGCTCGGACAACGGCCGCTACTTCGCGACCTTGTTCTTCACCAGCCAGAGCTGCACCAGCTTGGCGATCTCGTCGGAATTGGTGTCCATCATCATCATGTGGGTGTTGCCGTGCAGGCCGACCTTCGGCAGGTCCAGCACCTCAACCTTCACGCCGGCGGCGATCAGCGCGTCCTTGTATTTGTTCGGGCCGGCCGAAATCTTGTCCCAGACCGGCACCTTGTCGCGATTATCGCCCCAGACGATCAGGTGCGGCACGTCCTTCAGCTTGGTCAGGTCGTTCTTGTCGGGGTCCGGATTGCCGGAGGGTTCAAGCGCCACCAGCGCCTTCACCTTGTCAGGCGCGTGCAGCGCGGCGGTGAAGCCGAAATTGCCGCCCTGGCTATGCACGACGATGATGCAGGGGCAGACCTTCTGCACCAGTTCATCATAGGCTTTTTGAGTCGCGGCATCGTTGGTCGACCAGCGCGGCACGGCTTCCTTGGCGAAGTCGTCGTAGTTGGCGACCGGGAATTTCACGCCCGGAAAGGCCTCGCGCTTCTCGTAGCTGGGCCCGAGCCGGAACAGCTCCCAGCCTTCCTTCTTGGCGCGGAAGAAGGGTTCGCTCTTGAAGATTTCCGGATAGCGCGCCCAGCTTGCCCGGCCGCGTTCGACCGAGTCCGAGACATAGGTGTCGAAGCCGGCATTGAGGAAGAATTGCTGCCAGCCGGGCTTGCCATCGGGCTTAGTCTCCCAGGTGACGCCGGTCAGCCCGCCGCCATGCCAGAGCAGGATCGGCAGCGGGTTCTTCGGCTTCGCCAGTTTGACGAATTGCACATACATCTGCTCGACGGCGAATTCGCCATTCGGATCGGATTTGATCGGCGGCGAGCCCGGCGAAAAGATGATCTCGCGCATCGGCAGGCCGGTCAGCGTCTCCGTGCGCCCGCCGATATAAAAGCTGCCGATTTCCTTGACGGTGTAATCGGAAGCCGCCGGCCCGAGCGCCAGAATGCCGAGCGTCAATCCCAACGCGATGCCGCGAGATTTCATGCTTGTTTCTCCCTCGTCACGGCCGTTTGGCCGTCCTTTTATCTTGAATGTCATTCCCGACCGCCGCAGGCGGAGCGGGAATCCAGGAGTCGTCGGATCAGCGGCCCCTGGATTCCCGCTCGCGCTTCGCGCGTCGGGAATGACAGATCATCAAAGCTGCTAAGCCGTCGCGGTCTGCGTGCCTTGCGCCGGCCGCCAGACCAGCAACCGCTCCTCGATCACGGTGACGAGGCTGTCGATGGCGATGACGAAGATCATCAGGATCAGCATGCCGGAGAAGACGCCGGTGACATCGAAAACGCCTTCCGCCTCATGGATGCGGTAGCCCAAGCCCGCGGACGAGCCGAGATATTCGCCGACGACAGCGCCAACCAGCGCGAAGCCGACCGAGGTGTGGAGCGAGGAGAACATCCACGACAACGCCGAGGGCCAATAGACATGGCGCATGAGCTGGCGCTCATTCATGCCGAGCATGCGCGCATTGGAGAGTACCACGGGGCTGACTTCGCGCACGCCCTGATAGACGTTGAAGAAGACAATGAAGAACACCAGCGTAACGCCAAGCGCCACCTTGGACCAGATGCCGAGCCCGAACCACAGCGCGAAGATCGGCGCGAGCACCACGCGTGGCAGGGCGTTCGCCGCCTTGATATAGGGGTCGAAGATCGCTGCCAGGATTGCCTGCCGCGCGAACCAGAAGCCGATCAGGATGCCGCCGCCAGCACCGATCGCGAAGGCGAAGACGGTTTCGGTGAGCGTAATGCCGATATGGCGCCAGATATCCGGCCCGGTCAGGTCGGTCCAGGTGCGGATGAGAACCTCGACCGGCGTCGAGAAGAAGAACTGCAACTGCTTGGGATTGCCGACCAGCGTCGTGGTCGTGATCACATGCCAGATGCCGAAACAGACGACCGCGACGAGGATCTGTGCGGTCAGGAGTTGCCAGCGCTTCATTCGTCGCGTCCCTCGCCGGCGGCATAGGCGCGCTGCACCTCGACCTTGAGCGTGTTCCAGATTTCTCGATGCAGCGCGTGGAAGCGCGGCTCGGTACGGATATCGGCGATGTTGCGGGGGCGCGAAAGATCGATACGGAACTCGCCCATCAGATGCGCCGAGGGACCCGACGACATCACGATCACCCGGTCCGAAAGCGCGATCGCCTCTTCAAGGTCATGGGTGACAAACATCACCGCCTTGCGGTCCTGCTGCCAGAGGCCGAGCAGCAGATCGCCCATCATGATGCGGGTCTGCGCATCGAGCGGGCCGAAAGGCTCGTCCATCAGCAGGATCTTGGGTTCGCGCACCAGCATCTGCGCCAGCGCGACACGCTTGCGCTGCCCGCCGGATAGCTGATGCGGATAACGATCGCCAAAGCTCTTGAGGCCGACCTTCGCCAGTATCTGCCGCGCCTTCTCCAGCGCCTCGCCGCGCGGCACGCCGGCGACTTCAAGGCCGATCGCCGCATTGTCGAGCGCCGTCTTCCACGGCATCAGCGCATCCTGCTGGAAGAGGTAGCCCGCCTGCCCGTTAAGGCCGGAAAGCAGCTTGCCGAAAATCTCTACGCGCCCGCCGGACGGCTTGATCAGCCCCGCGGCAGCGTTCAGCAGCGTGGACTTGCCGCAGCCGGTAGGCCCGACGATCGAGACGAATTCGCCCTCGGCGACATTGAGGCTCGACGGCGCGACCGCTTCATAGCGCCCGCCGCCCTTCAGCGCATAGGCGATGGAAACACCCGCCAGATGCACCGCCATCTTCGATGAGGCCACATGGTCCGCCAAGCGGATGACCCTCTCCGCCATGTTCGTTCCCCCTAGAGCATTTCGCGAAACGTGGAATTCCGGTTTTCGCGAAGGAAATGCTCTCACTGTATCGCTGGCCGTTCTTCGTCAAATCAGGCGGCCATGATTGAAAGAAAAGGGTATCAGCCCTGCCCTATCAGGCAAGGGAATTCAACGGCGAACCAACCGGCAAATCCCGAAATATGATCATCAATCCGCAGTCGGCTCATAGCGGAGGATACCGGCTATCCCCGATTTTGCGCCGGCGGCCTGATCGCTGGGGTGGTGGATGCCGTCATTGACGGGCACTTCCCGGAAATCGAACGGGCTGACGCCCTCGATGCAGGCGACATTCACGCCGAACTGGCGGGGGTTCGAGCGCCGCTGGTGATGGGTGTAGATGCCGCAGGACGAGCAGAAATAGTGCTTCGCCGTTTTGGTATTGAACTGGTACTCGCCCAGCGCATCCTCGCCTGAGAGGATCTTTATGCCGTCGCGTTCCGCCGAGACGACAACCGCGCCACGCATGCGACAGAACGAGCAATCGCATCGACGCGCCGTCTTGAAACCGTCGGTCAAAGTCGCTTCGAAACGCACGCGCCCGCAATGACAAGCCGCCTGAACAACCGTTTCACCCGCCATCGCCGCTTCCTCGCCAGAACTCCTGGGCCCTTATACGCGATGCAGCCGGCCATGCCAGAACCTGAGCTCATCAATAACCCGCCCGGCATGCAACAACTTGCAACCGCTCGCGTTGAGTTTCCATGCAGAAGGAACTTGACGCTGAGCTGAAGGACGAAGGCCTGCCCACCGCAGGCCAGGCGAACAAGCTGGCGCTCGTCGCCGTCGTCTGTCTCGTGCTGGCATGCGCTGCGACAGCGGGAGTAGTGATGCTGATATTCTCGTAAAAGGCGCGAAGGGCTGCTCCTCCCTAAAAGCGCGCCTGCGCCACCTTCACGAAGCGGTCGTCGAAGGTCTTGGCCAAATCGATATTGGCCTTAGCGAAATCCGGCTCGGATTGGGCGAGCAGGTCGAGCGCGCTCTGGCGGCCGCTATCGGGCACGATACCAGTCCGCGAATAGGATTCCTTAGAAGCCGCAACGGCGCGCAGATAGAGGGCCCGGTCGCCAAGCAGATATTCCTTCGGCACGGTCTCCGCGATCGTTTCAGGCGAAGCCTGCTCGATCCAGCGCAAGGATTTGTAGAATGCGTTCACCAGAGCCTGGACGGTGTTGGGGTTCGCTTCAATGAAGGCATTCTTGAAATAGACAGCCGCCGCCGGCACCGAATGGCCGAAGATCGCCTGGGTTCCGGCCTCCGTCCTGGCATCCGCGAAAATATCGATTTCGCCATCGGCCTCGAGCTTCGAGAGGATTGGCTCCGCGTTGCACATGGCGTCGAGTTCGCCCTTCTCGATCGCAGCAACGGCCGCCTGCCCCGTCCCGACCCCGATGATGATCGCATCCTTCGGATTGCCGCCGGCCTTCGCCATCAGGTAGTTGACGAAGTAATGCGTCAGTGAGCCCGGCCCCGAAACGCCGATCTTCAGGCCCTTGAGGTCGGCAGCCGTCTTGACGCTCGCCGCCTTCGTCTTCTTGATGCCGAGCGCGATGCCGGGAAAGCGGCCGAGTTCAATGACGGCGCGCACATCCTGGCCCTTGGCCTGCATCCGGATGGTCGTGTCATAGGAGCTGACGCCGACTTCGGTGGAGCCGCCCATCAAGGATTGCAAAACCTTGCCGCCACCGGCGAGATCGGCAATCTCGACACTCAGCCCCTGCTCCTTGAAGTAGCCGAGACGTTCGGCAATCGTCAGCGGCAAATAGTAGAGGACCGACTTACCACCCACGCCAAGCGCGATATCCTTTTTCTCAAGAGCCCCAACGCCTTGGGCACGCGCCGAGACTGAAGGAGCGGCAAGCGCAAGCGCGGCGCTGGCGCGGAGAAAGAAACGGCGATCCATGGGGCACCTCGGTGGATATGTGAAGGGTGGACGCTTCGCAGGGCTGTCCATCATTCTAGCAATGAGTGGAGCGTTGAAACCGGGATGTCTACTCTGAACGAAAATCGAAATTTGCATCGGACTGGCTCCAACACATTGAGCCCTCGGAAGTGTATTGCCCGCCTGAAGCCTTACTGCTTAGCGATTCGGCCCAGCCATCTTGTCAAGAGCTTGAAATTCGGAACAGAATTGCTCTGTTGCAGGCCTCCATCCGGGGAGTGCCGGCCTTAGTCTGATTGCGACAGCATTCGCAACCGTGGGGACGAAGGATGAGATTAGCTCTGGCAACGATCATCCTCGCGTTCAGTCTGAATATCGTCGCGGCTCAGACACCGCCGGCCAGTTGCGCGTCAAAATTTGCTGGAGCTTGGACAACGACGATTTTGGCGACCGGACAAACCTATCCTCAAATGGCAGACCCGGGCGGTGTCGCACATTCGTACTGCCCATTCTGTAATGACGGCACTTGGACGTGCAGCGGCAATACATTTTTTTGGAGTGTGAACGGCATCAGCGGCAGCGGAACGCTTTCACCGGACGGCCAGACAATAACCGGGGCCGGCGCCATCTCGCGGAGATCCGGACCAAGAATCGCGGTCCCCAATCCCACTGTTCACAATCCGAAAGTGAGGGTTCCGTCCCCGACCGTCTATTCGCCTACCGCTACCGCTCACGCTCCCTCCATCCCCGCCCCTACCGTCCGTACTCCGAAAGTGCGGGTCCCCTCTCCGACGGTTCCAGTTTCCCCAAGCGACTGATCCGCCCCCATTGAAATAACCCAACTGAAAGTATGCCTCTCGATATAGCCTCTGGGGAGATCGAACGGTGCCGTTGCCGCTGTCTGGACCTTGCTGAGGAGTGTCGTTGTCGTCGGCCTTTATGGGGCGACGCGGCACGCCGAGGCGCAGAGCATGCTTGGGTGGATCAGCGTTCTTGTGGACCTCTTGGACCCTCGCATAGCCGGCCATAACGAATTTCCGCTAAGGGTCGGAAGGCGACCTTCGGACGGATGCACAAATCAGGAATTTTACAGAAAGCCGATCACTCAGGTTGTGATGGGTCGGCCGGCGCATCATCTTCGGCCGCGCGTCTCGCACCCCACGCATCGGCCCAATCGTGAAGCGGCGTGATGAGGCGGACCAACGCCTTCCCCTCTTCGCTCAAGCCATAGCCGCCAGTGTGGTGAACCACCAGGGCGGCGGCCCGCAGCTCCTTGAGGCGTGTGTTCAGGAGGCTCGGGTTTGTCTCCGCGACCGCCTGCAGTTCCCGAAACGTCAGAGGTTGGTCGACTTGTGCAAGTTCCCACAAGACGCGCAGGCTCATGCGCCGCCCCAGCAGATCAAGAAGCGCCATGATCGGGCGCCCGGTTTGCGATCCGCGTACGGGCTGGCCGGGTTTAGGAATTTTCATGCTATACTTTTCATAGCGACGGAGATAGCTTTTTGCTAAGAAAACGATAGCAGAAGGACGCGCGACATGACACCTCGCATCGAGCCGGCCGGGACGCCCACACAGGAAAACCCGGTGGATAGGGCGACTTATTCCCTTGCCGATGACACCCCGGGAAAACCTGGCGGCAGGATCACGGCATATGCGGTGCCCGTGCCATCCGACAGCGTGCTGGCGCCACTTTATATGGGCGCGGACCTACTGGATGCGTTCGCGATTCACCTGCCGGCGGGGGCGAGCGATGATGTCGAGGTGCTGACACGCATCGCGTTGGAGCGGCAGGCATGGTGGATTCGCGCGCTCACCTGGCTGCGCGATGCGATGATGGCAACACTCGGCATCAAATCGTCGCGCGCCGTCGGCGCTGCCGCGGCGGCGCGGGGGCTAGAGGTGATCGGCTACCTTCCGCTGCTGTCGAAGAGCACGAGGGAGTTGGTCATGGGCGGAGACGACCGGCATCTCGATTTCCAGGTCGCCGCCCTGCTGCGCAACGGCGCAGCAGGGCGGCGGGAGCTGGTCGTGGTGACCGTGGTGCATTGCCATAACTGGCTGGGGCGGACCTACCTGGCGGCGATCGCGCCCTTCCACCGCACGATCCTGAGGGCAAATTTGGAACGGGCGGCAAGGGTGATGTCGGGCTAGATCGGGTCCTAGCGCTGCTTTGCTTTGTTTCGGAAATCAGGATTTCTGCACCATTGCAGGTGAGGGAATTCAGCAGGTTCTGTGGCGCATAAATCCGGTGCGATTGTCTGCTATGGGAAGGCGGACATCAATACGTTCGCCGAAACTGCAAGCCAGGCATTACTAAGTGCCTTTGGGCTTCATCTCATTTGAGAGCGTGCCCCAGCGCCGGAGCTAAGCTCGCCTTTACTCGATTAAATCCACCAAGGAGATCAGGTCGAGTTAGCACGGCTTCTCGCCACGAGAAGCTTATCGCGAATGGCGGACACCAATTCGACCAGCGTGTAAGGCTTGCGCAGTAGCTGGATTTCGTCAGCAAGGTGCTCTGGAACGATCTTTTGCGCGGTGTAGCCGGACGTCAGAAGGACAACAACCTTTCGATGCTTTGCCGTGATCTCCAACGCAAGCTCGACGCCCGTCATGCCTCCAGGCATGATAATGTCGCTGAAGACAAGCTCCACGGGAGCGCCACCTTCTAATATTGCGAGCGCAGAGCGGGCGTTGGCAGCTTCAAACGTTGTGTAGCCAAGTTCCGTGAGCATCGCGACCGTGGTCGCACGGACTGCCTCATCGTCTTCAACGACCAAAATATTTCCGGTGCCTCCCTCAACCTCGTCGTTTGGGGCGGTCGCCTGCATGGCGTTGCCGGCGGAATCCGTTGTTCGAGGCAGGTGAATCGATATCGATGTACCGATGCCAAGAGCGCTTTTGATCGTCACGAATCCTTTTGATTGCCGGGCAAAGCCGTAGACTTGGCTCAAGCCGAGACCGGTCCCTTTTCCAACCTCTTTGGTTGTAAAAAACGGCTCGAATACTCGCGCTGCCGTCTCCGAGGACATTCCAGTGCCCGTATCCGAGAGCGTCACAACGACGTAGTCTCCGCCGCTGGCGCCCCAAGGTTTCGCTTGCTCGTCGCTAATAGAGCGATTGGCAATCTCGAGCTTGAGTGAGCCGCCATTGGGCATCGCGTCACGCGCGTTGATGGCGAGGTTCAAAATCGCTGTTTCGAGTTGATGTGGATCGGTCTTACAGAGCCAGTATTCGCGAGCGCGGTGGATTTGGACGACAACGGTCTCGCCGACGGCGCGATCCAGAAGATGTTCGAATGTTGGGATCAAGTCGTTGACGTTAACAACCTCGGTTCGCAGGTCCTGACGTCGGGCAAATGCGAGGAGTTGTTGATTAAGCTTCGCACCCCGGGCCACCCCCTGGCGAGCAGCGTCAAAAAGGCGAGCCGTTTTCTCATCAGCTGTCACTCGGCGGCTGATCATGTCTACGCTGCCACTGATCACCATGAGCAGATTGTTGAAGTCATGAGCGATGCCGCCCGTTAACTGCCCGACAGCTTCCATTTTTTGAGCTTGCCGAAGCTGCTCTTCCATGTCGCGTCGATCGGTAATGTCAGACAGCACGCCGGCTACGCGGATTGGTATGGCGCCATCATAGTAGGTGCGGCCTTTCACATGAAGCCAGCGAACGGCGTGATCATTTGCACGCGTAAAACGTGCCTCAAATTCAATTGATCCGATTTTTGCGGCACTAGCGAAAGCGGCGCTTACGCGGGCTCGATCCTCGGGTACAAAATGCTCCAGGGCGACCATTAAGCCCCAAGTGGGCAGCAGCGAGTCGTAGCCGAATATCTGATCATGCCGCAGTGTTCGCCGAGCTGTGTCTGTCGCAATATCCAGGTCCCAGCTTCCCATGCCGGCCGCTTCGAGAGCGAGATCAAGGCTTGTCTCGGCGCGACTACGTTCGGCAATTTCTTCGGCAAGCCGTGCATTTGCTGCGATCAGTTCATGACTTCGCTGACGGCTATGCGTGAGGTCTGTCACAACGCCGCAAATAACTTTTGACTGACCAGTTTCCAATGGCAGGCTGACCATGGACACGTTGACCGGAACGTCTTTCCCGTCGGAAAGGGTCAAGGTAAATTCTTGCGATCCGCCCCGCTCCATGTCGCTTCCTAGGAAACTGATGAAGCGCGCCCGCTCGCTTGCAGAGAAGAACGGCACAATCGCATGGCCGACGAGCGACTCTCGCGATGATCCGACGAGATCGACAAACCGTTGATTGCAATAGAGGATGGTGCCGTCAGCGGTGAGTGTGATCGCGCCTTCCTGCATCTCCTCGATCAGAACGCGGTAAGGACGATCAGCATTTTCAAGCGTGTAAACCTGTTGTCCGGCGGCGCCGCCCACGACGACCGCATCGACGTCACCATTTCGGATAGCAGATAGGGTTTCCTCGGCTTCACGCAGGCGATCGACCAGTTCGGGAACGGTCAGACTTGAAAGCTGGCTGTCTGCGCTTGCGTGATCAGATCCAGGGACCATCTGTTTCACGCCTTTGGGCGGTGGGGAAGCAAATCGAGGCCAGCAAGGACACGTTCCTTGTCGGACAGGTCCCCAATGATACGCCGAAGTGGCTCAGGCAGAATTTTCACGAGTGTGGGCGTCGCTATGATTTGCAGGTCTTTGGTCGCATCGGGATTCTGGTAGACGTCGATAACTTCCAAATCATATTGGCCTGCGAGGTTGTCCTCGCAAATCCGGCGCATATTCTCGATGGCGCGGGTCGAGCGGGGCGTCGATCCCGTGATGAACAAGCGCAATTTGTAGGGCTTGCCGGAAGGCTCGGGCGGATACTCTTGATTACTCACGAATCGCCTCCACCTTTTGGGCGGATGTCTAATCCGACGAGCACCCGCTCAGTATCGGAAAGATTGCCGATAATACGTTTGAGCGGTGGCGGCAGTCGACGCACCAGTGTTGGCAGTGCCACGATTTGATCACCTGCCGCCAACTGCGGTGTTACCAGAAGGTCAATTACTTCGATCGTGTATTGGCCCGCCAGATGCTCCTCACAAATGCCCTTGAGGTTTGCGATGGCCGCGAGCGATTTAGGCGTTTGACCCGCCACATAGAGCCTAAGATTATAGTGACCATCTGGTGGAACGATTTCGGAATCCACGCCCGTTCCATTTTCTGCCGGTTCGCCTTGCGGGTGGGTCATGGCGCGCGCACTCCCCGTTTCCGAGCCATTGCGGTTCGGTTTATCGCGATCGCGGCTTCCCGGTTATCTTCCTCTTCGATCAGTCTGGAAACTTCGGCCTCTTCGGCTTCGATTTCCGAACGTAACTCCGCTATCTGCCGCTCGATTGCCGCACGTTTTCTGCCAATTTCGCGGCGACGGCGTTCTGTCTCCTGATGACGCAGTCTCTCGGAAGCCTCTTCGCGCGCCTCCTGCGCCAGACGCGCCGCCCCTGTCAGAACGCCATCTGGGCCAACGTACACCTGGATCATATCAACCCCGGTATCACTCAACCGATACTCTCTGAGCTGCTTGGAGTGGTTCATTCCACGCGATTTCAGCAAGTAAAGCACCCGATTGCGCTCGCCATCCGCCTCCACGTCTTTCAATGAAATCCAGGTATCCATGAGCGACGAGACGCTGCGCTCGCTTTCATCCATCAGGTCGCCAACCGACGACAAACTGGTGAAGACGGCAGTGATACCCTTGCTTTTGCAAATGTCCGCAAGACGCACGAGCGTGGCGTGGATCTCGGTCGAAGGCCCACGGAACGCCGATATTGGATCGACGACGATAACCGATGGCTTGAATTGCTCGATATCGCGGTTCATGCGCGCCAGGTGCATTTCAAAGCCATAAAGGCTTGGTCTCGCAGCCTCGAATTGCAGCAGACCGCTTTTGAGATGGCGTTCGAGATCGAACCCGACCGACCGCATATTCCGGACCACCTGCGCCGGCGATTCTTCAAATGCAAAATACAACGCTCGTTCTTTGCGACGACACGCTGCGTCCGCGAAGGCGACGCCGAAAGTCGATTTACCGGTGCCGGCCAATCCCGAGATCAAGATGCTCGAACCGCGGAAATATCCGCCTATGCCAAGCATTGCGTCGAGATCGGCTATCCCGGATGAAACGGGTTCATTCGAGATGGAATGTCCGAGGCCGGCGGAGGTGATCGGAAGGACGCTGATGCCCTGTGCATCGATCAGGAACGGATACTCGTTAGTGCCGTGGGCCGAGCCGCGGTATTTGACGACGCGAAGACGGCGGGTCGTGACCTGATCTTGTACGCGATTATCGAGCAGGATTACACAATCGGAGACATACTCTTCGATGCCAAACCGCGTCAGCTGGCCATCGCCGCGTTCCGATGTGATGATGGCCGTGACGCCGCGATCCTTTAGCCACGCAAACAGCCGCCGCAGTTCCGCGCGCAGAATAGACGTGTCAGCCAGTCCGGAAAACAGAGCCTCGATCGTGTCCAGGACGACGCGTTTCGCGCCAACGGTATCGATCGCGTGTCCCAAGCGGACAAACAGACCCTCAAGGTCATATTCTCCGCTTTCTTCGATCTCGGAGCGTTCGATCCTGACGTGATCTATGATAATCTTCTTATCTTCGACAAGCTTTTCAACATCATAGCCTAACGAGGCAAAGTTGACGGCAAGATCGCCGGCGCGCTCCTCGAAGCTCATGAACACGCCATTCTCACGAAACTCGGTGACGCCTTTGACCAGAAAGGTCATGGCAAAAAGCGTTTTCCCGCAGCCAGCCGCCCCGCACAGCAAAGTGGGCCGGCCTGTCGGAATGCCACCGATTGTCAGATCATCGAGACCTCTGATCCCCGTTGCTGTTTTATGCAGCTCTTGGGGAGATATCGGCTTTGTTGTCCGGTTGCGTGTTGTCATGTGGGGCCATGGAGAACAGGAAGGAAAGAGGGAAAGGCCCAAATCGCATCACACGCGAAGAACCTACGTAGAGGCGTAACCAACTGTTACGAGAAGGAATTGTTCCGATGCTGATGTCCAGAACCCCTCAACCTCACTAGGTGTTTGTTGGCATTGGTGGCCTGTCACCCAATAACGGCCACAGCTACAGGTTCCTCTCACCACCCAATGGTTCTTTTGTAGGTTCTCAAGCAGTCCCTGGAACAGGCGGCCCCATCGCAAGTTGTTGCGCGGTATCGCGGACGTCGCACACTCAGTAGCGGATGAATAATGACAAAAAAGACGGTTCTGGTGGTTGAGGACGAGCCGCTTGTGCGCATGCTTGTGGTTGATTTTCTGGATGACCTCGGCTTTCAGGCGAGCGAAGCCGGCGATGGGCAAGAGGCGTTAAACATCCTTGGTGCGGAGCCCGATATCGCACTTTTGATCACGGATATTGGCCTTCCAGGCATGGACGGAAAAGCGCTGGCGGAAGCTGTCCGCGCCCTACGACCCCAAATGGGAATCCTTCTTGCAACGGGTCAAGGTGAGGGCCAGGAAATGATGACATTCTGCAAGAGCATTCGAGCAGGAATGATCAGCAAACCATTCGACCTTGACGATCTCAGTCGCAAAATCAAAGCCATAATGAGCCTTTAGGTCCGCGCGCTATAGTCGAGCCATATCGGTGACCAGCATTCGCTTTAGGTCCTATCGACTTCGCCGAGGGCTAGGGCGAACGTCTCACAAGGGCCGATTGCGGCAATTCAGGCTGCAACCCGCTCACTTCGCAGCCTGGCGCTTCCTCTTCGGCCGCTTGATGATCCCCGAGATGACGCTGCGGACGCGCGGGTATTTGCGGTATTCGGTCTTGGCCGGGCCGCCCTTTACGCGGACGAGGTTGATCTCACGATCGTGATAGGCCTCGAGCCCCGGCCGATGCCCGACGCTCAGCACGGTCGCGGCTTTCAGGTCGGTCCGCAGCAGCTCCATCATCGTGCCCTGGCTGATCTCGTCCAGCGCGGAGGTGGACTCGTCCATCACGATGATGTCGGGCGGGTTGATGAGCAGCTTGGCGAAGGCCAGCCTCTGCTGCTCCCCGCCTGACAGTATCCGCTCCCAGTTATCCTCTTCATCCAGCCGCTCGAACAGCCGAACGAGCCCGCAGCGGTCCAGCGCTTGCTTGATCTTCTTGTCCGAAACGTCGATTTCGCCGAACGGATAATAGAGCGCGCGGCGCAGCGTCCCCAGCGGGATATAGGGGCGTTGCGGCATGAAGGTCACAATAGCGTCCTTGGGCCGAAGGATGGTGCCGGTGCCCCAGGGCCACAAGCCCGCGATGGCGCGAATGAGCGTGCTTTTCCCCGTGCCCGATTCACCCTTGAGCAGTATCTTTTCACCAGCCTCGACGTTCAGATTGGTGCCGTCGATCATGACGGTGCCGTTCACCTGGCGGATGGACAGGTCCTTGATGTAGAAATTCGAATCCGGGCTGTCGCCAAGGACGATGGTCGGGTCCTTGCCATATTCGCCGATGCTTTCCTCCAGCTCGTCCAGCGCATCCGTGAGCTCGACGACGCGCTGGGCCGATGCCATCCATTCCGCGAGGCGGATCGCGTTGTCGACCAGCCAGTTCAGCGCGTATTGGACCTGGGTGAAGGCGGTGGCGATCTGCATGAGTTCGCCAAGCGACAGGCCGCCGGACAGGTATTTCGGCGCGCCCATCAGCAGCGGAATAATGGGCGCGAGAACGAAGACCGTATTGCCGACCCAGGTCATCCGTGCCTGCTGGCGAATGACGCCGGTCCAGCGCAGGACGAGCTCCTTGAAGGTCTCGCTCAGCCTTTCCTTCTCGTCTTCGTCTCCGCCGATCATGGCGATATTCTCGGCGCTTTCGCGCACGCGGGTCAGTTCGAAACGAAGCTGCGCCTCGCCAGCGTTCTTATGCTCCACGCGCCGGACAAGAGGTCGCCCGAGCAGCACCATCACCGTCGATGTGATGGTGGAATAGATCACGGCGCCGACCACCATGAAGCCAGGAATGGTGACGCCGAAAATGGTGAGCGAACCGCCGACGAACCAGAGGACGCCGACGAAGGCGATGGCCGAGAGCACGGCATTGGTGAAGCCGACAAGGAACTCCACCAAGGGCTCGATGGCGAGGCGGCCATCCTCGGCAATGCGCCCTTCCGGATTGTCGGTCGAGTCGGCAATCAGCGTGAGCTGATAGAAGCGACGCTCGGAAACCCAGCGCTCCACCAGATAGGTCGTCAGCCACTGCCGCCACCGCACCTGCAGCCGCATGCGCATTTCGACGAGGAAGACCGAGCCTGCGGCAGAAGCCAAGGCGAGGCCGAAGATCACCAGCACGCCGGAAAGAACGGCCCCGCCATCCTTCCGCTCGAGCGCGTCGAAGAAGAACTTGTTCCAGCGGTTGACCCCGATGGTCGCGGCGAGCGTGAAGAGAATTGCCGCAAGGACACCGATGGTGAGCAGCCAGGCCTTTTGCCTGGTTTCGCCACTCCAAAATCCCGTCGCGATCGAGAAGAATGCTGTCGAGACGGTGCGTGTCCTGGGGAGGTCGGCTTCTTCGTTTTCAGGTCCAGCGGACACGGACACAGGCACGCTCTTTCGTTCGATCGGCAGCATCCTGACGCGGATGGCTTGCGGTGATCTGAACGCGAGAATTTACAACATGTTCCGGGGCTTCAGCCCCTCGCGCTGCCCCTTCAGATCACCTCATAGGCAAACAGCATCGTCACCGCCGTGATCACCACCAGGCCGGCGATGAAGAGCATGTCGGCGATGAGGCCAAGTCGGGCAGCCAAGCGCGGGCTGTCGTCGAGGCGCAGCGAGAGGTAGGAGGTGATGACACTGGCGAGGAAGAGCACGCCGGCGCAGGCGCTATATTCATCGACCGCGCTCGGGCCGATGCGGAATTCCGCGACTTTGACCAGCGCGACCAGCGCAGCGCAGACGCCGACCATGCTGGCGGCGACGGGCAGGAAATGGAAAGCGCGGCGACGCCCGGCGTTTTCTGTGGTCTCCGCCTTCGGTTTCGCATGACCGGCGACCGGCTCGGCCACGCCCGGCAGGCGAACGATCTTGTCATCCCCACGGTCAGCCATGCGCATCACCTGCCAAGCTGTTCAGTGAAACCTCGTAAACAATACGATCGAGCCTTGCACGGTCAAGACCAACGCGAGCGACCAGATCAACGCCATCAGCCAGTTGCGGCGCGTGCCGCTGAGATTCAGCCCGCATTCGGCGCAGGCGATGCCGCGCGCGACGACCGCCTTGCGGCATTCCGGGCAATGGACGAGCTTCATCTCGCGGCTTTCACGGTCGGGGCGGCATCGGCAAAGGGCCTGGGCAGCATCGGCGCACAGATTTAATTCGCTGGGCTTGCACGACGCGGATTGAATGCCGCTGTCCCGCTCTATCGTCAAATGAATACGCCGTAATGAAGGCGGCCGGCGCGTTTGGCGCGCCGAACCCGTTGGATAGGCCAGGCGGCCTATGGTGCCAGGCGGAATAATCGCTCGACAAGACGCGGATTTCGCAAAGAAAATACGGAGTTCATCTCGCTGTAATGTTGGGAAGCGCCATGCTCGCCTCCGGTATAAGTTCACAACCCTGCCGGCATGGTCGCGTAAAATGGCATCTTTCGACATCCTCTACTGGCTCGCGGCGTTCTTCGCGATGCTGGCAGCCACTTCCCTTGGCCTGCTGCTCTGGATGTCGCATGAGCCCGCAAGCGTTCGTCCTGCCAGCGCGCGAAAGGACGAGCGGCCATGGCTACCCGCAAGGATGTAAGGCTCGCCGGCGTAGAAACGCCGCGCGGCTCCGAATGGGAGACACTGGTCATCGTCGCGGCGGCCGGCGCGGCCATCGCCGCCACGCTGTTCTGGTTCTGGCTCTGCCTCTCGTCGCAGTTCATGTGATCCATGCGATGCCGGGCTGGTTCGATTTCGAACGGCAGACGCTCCTCCTGACCGCCCTCTTCGTCACCGCGACATTCCTCTGGATATCATGCGCCTAGCGCCCCTCCCCGGCCTCACCGCCGCGTGCCTGCTGCTCGCGGGCTGCTCGACACCACCTGCCCCGCCGCCTCCGGTCGCGAAACGCCTGGCGCTGTCACAGGCGCAAGAGACGGCGATCAAAGCCGGCATCGCTCCGTCGCTGAAGGATATCCAGAACCCGGCCTTCCCGCTGCTCGCCGCCGCAACGGAGCCTGATGGCGCGATCTTCGTCTGTGGCACCGCCAAGCCGGACGCCGGCAGCTACCAGCTCGTCACCCCCTTCGCGCTGCTGATGCGCGGCCCTCAGATCACGGTGCTCGCCGTCGGTGGCAACGATCGCGACAATCTCGCGGTGAAGAACCTCTGCTCGAGCAAAGGGATTGACGGTCTCAGCGGCCTGGCGAATGGCGAGAAGAGCGGCTGGCTGAGCTCCATGCTGAGCCGATGAGCTATAACCAACAGCAATAGCCGCAACACCAAAGGCTATAGGACAGGCCCGCGCGAAGCGGCCTAGGATCGCCGCGAAAACCGAGGGGCGTTGCCCGACGGAGGAAACGGCATGACAAGTTACGGCATTATCGGCTTCGGCGAGGTCGGCAGCATTTTCGCGCGCGACCTGCACAAGGCTGGCGCGACGGCGATCACCGCTTACGATACGGATGAGACTGCACGCGCCCGCGCTGCGGCGACCGGCTACGTGAAATCCTGCGCCAACGCGGCGGAAGCGGCACAGGCCGATATCGTCTTCGTGTCGGTAACCGCCGCTTCCGTGCCGGCAGCCGTGCGCTCGCTGGAAGGCGGCCTGAAGCACGCACCCTTCGTGGTGGATGTGAACTCGGTCTCTCCCGCCGTGAAGCAGCAGAATGCCGAGGTGGTGGCGAAGGCCGGCGGCCGCTATGTGGAGGCCGCCGTGATGACCAGCGTGCCGCCGAAGGGCTTGCAATCGCCGATGCTACTTGGCGGCCCGAACGCAGAAGCTTTCGTGGCCCAGGTCGCCCCGCTCGGCATGAGCCTGAAAATCTATTCGACCGAGATCGGCAAGGCCTCGTCCGTCAAGATGTGCCGCAGCGTGATGATCAAGGGGCTGGAGGCGCTGGTGACCGAGTGCATGCTCTCCGCTCGCCATTACGGCGTCGAGGACGACGTGCTCGCCTCCCTCTCCGACACGCTGCCGCATGAGGATTGGCGCAACCTCGCGCGCTACGTCATCAGCCGCGCGCTGGTGCACGGCAAGCGCCGCGCCGAGGAAATGCGCGAGGTGGCGCGCACCGTCCGCGAGGCTGGCGTCGAGCCCCTGCTCGCCAGCGCCACCGCCGAGCGGCAGGACTGGGCCTGGAAACAGGGCAAGGCGATGGGCAAGGAAGCGCTGGGCGCGACGGAGTTGATCGTGCTGCTCGACTCGCTGACCGAGGCGATGCACCCAAAGGGTCAGGCGGCCGAATAGCGGTACGGCCAGCCGATCTCTTCTCCCGTTCACGGGAGAAGGTGGACGCGTAGCGGCCGGATGAGGGGAGGAAGCCCGGCGACTGTCGAGTTCGCGACTCCCCCTCATCCGCCTGCCGGCACCTTCTCCCGTAAACGGGAGAAGGAAATAGAACTGACAAATGGGAGGAATTTTCATGAAACGCAGGACGTTTCTCGGCGCAGCCTTGGGCCTCGCGGTCTCCGCGCCTTATGTGCGCGCAGCCCCCGCCAAGATCTTGAAATTCATCCCCTATGTCGATCCGCCGGTGCTCGATCCGATCACCAATACCGCCGCGCAGGTGCGCAACCACGCCTTCCTGATCTGGGATACGCTTTACGGGCTGGATAATAATTATCAGCCACAGCCGCAGATGCTCGAAGGCCACAAAGTCGAGCGTGACGGCCTGCAATGGACGCTGACGCTCCGCAAGGGCCTGAAATTCCACGATGGCGAGCCCGTGCTGGCGCGCGATTGCATCGCCAGCATCAAGCGCTGGGCAGCGATCGACGGCTTCGGCATGACGCTGATGGCGGCAACCAACGAGTTGAAGGAGATCGACGACCGCAGCTTCGTCTTCGACCTGAAACACGCCTTCCCGCTCCTGCCGGACGCGCTCGGAAAAATGTCGCCGAACATCCCTGCCATCATGCCGGCGCGGCTCGCAGCGACGCCGCCGAACAAGCAGGTGAGCGACTATATCGGCTCCGGCCCCTTCCGCTTCGTGGCGGGCGAGCGCGTGCCCGGCGCGCGGCTGGTCTATGAGCGCTTCGCCGATTATGTGCCGCGTGAAAGCGGCGAGATCGGCTTCACGAGTGGCCCGAAGGTCGCGCATTTCGATCGGGTAGAGTGGCGCATCACGCCGGACGCGACCGCCGCCGCTTCGGCGCTCCAGACCGGCGAGGTCGACTGGTGGGAAGCCCCCATCCCCGACCTGCTGCCGCTGCTGCGCAAGGACGCAAACCTCAAGGTCGAGACGCTGGACCCGACCGGCGTGCTGCCGATCCTGCGCTTCAACCACCTGCACCCGCCCTTCGACAATCCGGATATCCGCCGCGCTGTGCTGGCGGCGGTGAGCCAGGTGGATTTCATGTCGGCCTTTTCGAGCGACGAGGCGCAGTGGAAAACCGGCGTCGGCGCTTTCTGCCCGGCAACGCCCATGGCTTCCAGCGCCGGGCTCGACAAGCTGGCGAAACCCGCAAGCGTCGAAGAGAGCAAGAAAGCGATCGCCGCAGCCGGATACAAAGGCGAAAAGCTCGCCATCCTTGGCCCCACCGATCACCCCGTCAACAGCGTGATGGCGCAGGTGGCGGGCGATCTCTTCAAGCGGCTCGGCCTCAATGTCGATTACCAGGCGATGGATGCCGGCACCATGTTCCAGCGCCGCACCAGCCGCGAGCCGGTGGACAAGGGCGGCTGGAGTTGTTTCCCTTCGGCCGTCGCCGGCATCGACGTGCTCAACCCGGCCGTGTCCTTCCTGGCGCGCGGCAACGGCAAAGACGCCTGGTACGGCTGGCCGGACGATCCGCCGCTGGAAAAGGCCCGCCTCGCCTGGTTCGACGCCCCGGACCTCGCTAGCCGCAAGAAGCTCTGCGACGAGATCCAGCTTGAAGTGCTGAAGAACGCGCCCTACGCGCCGCTCGGGCAGATTTTGCAGCCGACGGCCTATCGCAAGGGGCTGACGGGCGCGCTGGGCGGGTTCGTGAAGTTCTGGAATGTGCGGGAGGGGTGACGATGCCGTTCAGTATCGAAACGGATTCCAAACTCCTCCGATGCCCGACAGGGTTTTCACGAGGTCTGGAGCCGATGTGGCGGCCTGCTCGTAATTCGGCTTCTGCTGCTCCCAGTGCAGTTTCGGATTCTGAAAATGCTCCTCGGGAAGGATAATAAAATCATGATGGTCTTTCCGCAGGGCGCGGCCGAGCATGCATGAATAGACATTCGTGGCGTTGACGGTCAGAAAATCGGCCTTGTCGAACATGAACCCCCACCGATCCTGATAGGCAAAGCCGCTCTTCTCGATGACGTGGATAAGCTCATGCAGCAAGATCTCGTCGACGCTTGCTCCAGGCCGGAACTCGCCGGTCCATTGCTCCGGATTGATACGCACATCCGACCAGGCGTTCTTCCAGCGCGGCATATAGGGGTAGATGACCACATCGCGCTTGATGTTGCGAAGGACGGCGCGGCCGATTTCGTTGCCGTTGATCTTCGCGAGAGCGGCCTCGACCTTGTCCATCCATTCGGTTTCCGAAAGCGCCGGCGAAGCTTGCGGCGCGCCGAACGGATAGAACGAAATCTGCTTGCAATAGTGCGATTTAGGCAGCGTCCGAGCCGCGAGCGCGTCGGCATATCTATCGCCGACATTCGACTCGACCTCGACATAGGAGGAATAACGCGACCATTGCCCGCCAGGCGGCTGGGTGAAAATCGCGAGCTTCATGCCCTTCCTGACGCCGCGAAGCTCGAAAACCTTCAGTTGCGGATAGCTCGTCGCTCCCGGCGCGGACGAAATCACCTGATCGGCGATGTCGGTGCCAACGCGCCAGGTCCAGCCCGGCATGTCGACGCCCCAGGCATATAGCCAGCCAATGCCATCCGTCGCGGTGACGCTGAACTTGGTCAGGGTCGGAACCTGATAATCCGCGGGCGGCGGGTTCGGAACGAGATGAGCCA
>FTCV01001043.1_pt1 | contig 22771 bp, 16 predicted proteins | sample 1639691 | NCBI WGS metagenome assembly FTCV01 (sample SAMEA3914864, study PRJEB12502) | metagenome | biome: forest; material: soil | place: USA | collected 2012-03-12 | depth 0.3 m
GGGGGGGGGCGGGGAGACCGTCGGGGAGCCGATAACGCAGGTGCGCACCGCGTGGCTGCCGCAGTCCGTGACGCCGGACATCAGCGGCGACGGGCACTACCTTTTCGCCGGGTTGGGCGAAGGCGAAGACGCACCTCTCGCCGCGGCCTGGCTTGCGAAGGCGCAAGGTGACGCTCTCGCGGTCGGGCTAGAGCGCGTGTGCAAGGCCTACGAGGACTGGATCGCGCTGCAGGAACGCGAAGCCGGGGCGTTCGTGGGCCAGGAGCTGGAGACGGCCGGCCGACATCTGACCGAGGCGCGCAACGTACTGGCCCGGATGAGGGCGGGCGCACGACGGCTCGCTTCAGACCCGGCCGCCGCCGAGGCCTTCAGGCGCGCCAATGAAGCGATGGGCCTTCAGCGCCAATGGGGAGCCGGCAGGGCGCTGGTGTGGCGGCCTTTCCAGCTGGGTTTCATGCTGCTAGCTCTGGAGTCGGCCATCGATGCCGACCACCCGGACCGGGCCGTGATGGACCTGCTCTGGTTCCCGACCGGCGGCGGCAAAACGGAGGCCTATCTCGGCCTCGTCGCCATCGTGGCGTTTCACCGGCGCCTGAGCGACCCGTCGGCGCCTGACGCCGGGGCCGGTGTCGCCGTGATCATGCGCTACACCATGCGCCTTCTGACGACGCAGCAGTTCATCCGCGCCGCCGCGATGATCTGCGCGTGCGACGTCATCCGGCGGCGCTCTCCGGCCAGGTTCGGGTCGAGAGCATTCTCGATCGGCCTTTGGGTCGGCAAGCGTGCGACGCCCAACAGCCGTCAGGACGCGTTCGACTTCCTCACCGACGACAGTCTCGCCTCGCCGCGGCAGCTGCTGCAGTGCCCATGCTGCAGGGAGAAGCTGGACTACAGGCAGGTGCGAGCCACCGACCCCGTGCGCGTCTACTGCACGACGAAAGGGTGTGTCCTTGCCGATGGGGCGCATCTGCCGGTGTGGGCGGTCGACGAGGACATCTACGCCGAGCGGCCGACTCTCCTGATCGGGACGACCGACAAGTTCGCCCAGATCGTCAGTAAGGCCGCGACGGCGGCGCTGTTCGGCGTAGGCTCGGGCGCGCAGCCGCAGCTCATTCTTCAGGACGAACTGCATCTGATCGCCGGCCCGCTCGGCACGATCGCAGGGCTCTTCGAGGCGGCGCTCGACCTCATCCTGTCGCATGACGGCTCCATTCCCAAGGTGATCGGGTCGACCGCGACCATTCGTGGAGCCTCCAGCCAGGTAAAGGATCTCTTCGACCGCAGGACCTGCCAGTTCCCTCCGCCGGGGCTCGGCGCGGGCGATTCCGGCTTTGCTGTGACGGTTGCCGAGGAGCCGGACCGGAAGGGGGAGAGGGGGCGCCGCTATGTCGGCGTCACGACCGCAGGGCGGTCGGCGAAGTTCGCGCTGCAGGCCGTCGCCGCGTCGCTGATGCATACGGCGATGTCCGGCCTCGATCCCGCCGATCGCGACGCCTACTGGACCCTGATCACCTACTTCAACTCCCTTCGCGAACTCGGCGGGGCGCTCGTCCTCATGCAGGACGACGTCCATGACAGTCTGAAACTGCTGTCGGACCTGAGGGTCGAGCAACGCCGCGAGCCCCAGATCATAGAAGAGCTGACTTCCCGGCTGAGCCAGGACGAAGTCCGCGAAATGCTGGATCGGATGGCCATCCCTGACACCGAGCCCGATGCTCTGGATGCGGTGCTGGCGACCAACATGCTCAGCGTGGGCGTGGACATTCCCCGGCTCGGCCTGATGGCCGTCAACGGCCAGCCCAAGACCGTCGCCGAGTACATTCAGGCCACCAGCCGCGTCGGCCGCAATGGCGTCAGGGGACTGGTCGTGGCGGTGCTCAACAGCGCCAAGCCCCGCGACAGGTCGCACTACGAAACCTTCCGGACCTGGCACGAGAGCCTCTACAGAGACGTCGAGGCCACGAGCGTGACGCCTTTCGCCTCGCGGGCCCGCGACAGGGCCCTGCACGCCGCGCTCGTGGCGGTCGTCCGCCACCTGGTGCCGGGCATGATCGATCGTCCGTTGCTCGACGCCGCCAGCATCGCAGCCGCCGAACAGCTCATCGAGCGGATCGCCCAGCGCGCGGCGCGTCTGGATCCCGACGAGACGCAGGTGCGGGCCGAGCTGCTCCGAAAACTGCACCGCTGGATCGCACGGGCGCCCGCCCACTACTGGCTTGTACGCAACGGCACAGGGCTCATGCAGCCGGCCGAACGCGCCGCCGCCAGAAGAGCGGCCGGCCGGGCCATCGGCGAAGCGTGGCCGACACCGACGAGCATGCGTGGCGTCGAGCCTTCGACGCCTTACCGCCTCACGAGCTATCTCCGGAGGGAACGCTGATGGCCCGCAACGAGCTTGGCGAGCTTCGCCGCAGCGCCGCTGCGAACGGCTTCGGACCAGGAGCCATCATTGATTTCCGGGCTGACGGAGCGGCGATCTCGGGCGTCGCCGCCGGCCTCGAGGAATGGGATCGCAGCTTTCCGCCCGGAGGGTTGCGCCATCCCCAGGCCGTCAATGAAGAGCGGCTTGAGAAGAAGCTCGGCGTCGCGGGTTTTCGCCTCGCTCCGGTCCGTGATCCGAACAATCCGCAGGACGCCGAGCGGGCGCTCGTCGCGGTCCGGTTTCCGGCATGGCTCCAGTGTCCCAAGTGCGACCGCATCGGCAAGGAGGACATGTGGCTGAGCGAGCTCGGCAGGGTGAGCCGCTGGTGTGGCCCGTGCACCAAGGCGGCCGGAAACCGCAAGGTGTTCTCGGTGCCGGTGCGCTTCGTAATGGCCTGCGAGAACGGTCATCTCGACGAGTTTCCCTGGCACACGTGGGTCAACCATGTCGAAGGCTGCAAGAACCGGCAGGGCTTTCTCAAGCTCACCGCCGAGGGGGCGGGTCTGGCCGGCATCATCCTCAGCTGCGCCGAGTGCAAGCAGCGACGTTCGATGGACCGTATCTTCACCAAGGAGACGTGGGAGCGGTTTCCCAACTGCAGAGGCCACAGGCCCTGGCTGGCGACGACGGACGAGGACTGCGATCTGAAACTGCGCGCGGCGCAGCGCGGCGCATCCAACCTTTATTTCCCGCTCGTGGAGTCGGCGCTGAGCATCCCGCCCTGGTCCAACCGCCTCCAGGAGGCGCTCGGCGTCTGGTGGGATCATCTGAAGAGCATCCTGCCCGAAGACCGGCTGATGATGATCGCCGGAATGGCCCGCGGGCCGCTGAAGGATGTGCTCGAGGAGCTCGCGCTCACCCCGGAAATGCTCGCGGCCGAAATCGAGCTGCGCATCGAGGCGTGGAACGCGATGGACACGTCCAATCTCAGGATCGACGAATATCGCCAGCTGACCGGCGGGGCCGCGGCGACCAGCGCCGATGAGGAATTCGAGATCCGGCCCCAGCCCGTACCGCCCGAGATCGGGGGCTGGTTCGGCCGGATCGTGAAGGTGGTGCGCCTGCGGGAGGTGCGGGCCATCACGGGCTTCACGCGGATCCAGCCGCCAGGCGATCCGGATTCCAAGAAGATCGCTTCTCTCTCCGTGGCTCGAAAGCTCGACTGGCTGCCGGCCGTGGAGGTCCGGGGCGAGGGCATCTTCCTCGAACTGAACCGCAAGCAGCTCGAGGTCTGGGAGGCGCTGCCAGGCGTCGTCGAGCGGGCCAGCCGCATCGATCAGCGATGGCGGGCAGAGTGGGCGCAGCGCCACGGCAAGGGCGCCAGGCCCGACAAGGAGATCACGCCGCGCTTCCTGTTGCTGCACACTCTGGCCCACGCGCTCATGCGACAGCTCACCCTGGACTGCGGCTATTCGTCGACGGCGCTGCGCGAGCGTCTCTACGCCAACGATCCGAGCCTGTGCGGCCTGCTGATCTACACGGCCACCACCGACGACGACGGCACGCTCGGCGGTCTTGCCAGGCAGGGCGAACCCCGGGCGATGCGCCGCTCGATCGAAGCGGCCATTCGCGCTCAGGCGTGGTGTTCGTCCGACCCGTTGTGCATCGAAGATCTAATGTCGGGCGAAGACGCGCTGTCGCTTGCCGCCTGTCACTCCTGCGTTCTGTCGCCCGAGACCTCCTGCGAAGAGTTCAACAGGTTCCTGGATCGCGCCATGCTCGTGGGCACGCCGGGTGACGCTTCCCTGGGCTTCTTCTCGGATCTCGTCGTTGGAGAGCGCGCTTGAGCCAGCCGCGCATGTGGCCGGCCAAGCTTCCGGCGGACATTCGGGATCACCCGCTCCGTCGCGCCGAGGTGAAGGTCTACGACGCGCTGCAGGCCCAGCTCGACGGTAACTGGACGGTCTTCTACAGCCGGCCCTGGCTCGGACTGACCGCGACAGGCGAGGAGATCGATGGAGAATGCGATTTCTTCGCCGTCCATCCGGAACACGGCGTGCTGGCGATCGAGGTGAAGGGGGGAGGGATCAGCTACGACCCCGTGCTCGACGAGTGGCTGACCCGCAATCGCTGGGGCGCTCGCGCCCGGATCAAGGATCCCGTTCACCAGGCTCGCTCGGCTAAGCATGAACTCCTGCGCAAGCTCAAAGAGCTGCGCCAGTGGCCCTCCGGCCTCTACATCCGCATCCGGCACGGCGTGATCTTTCCCGACGCCGAGGCTCCGCCCGGAAACCTGGGTGCCGATCGCCCGGCATCGATCTTTTGCTGCCGTCCGCGAATGAAGGAGGTGGGGGCATGGGTACGAGAGCGCCTTTCGGGTGGAGACGGCGAACCCGTGGGGCGTGCGCGGTTGCCGCTCTTCGAGCAGTTGCTGGCGAAACCCTTCGTCCTCAATGCGCCGCTTGCGCACTACCTCGATGAGGACGACGGCGTCATCAAGCTGCTGACGCCACAGCAGTTTCATATCCTGGACTATATCCGAGACGTGCGCCGTGCGGCGGTAGGAGGCGGGGCCGGCACCGGCAAGACGGTGGTGGCCATGGAGGACGCGCTGCGTCTTGGCGGGAAGGGACTGAAGACCGTCCTGACCTGTCTTAGCCCGCGCTTGGCGGCGTATCTTCGCGAGCGCCTGGAAGAAGAGCCCGTCACGGTCGTGACGTTCCCCGAATTCTGCGGTCAGATGTCCGAGGCCGCCGGCATCCCGTCGTCGCCGGGTCTGTCAGCCGAAGGGCAGGTGGAACGGCTGCTGGACGCCGTCGGAACGGATCCGACGATCCGCCCCGACGTCATCATCGTCGATGAAGCGCAGGACTTTCCATCGCACTGGTGGGTGGCGCTCGACGCGGCGCTGTCGTCAAATCCGGAAGCTCGACTTCACGCCTTCTACGACACGAACCAGAAGGTCTACGGGGCGATCAAGGGACAGCTGGCCAGCTTCCAGCTGGTCCCGATCAGCATGACGCGAAACTTCCGCAACACGCAGCTGATCCACGCCGAATGCAATCGCTTCTACGAGGGTCTTCCCGTGAGTGCGGTTGGCCCGCAGGGAACCCCGGTCGAGTGGATCGCATGCGATGGCAGGCCGATCGTCACCTGCGTGGCCGAGACCCTCAGGCGCCTGACCGGAAAGGACGCGATCGCACCTGCCGACGTCGCCGTGCTGACCGCGACGGGCGCACTGCGTGAAGACCTGCGGGCGGCCTTGACCAAGGCCGTGGCGGAAGGCCTGACTGTGACCGACATCGCCGACTTCAAGGGTCTGGAGCGCCTTGTCGTCATCGTCTGCGCAGAGCCCAAACTCGTCGAGCGGCCCGAACTCCTCTACGTCGGTCTGTCCCGCGCCCGCACCCATATGCTGGTGGTTGGTGAGGAACGGGTGGTGGCCTGGATACGGGACACCGGTGCGAACGAGACGCTGCCCTGAAGCCGACTACGCCCGCCCCTGAACCGCGGTTTTGGGCGCCAGAATGTGAAGCCTTTCGTCGCCGCTCGGCCAGAAGACCATGAAGGTGGCGTCCGGGTATTCCTCGGAGGCGCAGCGCAGCTCGACTGGGCGGTCTCGAATGATCTGGACGCCGCTTTCGTCGGCGGCCTTGCGCAGCACGGCCTCCAGCGCGGGCGGCGCCTCCATCATCGCCATCTCAGAAAGCGGCAGTCGTGCGCTGGCGAACGGATAGAAGCCGTCGGGAAGGCGATGGTCCAATTCGGGCTCCAGGGCGGATGAATCTGGCGGCTATGCTCCCCCCTACAATGCCCTTTTAGCGCCGGTGCGGTCAAAGCCGACGGGCACGGCTGCACTCTTCCGGGTCGTCGATCATCTCCAGCGTCTCGCGGGCTCCGAAGAGTTTGCAAACGGTGAGGCTACCGTCACGACCGGCGGAGAAGAGGGGATCTTGAGCACGCGTCCGACTTGCGAAGCAGCACCACGAGGGTCTCACTGCCGGGGCAGTTGTCGGCGGGCAACCGGTGTCGCACCGTCCTATGAATTGCGCTCGTCAACGCGCTACGACCTTCATCGAAGCGGGTCTTTGTCGTACGTGCGTATGCATCACCCAGACAGCCTCGACCCGTTCTTGGCCACCCCTCTTGAACTGTCCGGTTTCATCGGGCGATGGCGCGAGCCCCGATGAAACCGGTGTAAAACTGCACACTTCTGTTGACCGACTCAGCGACCGCGGGCCAGGGTCGGGTAAGAACAAAAGGTGATTCGATGAGCGGTACAGTCCGCGTCCAGGTTCTCATGCGTCCCGATGAGGCCAGCCGCTTCGAAAAGTTCTGCGAAGCGCGCGGACACAAGAAATCCACGCTGATCGCCCGCCTGATCCGCGAGCACCTGGATCGCGAGAGCGATACCGCGAACGCGCTGAGGAAGCCGCAATGAGCATCTCGGGCGAACAGGTCATACTGAGCAAGATCGCGCGCCTTCAGGCCGGTGGCACCCCGCGGGTCCTCGATCTCTTCGCCGGATGCGGCGGGATCTCGCTGGGTTTCCAGGCTGCCGGTTTCGAGATCGCCGCCGCGGTGGAATTCGACCCCGATGCGGCCGCCTCCCACGGGGCCAACTTCCACCCCGGCGATCCGCGTCACGCATTGCCGCGCGACATCACCAAGCTCTCGCCCGAGAAGCTCGCCGAAGAGTTGGAACTCGGAAGCGTCGCTTCGGCGGTGGACGTCATCGTCGGCGGTCCGCCGTGTCAGGCGTTCGCCAGGGTCGGACGCTCCAAGCTGCGCGAGATCGATGAGCACCCCGAAGCGTTCAAGCACGATCCGCGTGCGCAGCTCTATCTGGAATATCTTCACTACGTCGAAGCCTTCCAGCCGCTCGCGCTGCTGATGGAAAACGTTCCCGACATGCTCAACCACGGCGGTCAGAACGTCGCCGAGGAGACGTGCGAAGTGCTGCGCGACAAGGGCTATGTCGCAAAGTACACCCTGCTGAACGCATCGTACTTCGGCGTGCCGCAGATGCGCGAGCGGATGATCCTGGTCGCCTACCGCAAGGAACTGGGTGCGGAGATCACCTTCCCCGAGCCGACCCACTTCATGGAGCTGCCGCCCGGTTATGCGGGCAGCCGGCAGGTCGCCCTGAAGCTTCTCAACAAGCGTTCGTCGAGCGGCGCGCCGGTGAGCTACGTGGATCCGCCCGAGGCCGATCCTTCGCTGCCGGGGGCCGTCACCGCCGAGCAGGCGCTGGAAGATCTCCCGCCCATCACGCTCCATCTGGAAGGCAAGCTGAGCAAAGGACCGCGCAGGTTCGACGAGCTGATCCCCTATGACCGAAAGGCCGACAAGGGCAGCTACGGAGAGCTGATGCGAGGCTGGTCCGGACGCGAGAACCAGACCGGCCTGCGCGACCACGTGATCCGCTACCTGCCGCGCGACTGGAAGCTCTTCGCGCGTCTCGATCCGGGCGATCAGTACCCTCAGGCCCATGCCCACGCCGTGCGCATGTTCGAAGAAGCCCTGGACGCCCATGCCGACAAGACCGGCGTCCGCCTCAAGGCGGACACGGCCGAGTGGCTGGCGCTGCGGGACTCCATCGTTCCGCCGTACGACGTCGGCAAGTTCCCCAACAAGTGGCGCAAGATGGAGCCGGACCTGCCGGCCCGGACCCTGATGGCGCACCTGGGCAAGGACAGCTACAGCCACATCCACTACGACAGCGCCCAGGCCCGGACCATTTCCGTGCGCGAAGCCGCGCGTCTCCAGTCATTCCCCGACGGTTTCGTCTTTTCCGGCACCATGAATCCGGCTTTCAAGCAGATCGGCAACGCCGTGCCGCCGCTGCTCTCCAAGGCCGTGGCGACCGAAATGATGGCGACGCTGAAAGCAGCGCTCAGAAGGCGAGACGATGTCATTCTCCGCACGGCAGAAGCAGTTTAAGGCCGCGATCCAGGCCAGCGCCGGAGCAGACGCACGACTGGCCGAAAACTTCGGGTTCTCCAACAGCGCGCGGGTGCTGGAGGGAGGCCTGTTCGCGTGCACGAACAACCTCGAGAGCGTGTCGGAAAAGCTAGTCGCGGGTACGGCCGTGCCGGGGGCCTACGTCTTCACGTCCGTGCTGACGTTTCCGCCTCACGACGAAGTCTACTTCGCGATCACGGTCCGCGCCGATGCGGCGACGATCAACAAGGGGCTCATCGAGCTCTTCCACGACGTCAAGGCGCGCAACGACGAGCTGATCGCGAACGGCAAGAAGCCGGGCAGCATCAACAACAACGTCAAGTTCTACCTGACCGAAGGCGGCCGGATCGGCTTCGACAACGAGTTCTTCGACTCCGTTTCGGAGGCGCCGGCGCTGCAGCAGCGCGCCGCCATCGTCGACACGGTCGAGTTCGCGATCTGGCCTCCGGCCGTCTCCGCCCGGCGCAGTCTGCTGGCCCGGGAGTTCGTGGGCTACCTTGGTCGCCTCGTCGGGCGAGACCGAGTCCGGGAGCGCAAGATCTGGACGTCGGAAGCCAGTGTCGGGCCGCTGATGCAGCGCATGCCCGAAGCCCTGGACGCAAAGCAGATCCGCAGCGATATCGCCGCGCTCGGCGGGGTCTATCCGGACGCGCTGGTCGACCGCTTCCACGCGGGTCTCAACCATCTCGCCCACAAGCATTTCGTGATCCTCTCGGGCCTGTCGGGGACCGGCAAGACTTTGCTGGCCCTGCAGTACGCACGGGCGGTGCACGGTCTTTCGACGATGGAGGCGACCGATCCGCTGCTCTTCGTCTGCCCCGTGCGGCCGGAGTGGACCGACCCCAGCGGCCTGACCGGTTACGAGGACCGGCTGTCCGGCGTCTATGTGGTGCCGCCGTTCCTCGAGGCGCTCCTTGTGGCCACGGCAAACCCGGGCTCGCCGGTGTTCGTCGTTCTCGACGAAATGAACTTGGCGCGGGTCGAATACTATTTCTCGGACATCCTGAGCGCGATCGAAAGCCGCCACGAGCTACAGCTGCACTCCAGTGGCGTTCCGATGGAAGGCAGCACGGGCGGTGAGGTTCCGGCGAGCCTGCGGGTGCCGCCCAATCTCTTCCTGATCGGCACCATCAACGTCGACGAGACCACCAGCACCCTGAGCGACAAGGTCATGGACCGCGCCGTGGTCATCGACATGTCGGAGGTCGACTTCGGAGCGTTCTTCGCCGGGCTCGAGGGCCGGGAGCCGGATCTGTCCGGGTCGATCGCCGCCTGTCGCCCTGTGCTGCAGGAGATCAGCGTCCTGACCGGGCCCCACGGCCTGGGGTTCGGTTATCGGCTGGCCGAGGAGTTCGTCCGGTATCACGCTTTCGCCACCGGCAAGCTGGGGCGCGGCTCCGATGAAGTGATCGACGACCAGCTCGTCCAGAAGGCCCTGGCGCGGCTGCGCGGCTCCGATGCGCAACGTGAACTCCTGGCCGGCCTTGCCAGCGCTCTGGGGGGACGGCCCCGGTCCCTGGCGCTGGTCGAACGGCTGCAGCGCGACCTCGAGGAGCTCGGGGCGTTCCAGACCAGCCGGTGACCGCGGTCCTGCACATATGGCCCGGACGCGATCCGGCCAGAGCGGTGCGCATCTGGCCCGACGCGGACACGCCGGCTCCTGGCCTGATCGAGGAGGCCCAGGAGCATCTCTTCGTCCTGACCGGCGCTCCGGGCGCGCAGCAGGCGGACCTGCTGATCGACGAACTGCCGCTGGAGGCGCTCCGTGCGCCCGAGCCGGACGGAGCGCGCTGGCGTTGGGCTCCCGGCTTTCATGCCGGCGCCGTCGAGTGCAGGCTGAAGCTGCCGGGTGGCAGCCATGTCTTCGAGGTGACGACCGACCCGGCGGTGCGCAAGCTGAGCCGGGACGCCTTCGACGCCATGGTGAGGGAGGTTCTGGAGGACACGTTCGCTCTTTTCGCGCTTAGCCCCTTTCGCAAGGGCGTCGCCCGAGGCGCGGGCCGTCGGCCGCCCCCGATCGCGCGCCTGGAGTTTCTCCGCAGCCGTATGGGCGCCCTGGTCCAGACGGTGAAGGCCATCGACGCGCGTCCGCGTCGGGTGCTGCGGGCCGAGGATTCCCTGACGCCGTTCTGGCGGGCGGGCCGGGCCACCGCGCCCGAGGTGCTGAAGTCCTTTCAATCGGGCCGCCTCGTGCAGGAGAGCGGCCCCGCACGCCTGCCGGCCGCGCTGAAGGGGCATCTGCCGGCGATCATCCGCAGCAAGGTCCGTCGCTCCAGCCTCGACATTCCGGCGCACCGCCAGATGAAGGCCTCGCTGGCGCTGTGGGCGCGCTGGCTGGAGGGCGTGGCGCTCATGCTGCAGGCGAGCGTCCCGCCGGACCCGGAGGACGGTCGCATGGCGCGGCTCTGGGCCCATCGCACGCGTCGGATGGCGCGTGAGCTGCGCGGGCTGCTCTCGCTGCCGATGTTCGAAGGCGTGAGCCCGGGTCATCCCCGGCCCGATGCGGCGCCCATCTGGCGAGGCGAGCCCCAGTACCGCCGGTTCGCGGCCATCCATCGCGATTTCTCGCGCGGCCTTGCGAGCGCCTTCGGCGATTTCCTGCAGATGCCGCTGGCCCGGACGTTCGACCTCTACGAACTGTGGGCCTATCTGCGCCTGACGCGGGCGGCGATCACCAGGTTCGGAGCCGCCGGGGTCGATGTGACGGGTCTGTTCGAAGCCGGGCGCGGCGTGACGCTCGCGGCAGGGCAAGCGGTGGTGCGTCTGCCGGTCGCCGACGTCGCGCTCTGCTTCCAGCGTCGCTATCGGGAATACTGGCTGGAAAAGGACGGCCGGGGCAGCTTCAGCCGCGAGATGCGTCCGGACATGGCGATCGAGAGCCTGGACGGGGGCGAGCGCCTGATCGTACTCGACGCCAAGTATCGCATCGGCGCGGGTCTGAACGAGGCGCTGGCGTCGGCCCACATGTATCGCGACGCCCTGGTCACGGCGAACGCCGACGGCGAGGTCAGGCAGATGGTGAGCGCCGCCTATCTGCTCAGCCCGGCGGCTCCGATCATCGCCGGGACCTGGACGGACGCGCCGATGCCCGGCCGCCTGTTCCATCCGGCCTATCGCAGCCAGTTCCGGTTCGGGGCCGTGTCGCTGGCGCCGGGTATGAGCGACATGCAGATCGGGCTGGCGCTGGAGGCCATCCTGCAGGATGCAGGATCGGCAGGCGAGGGAACGGTGGCATGAGATTCGCGGTCAAGCAGCTGACCAAGACGGACCTGACGTTCTTCGATCCCCACCACCGGGGCCTGAACCGCAACAATCAGAAGTCCATCAACCTCAACAAGGACTGCTTCGTCGACGTCCTGTACCCGGACATCGCCGAGCTGATCGCCGAACGGGGTGGCGAACTGGAGACCCGCCTGCGCCTTGACGGGCCCGGCGTCTCGCATGACGAAATGCGTGTCGTGCGCAAGATCGCCAAGGGCGACGGCTACAAAAACTACCGGCTCAACGGGGAGAACATCAAAGCCCCCGAGCAGGCGGCGGCCCGCTTCGCAGCGCTGACGCCGGGTGATGTGGCTCTGATGGCCTTTGAGGGTATCGGATCGCCGAGGCTCATACATCTCGTCGTGCTGTCCGCGGCAGATGCTGCCGACGCGCCTGTCCTCGCCAGAATGAGCTTCTCGCCAAGGCGCACGATGGTGGCGCTGAGCGCCGAAGAGCTGGCAGAGGCAGTCGCCGACGCGCCGCCCGAACACCCCGTCCACCACTTGCTGCTCGAGGCGACGGCGGGTGACGACCTTGAGGCGGCCGCCCAGGGCGATGCGGCCGCTACCGCCCGGCTTCTGTCGAAACCGGCCGGCCGGAAGATCTCCGCCGAACAGCTGGCCGCCGCCCGGCGACGCGCAGCCGAGACCGGCTACGATGGAGAACGTCTGGTCCGCAGCTTCCTGGAGCTACCCAGCGCTCACATCCTCAGCTGGCGCTGGACGGCCTCGGAGAATGCGATCAGCCCGTTCGATTTCGAGATCGAGACCGCCGATGGCGTCGTGCTGATCGAGGTCAAGACGACGGTCGGAGAGCACTCCACGCCGTTTCACATCTCCATGGCCGAACTCGAGGCCGCCGCGCGCGATGAACGCTACGCGATCTGGCGTGTCAGCCGGCTTGGTGCGGATGGTGGTGTATTGCGCAGTGCAGGCGCCGTCAGCGGGTTTGCTCGGGAGGCGCTCGGAAAGCTGTCGGATCTGCCGGCCGGAATGAGGCCCGATGGCTTCACCATGAGGCCGGACCTCCTGGAGTGGGGCGAGCCGCTGCAGCTGCTTTGGCCGGAGGCAGAAGAGGCGTGAGTGGCTCGGGCAAAGGGGGCAAGCTGACGAGCGGGCTTGATCCCCACACGCCCGAACAGCGCAAGCGCAACATGGCGGCCGTACGCGGGCGCGACACAAAGCCTGAGATGATCGTCCGCCGGGGCCTGCACGCTGCGGGTTTTCGCTATCGGCTTCATGGAGCGTTGCCCGGAAAACCCGACTTGGTCTTCTCTAGTCGGCGGGCTGCGATCTTCGTGCACGGGTGCTTCTGGCACGGGCACGACTGTCCGATGTTCAAAATTCCCGCGACGAAAGAGACGTTCTGGCGAGAAAAGATCGGACAAAATCAGGCTCGTGACGCCAAGGTCAGAGATCGACTGCTGCAGGATGGGTGGCGAGTAGCGACTATATGGGAGTGTTCGCTGCGAGGCCGATCACGGCTCAGCGCAACAGAGGCCACCGCTTCGATCGCAGCGTGGTTGAACGGCTCCGATCCTGAGTTTGAAATTGAGGGTGACTGGGGGCGAGAAGAAACGCACCAAAGCCAAGATGCGACGGTTGTGCTGTCTGTCTCCGGATGTGCCCAGTCAGACGAAAGCGATTAATTTTCTTCCTGGCCGCGACGAAGTCTGAGCCACTCTGAAGTATTCAGTGCGACGCGATTGAATTTCCCGACCAGAAGTGTCGTAAAGTGTTGTGCCTCGAGGGGGCGCAGTTCCGCTATAAATTCCCAGAATGTACCGCTGGTGTCCGTAAAGCCGACTTTCCCTTCCCGCTCTACAGTTTGCACTGTTTGGCTGGTCGGGTCGGCCTCAAAGTTCACGAGCTGAAGGTCTCTGGGCTTGCGTTCGACCTTATAGGTGGCGTCATCCAGGCCCGCTCCTGGGCTGAGGATTAGGTCGAAATTGTCTGCGTTCTGCTTCATTCGGCAAAACGGGAAAGCGTATACACCCTGCAGTCTGACGGCATCACACCCAGGCTGGACGCAAAGCAGATAGGTTTGCTTTTCCGGGGCGTCTTCGCGGGCAGGCTCGATCGTTCGAACGATGACGCCGCCTGTCAGGGCGATTTTACCCCGGCCCGTACGTCTCGACGTACCTGACTCGCGTGTGAGCGTTGCGAGGCGCGCGAAGCTGCCTAGCTGGCGTGCGCCGTCGGCGTCATCTGCGAAGAGCTGCAGTTCGAGTTTCTTGCGGTCTTTCTTGAAGACCAGTTTCTTTGAATCGAGGCCGTTTCTCACCAGCGTGGCGAGGGTGGCTTCGTCAGCAAGTATGTGTTTGCCGCTCCCGGCAGTCGCTTTGACTATATCTTTGTAGATAGGCTCCTCGCTGTACTTCTCTACCTTCATAGTTTCCGGCCGTTCACGTGCTTGTACCCTGAAAGCAGCGGTGTCGCCGCCGAGGGTCCTTGCCGCAATATCCCGATCTCGGATGGAGGCTGAGAACTCTGAAACCAGAAGCGCTGTCATCAGTTCTTCTGCGTCACCGGGATCGCCAATTCCCGCGCGCTGTGCGAGGAATGCGGCGTCCAGTTTTGGCGGGAACATCGACAGCAAATGGTGAGTATCGTCTCTCACGGCGCCAATGCTGCTCAGGGCGAAAGCTTGCAGGAGGCCCGCTGAGAGCCGGGTGTAGGACTCAAGTACGAACGCTGGGAGAGCATCCCACGCGATCGGCCGCGCAGCGGGGCCTTCGCGCTCCACGCCACGATCTCCGACAGCGGGCTTATTTGCGAAAGTGATTAGCGTGTGAGGTGCAGATAGCGCCCTGTTCTGATCCTCAGGCTTAAAATCGGTTAGACCGTTCTTGTTGAGATGTTCCAGAAGTTTAGCGCATTCAGCATCCAGACCGCGTTCCCCGGTGTAGACAACGATCAGTCTGAGGCGGCCACCCTCCGCTCGATCATCAAGGAGAAGCTTGGTGATCAGTTCTTTTGCGGGCGTGGTGTCTTTTTCGCGTAGCTGCCAATCAATAATTGTCGCATCGACATGCTGCGCCGCGGCGTAGGCGACTTCGACTAGGTCAGCATCGTTTGCTGTCGGAAAGTAGAAGCCGCAAGTAATTTTCTTGGCTGCAAAGGCATTGGTGACGGGGCGCACCGCCAGTTGGTGACCAGCTATAGAGGTCGGCTCCGGCAAAGTCGGCGCCGCAACTGCCGGGGAAGGCTCTCGCTCTGTTTCGCTTTGCGTAGTTAGCGCCTCGCTAGCCTGCTTCGGTCTAAAGCGGTGGGAAGCGGCTGCCGATGTCGCCTTCTTTGGCGCGTCGCCCGCAGGCGGCACGGCACCGGTGTAAGGCTCATTGTCGATCAGGATAGCCGTGCGCACAAAGGCTTGAACGGCAGCCATCTTCAGCTCTTCGAAGGTGGCGTAAGCACTCATGCCGGCGGCGTCTCCGCTTCCGAAATCGCAGGGCCGATGCGGAAAACGGGTTCGTTTTGAGCACCGGGGTTCAGGAGCTGCAAGTCGAGCCCGCTTTTCCGCAGGGCGTCGCGTGAGACGGCGAGACCCATTCCTCGACCGCCGGGCTTTGTCGTGACGCCAAACTCGAAAATGCGTTCCTCCATGCGCAACGGCACTCCTGGTCCGGTGTTGGAGAACAGCCAACCGGTCGCGTCAGCATCCAGGGTGATCGATTTCTCTCCAGACAAGCTTGACCAATAAGCAGCATTATCGATGAGATTCAACGCTGCCGCGAGTAAGGTCGGGAGAACGCCCTGCAGGGTGTGCTTTCGGAACCGATCGGTCACGCGCAGCGTGACCGCGGCCTCCTCCAGTCGGCTTCCCAAAGCCTCGTTGACGTACTTCTCAATATAGGCGCCGGCGACTTCTGACTTGCGCCGATATCGCCGGCGACTGAGAGGCGCGAACAGGGCGAGATAGCCGTCCAGCTCAGAGAAGTAGGAGTTTATATCATTGTAGATATCGCGAAGCTCCGGCGTTCCGTCCGCCCAGGCCTTCAGGCGGGCGACGCTGCGACGCATGCCGGTTGCGACATTCTCGAACTCGTGCCCGACAATACCCACTGCGGAGCCAGCCTGCGCCAAGTCGGTGTAGAGATCGAGCTGGTCCTGCAACTCAATGCCGCGTCGTTCCAGGGCTGCGACCACTTCGTCGACGTCGTCTCCGGAGCCGACAGCTGAGGCGACACCCAGCAGTTGGTCTCTCATTCCCTCGAGGAGCTGTCGTCCGACACGGAGGCGATCATCCAGTGCGCGTTCGAGATTGCGTTGCTTTTCGTAAGCGTCTTCCTCGGGCATCAGATCAAGATCGATCCGACTGAGGTCGGCCATCAGGCCTTCGACATAACTCTGGAAGTGCGAGACCTCCTCTCGCATTGCCTGGCGAACGACTTGATCAACAGTAGCGATGGCCTGCTCAGCTTGTTTGCGTAGTTTGCGGACCTCCGAGAGCGAAGCTTCGCGTTCGCGATCCAAAGTCTCGGTCGCGCGGCGATGACGCTCAATTGCCAAGCCGTGATCAGCTCTGAAAATCTCCAGCTTGGCAGTGAACTCGGCGCGTGTCGGTTCGAACAGCGTATCGCGCAGTTCAGCTACTACTCGCTCGTAGGTGCGCCAGGAGCTCTCGGTAGCTTTGTTGACAGCGATTCCGCGGGGGCGGGCGAGGCTGACTGAGGCTTCAATCGTGAGCAGGCGCTCAAGGAAGTCGGCCTCGATCTTCTGCAGCGTTGTCGAAACAGTCTCGCGGGGCGCGGTAGCGAGGGACGCTAGCCGGGCATCCGTCTCACGGACCAGCCCGCTTAATTCCGTGGCTGGATCACCGGCCTCCAGTTTGGTGAGCGTGCGGTGCAGTGCGGCAATGAAGTCTACCTTGCGCTCGCGAGTGGATGCCTCGCGTCGTTTGAGGCGCTCGGCATCGTCGAACAGGCGCTGCCGTTCGCGGCGATACTCATCGCCAAGATCCGCGTCTGGGCGGAAGTAATCAATCGCCAGCTGCTTGAAGAAATTCTCCAAAATGTCGCGAAATTGTCGGTAGGCGCGATTTTCCCGGAAACCCTCACGTCCTGCCTTTTCGACAAGCGAGGCGTTATCGTCGTGAGTAATGTCGATCCAGCCAATCATTCGCCGGTAGGAAAAAAACCAATCTTTCGCGGCGAGAGTTCGCCGCTGTTCAATGTTCAGAAAGTCGTAGTCCGAATTTCCATAAGGTAGAACGCGGATGCCGTCTCGATAAAGATAAAGCCCTCCGAGCCTGTTGAGCTTGTTATACATCACGGCATGTTCGTCGCGCGACAGGCGCGTCTCACTTGCTCGGCCCATAAGGTAGCCGACTTTGATGCTGAATGGTCCGCACTCCGTCAGGCGGCCTGGCGCCCCAGGCCAGCTCAGCACATAAGGTTCAGGTTGGCCGCGATAAAGCTGCAAAGTGCCAACGAACTGGCCGAACTCATCAAACCGACCATCAAAATGGTGGTCGAGCGACGAGAATTCCTCCGGAGTAAAGAATGACTGGGCGCCAATGAGTTCCGGCGCGCGCCCGTCGGGGTGGTGGTCTCTGAACTCCGCAGAAAACTCGGCTTCGTCTCCGGCTAGCGTATTTCCGAAACCGAGAAGGAGGCGTTGGAAGGTTGAAGACCCCCAAGTCCCTGTGGCGTCAATATCCGCGTCCAGAATTGGATCGACCGCAGCTATGAGGAATTGCGTCCCGTGGCCCCCGTCGGCCAAGCTGAGATCCGGACGATTGTCCCTGTTTGCCTGCTCAGAAAGCCACTCCGCCAGTTCTACGGGGTCGACATTGGCCATGTCGTCGAGCGGCAGCAGCAGCCCCGCGCGACGCAGATCATCGCTTGGCAACAGCTTTTCGATGTTCCGCCGAACTTGCGAAACCAACTCGTGGACCGCGTCGGGGGCAGGGATAGTGCCACCCGGCAGGCTTTTGATCGGTATCTCAATTGCATCGAGATCCACGCCTGGGATCTCAAATAGCCCCCAATGCACAAGGGCGACTGTTAACTCGTCTGACTTGGAAGTATCGGGATCGCCCCGGGTTTGAACAAGAACCAGGGGGCCGATGGCCGCGATCGCCAGTCGACCAATCCCTTTCTCGCCCAGCACGCGCCTTGCTCGCAGCCCGCGCGGGCCCACTTCGGGCAAGGCGGACTTGTTAGCGCCAACCTTGCTTTCAGTTCCGAGTGTCAGCCACTTCGTCTCGAAGTCGGTGCGGCTCATGCCATCGCCGTCATCGCGCAGGACTAGCAGACGCTGGCTGCGCAGATAGTCGACCTCGACATGTTTCGCATAGGCATCATGCGCATTCTTGAAGAGTTCGTGGAGCGCCGTGGGAATGCCCGCAATCTGCTGGCGCCCCAACATATCTACAGCTCGAGCTCTAACTGAGAATTTGGCCATTCCGAGCCGCTTTTCCTGACAGGATTTCTACGTCACGCGAGCGCTCGCGGAACTATTAGGGTCTCTGTATTTCGGCTATTGGTTCCAACCCATTCGCAGATGCATTGAGGGCCTTTCGGAGCGTGGGCGCCAGCGCCTCCACGAGCTTTACAGGAACGGCGTTTCCAATCTGCGTCTGGATCTCCGAGCCGTTACCTTTGAACTTGTAGCCCGGCGGAAACGTCTGAAGCAGAGCCGCTTCCCGCGCTGTGATCGCGCGATCGTCCCGCGGGTGCGCAAACCGGCCCCTAGTGATGTCGGTACAGCCGGTGGTGAGTGTCGGCGCGACGTCTTTCCACTTCATGCGGCCATAAACATCCGAGAATTTTCCTTCGCCCACACCGACGTGGCAAGCCAGGGCAAGATCGGGCGGCAGAGAAGAGCGACTACCCCCGTCCTTTGGGATTGCCTTGAGGCGCCGAAGGGCAATCTCCTGATGTTTGCGCGCGGTGTGGAGCTTGTCGTCTTTGTCGTATTCGCCGGCTTTTAGGGGAGGGAGGTGCCCGATTGCCTTGAATACGTCGACCCGGTTTCCTTTGGGCGTTGTCGGCGCCGGGACTTTAGGTGGTGTAGAGTTGCGGGTGGCGAACATGATGCAGCGAATGCGCCGTTGGGGAACGCCATAGTCGGCAGCGTCGACACGCTCGGCCTTGCCCAGGGTGTAGTCTTTGCCCAGCTTTTCTTTGAGTTCAGTGAGAAGATCGCTCTGCGACGCTAGGCCAGGCACATTCTCGAAAAAGATAATCTTCGGGTTCAAAACCTGAGCGAACCGTCCGGCTTCTAGGATCAACGTCGAGCGTTGGTCAACACCACGCTTTCGATTCTGGCTGCTGAAGGGCTGGCAGGGTGCGCAGACGACGAGCACATCGACATCTTCGCCCTTCAGGTATTTGCGCCGGATATTTTCCGGGTCAACCTTGCGGACATCGCCCTCGATCATTTTGATCGACGGATGATTCAGCCGATACGTATCGCAGGCGATCGGATCATTATCGACGGCAGCGACGACGCGAAAACGGCTCTGGCGCAGGGCCGCTGTCACAGCGCCTGAACCACTGAAAAGGTCGACCACAGTCGGCCAGCGACGGCTGACGGATTGCGCGTTGTCTTGCTTCACAGAGATTCGCCTACCCACTCGAGGGTATTATGAATCATCACGGCAAGATAACCAAACGCTCGATGCAAGGCGAGGTTGAAATTTTTCGTTGACGTGCCACTGAGCTCTTGGCGCTCCTGAGGTCATCGACACCAATCTGGTTGTTGAGATTGGACCGGACGCGGCTTTCTAAATCATCCTTGTCCTTCACGAGGCCCATCGAGACCCAGCCGGACATTCACGTCGACCCACCACTTAGGCGACCGCTTTGCTCAGGGCTTCGATTCGTTCCGACGCAACGGCCTCGACCACCAACTGCAGTGCTGCTACGCGCTCTTCCAGCCAAGCTAGATGCTCGTTGGAAATCTCGTAGTGAGCCGAGTAACGCGCCTCCACATATGCGCGTCGGATTAGGTCGAAACCTTGACGTTCGAACTTGTTGGTGCGCGGCCAGACGCCGATCAACCGCTTGTCCATGGCCTCGGCCCGATCGCGAAGCAGGTTCAAGCGATGGGTCTTGGCGCTGTAGAGTGTCAGGACCAGGATCAGGCCATGGTATGCTTTTTCGGCGGCTTGGTGGAGAAGGAAGGCAGCTTCCTTTGGTCTGCCATCATCGCGGAAAAAGCGGGCTCCACGCGCTAGCGCTACGCTACTCTCAAGCCACTCGTCGGAATAGGATTTCGTTTCTGTGTAGGCATCCTGCGGCGAAAGAGCCTCGGCCGTTGCAAACGCAAATCCGCTTTCCTCGAAAAGCGTGATGCCGTCTCTCAGGATATCCGTAAAGAAGTAGCGGCCCAGCCGTAGCTTCTCGTTCACGTCGTCGAGGCTGTGGACCACGAAATTGGGTTGGGTGCGCAGGCGCTCGCCGGAGGCGTACTCGCGCAGGAACGTCTGGTCGGGACCGTCCCAGAACTCCTCCAGGTCGGTCAGGTCGTCGTGGTTGACCACCACCAGGATGTCGTAGTCTGAGAAGTATCGGCCCTTGGGATCCTCGACCCAGTCGCCGCGCGCGTAGCTGCCGAACAGGATGATCTTGAGAATCTTGCCGGTCCTGAACCGCGGCATGGTCCGTCGGCTCAGCGCTTGCGCGAAGCCGTCGCGGAGGGTCTGGACGACGAAGTCCAGTTCCTTGCGCTTGGCGGCCGGCAGGTGGTCGAGCGAGGTCTTCATGGGTCCGTGGTCGTTCGGCGATAAGGCTGGGAGTCTAGGGCGTCGGGCCGGGTTGGCGCCACTGTTCGTTGCATCGAGCGACCGAATATTCTGTCTATATTCGTTCTATAGGGTGGCCGTGCGCAGGTTGGCGCGCTTGCATGGCTTGCGGCCAGTTCGGCCGCCAGCCCGAGTTCTGCGTGTCGATGCCCGCGCCGGATCTTGCCGCCATCGACCAGGGCCAGGCCAGCGCCCGGGCAGGGCTTGGCCTGCACCACCTGCGCTATGTGCTGGCGGCGGCCGAGCATGGCGGATTCCGCCGCGCCGCCCGGCGCCTGGGCGTTCAGCAGTCGGCCGTCTCGCGCCGTATCCAGGAACTGGAAGGCCGTCTCGGCGCGCCAATCTTCGAACGCGGACCCCAGGGCGTGCGCCTGACCTTGGCCGGCGAGGATTTCGTACGTGGCGCCCAGGGCGCCGTCGGCGAACTGGACCTGGCCGTCGACCGCGCGACCGAGTCCGCGCGCGCCGACCACGCGACCTTGCGCGTCGGCGTGCTGGCGGGCCTTGGGGGCGGCGTCCTTCAGGACCTCCTTCGCCAGCTCGTGGCGGCGGAACCGGACTTGGCGCTCGACCTCGTCGAGGGCGGCGCCGAACCCCTGGCGGTTGCCCTGGGCCAGGGCCGGCTCGATCTCGCCTTCCTGCTGGCCCCGCCCGCCGGCCTGGTGTCGACGCCGGCCTGGCGTGAGCGCCTGGTGGTGGCCGTGCCGGTCGCCGATCCCCTGGCCGAGGCCACGTCCCTTTGCTGGACCGACCTGGCCGGGCGTCGGCTTCTGGTCGTCGAGCCGGTCGCCGGCATTGTCCACGACCTCGCCGCGCGCCGCCTGGGATCAACGGCGACCCTTGGCCGGGCGGCCGCGCCGGCGAGCCTGGCTCGGTTGGTGGCGCTGGGCCAGGGCCTGGGCCTCGTCGGCGAGGGGGACGCTTGCCGCGCCACCGGCGTGGTCTACCGTCCGCTGGCCCGGAGTTTCCTAGGTTTCGATGCGGCGCTGGGCCGGCGGCCGGAGAAGCCGGTGGTGCGCCAGCTCCTGGCCCTGCTCCCAGGTGTGACCTAATCGTCGAAGACGATGTCGCGGGTGACCAGGATGGTCAGCGGCAGGCCCGCCCGCAAGCTGAGGGTCGGCTGGACGTCGAGCTGCTTGCGCATCACCTGCTGGCCGGTCTGGTTGATCGTGTCCTGCACGCCTTGGCGCAAGGCCCGGGCGATGTCGTTGTCGTCGTCGGAGCCCAGGGCCGCGCCGACACCCAGCACGCTGGACAGCAAGGCGGCCTTGCCCATGGCGCCCCAATGGGCGTCGGTCTTATCGACGAGGCCCGAGCGGCCCGCGGCGTCCGCTCCCACCAGGCGGTCGAGCTGCAGCGACCGGCCGTCGGGGAAGATCACCCGGTCCCAGGCCAGCAGCACCCGCTTCTGGCCGAACGCGACCTGGCTGTCATAGCTCCCGATCAATTTGGCGCCCTGCGGGATCAGCACGGCCCGTCCCGTCAGGCTGTCATAGACGTTGCGCGTCACCTGGGCCGAGACTGGGCCGGGAAGGTCCGAGCTCACGGCGGTGAGCAGGGCGGCGGGGATGATCGTCTGGGCCAGCAGCACGCGTCGACCGGCTGGCGGCTGCGGCCGAAAAGCGCTGGTGGTCGGCGCTGTGTTTCGGCTGTCCAGGAAGGCCCGACGGGCATCGGTCGTCGCGGGCTGAACCAGGGGCGGCATCGACGCTGGTGAGGGGATGGCCGGCGGCAGTATCGGCGCGGGTTGGGTTAGGGCTGGCGTCGCGGCTGGGCTGGTGCGGCTGAACACGGCGCTGGCGCGCGCGGCGGCCAGTGCCTGGCGGCGCGCGTCGGTCGCTGGATCAACTGGAGCCTGCCCGATCGGCGGCGGCGCGACCGCCTCGCCACGTTGCTGCGCCGACAGGATCGGGCGGCCGAGGTCCCCGGGGAGTGGCGGACCGAGCTTGGGCACCTCGGCATAGGTCCGGGGACCGGTGATCACGGCCTGGGGCGCGCGCCCGTCTGTCTCGTCGGCCTTGATGACCACCGGCTCGGGCGCGCGGGGCTGCAGGGCCAGGGCCAAGGCGGCGCCAATCCCGGCTGCGCCCAGACCCGCGAGGCCGGCGACCGCCACCCGCGACAAGCGCGCAACCCTGGGCGGGGCGGCGCGCAGGCGCACGGCCTCCTTCGCCGCGGCTTCGGTCGGGTCCGGCCCGCTCACGGCGCGCGGCTCCCGACCCGCTCGATCCGCACCCGCCGCGCCGAGCGCTTGTCGCCGAGCCGAAGCTCGGCCCGGTCGAACAGGCGATCGACGATGATCTGGCGGCCCTCGATGCGGTAGTCCACGAGACCGGCCTTGCCCGCCGCGTCCAGCAGGAAGAGCGGGGGCAGCTCGCCCGCGCCGATCTGGGCGGGGAACACCAGGTGGACCTTGGCGCCGTCGTCAAACAC
>FTCV01000490.1_pt1 | contig 22586 bp, 19 predicted proteins | sample 1639691 | NCBI WGS metagenome assembly FTCV01 (sample SAMEA3914864, study PRJEB12502) | metagenome | biome: forest; material: soil | place: USA | collected 2012-03-12 | depth 0.3 m
CGCCAGGATCGTGCGCGGAATGATGCGGTAAAGTTGCTGGCCAGGCCCGTAGACATTCGCCGCGCGGGTATAGAGCACCGGGAAATTATAGGTCTGGAAATAGCTGCGCAGCGACATGTCGCCGGCGGCACGCGAAACCGCATAGGGGGTAGAAGGGTTGAAAGGCTGGTCCTCGCGCACCCAGCCCTCGGTCGAGCCGTAGACTTCCGGCGTCGTCACATGGACGTAGCGTTCCATGAAATCGTGCTTCCGGAGCCGATCATGCAGCCGAACGGTGGAAACGACATTGGTCATCATCCAGTGGTCAGGATTGATCCAGCTTTCGCCGACCATGCTCTGCGCGGCGAAATTCACCACATGCGTCGGGCGCTCCGCCTTCATCAAGGCGTCAAGCGCATCGAGGTCGTGGTTCAGGTCGATCTTGCTGAAGCGGACGCTGCCATCACGCTTCTGCCACTTGTAAGGCAGCAGCGCGTCATGCGGCTCGTCCGAGCGGCTGGTCGCCAGAACGTCGTAGCCCTTGGAAGCGAGAAAATCGCAGAAGGTAGCGCCCGAGAATGAGTTCGAACCGAGGATGAGAAATTTCGCTTGGGAAGCCATGCGCTCAGGAAGCCTTGATCTCGTGACGGCGGGCATAAAGCCACTGGACGATCATGTGACCGATGATCGTCTGGGTATCCTCGGCGATCTGCATGTCGTTGATCGGGAAGTGGATCGGCACATCGGCCAGCGCCTTGCACTTGCCGCCATTAAAGCCCAGCACCGCATAGGTCTTCACGCCCATCTCACGCGCGTGCTCGAGCGCCTTGACGATGTTGGGAGAATTGCCGCTGCCCGAGAAGACAATCAGAAGATCGCCACGCTGGGCCATGACGCCGAGCTGGTAGGTGAAGATATTCTCGTAGCCCTCGTCATTGGCTAGGCAGGCGATGACAGCCGGGTTCGCCGTCAGCGAATGCGCGCGGATGCCAGAGCCTAACGCCTTCGAGACCGGATACAGAAAGTCATTCGCGAGATGATTCGCGTTGCCCGCGCTGCCACCATTGCCAGCAAAGAAAACCTGGCGGCTTTCCTTCCAGCAATCGTAGAGATCGCTGGCGAGTTCCTCGACCGGCGACCAGTCGAAACCGAGCAGAGCTTCCGAAAGCCGCCTGGAATAATCCAGGAAATGCTCCTTGGCGGCTCCTGCGGCTGCCGGCTTCTCAGCGGTCAGCATCAGAGGACTTCCTTCTGCATCCACTTCATGCGGTGGAAGCTTTCCTCGTCCTTCCAGGCACCCTGGCGATAGAGGCCGACCAGTTCCTTGATCGCATCCTCGACGCCCTTCTTGGGGCGGAAGCCGGTTGCGAGCAGTCGGTCGGAATTGATGCGATAGGAGCGCGGATCGTTCGATTCCTTGATCACGATCTTGGCGTCGACATGCTTGGCGACCATCTGCGCGATCTCGAGGATCGAGATGTTCTCGAAGCCGGCATTGAAGATGCCGGTATGCTCGGGATGATCGAGCAGAAAGATATAGAGGTCGGTGATATCGTCCATATGGACGTTCGGGCGGTACTGGTCGCCGCCAAGCACGGTGATCTCACCGTTCTTCAACGCCAGCATGGTCAGAAGATTGACTGCAACGTCGTTGCGCATCGTCGGCGAGAAACCGCAAACCGTCGCCGGGCGAACGATCTGCACAACCATGTCCTCGTCGTAGGAGAGAAGGATGCGCTCGGCGCACATCTTGGTCTTGTTATATTCGCTGATCGGAACGAGTTCGAGGTCTTCCGTGACCTGCTCCTCTTCCTTCACGCCATAGACGCTTCCCGAGGAAGCGAAGATGAAGCGCTTGATGCCTTCGCGCTTCGCCTTGTCGGCAAGACGCATGGTGGCGAGGCAGCTCACCTCCCAGGTCAGCTTCGGATCGAGATCACCCGCCGGATCGTTGGCGATCGATGAGAGATGGATGATCGCATCGATACCTGAAAGGTCGATTTCATCGGGGTTACGCACATCACCCTGAATAACCGTCAGATTGGGGTGAGGGCGAAGCTGATTGCCAAACCACTGGATATCGAAAGCGCGGACCTTGTGACCCTTTTCGAGAAGCTTCGGCACAAGGACGGTACCCTTGTACCCACACGCACCCGTCACGAAAATATTCATATCCAAGTCGTCCAGTGTTTGCGCGATCTACCGCTGCGGTACGAAGTCCAGAAAGCGTATCTCGGATTGCTGGGACAAAGCGGATGAAACACACCCGCTACGAAGCCGAGCGCCTTATATGGCAGCCAATCTGGAGGTGCAACCTTTTGGGCATTCATCCAGTAGGCTTTTGTGGAATGCCGCGAACCTTCTGCGATGCCCGCCGCTTAGCGTTGCTTTGGCAACGGAAAATCCTTCCGCGCCTGATCGAGTGAGCGGAGATTGCCGATGTCCCGATGATAGCCCTTCGTCTCGACAGCGAGGATGCGGCCGACGAAATGGGGAATCACTTCCGTGCTGAGGTCGACAACAGGCCGGCCAAGCCCGACGATGAAGGAAACGACTTCAGGCTCGATGATATAAACTGCCGCGTTGGCGAGGTCGCCGGGCGGGTTCTCGACCTTTTCATGGAAGGCCTGCACCAGCCCAGCGCGATCAAGTTCAAGGATACCGCAGGAACGCGGATCGTCGGTCTTGAAGGCGAGCATGGTGATCGCGCAGCCTTTCGGACGTTCCGCATGCGCGGCGACCAGCGCCTTGACGTCGAAATCCGTTAGATTGTCGGCATGGGCGACCAGAAACGGAGCGCCTTCGAAATACGCGCGGTTCGCGAGGATGGTGCCGCCGGTGCCGAGCAATTCGTCTTCATGGACCGTATCGATCCGGTCGCGCCATTTGCTGATCGAGAGATGCGCCATCACTTTCTCGGCCAGCCAATGCGTATTGACCAGCGCCCGCTCGAAACCCGCGTCGAACAGCAGGTCCATCCAGTAGTCGAGCAGCGGCCGGTCATGAATCGTGACCAGGCACTTCGGCACGGTTTCGGTGAGGGGACGCAGCCTGCTGCCGATACCGGCAGCCAGAAGAAGCGCGCGCATGAAAAGCCTCAGGCGTTGGGAGCTTCGATTTCGGTAATCAGGTCGTTCAGAGAGAGCGGTGCATTACCGACACGCGATACTTGGCAGGCAGCGGCCAACGCGCCGATGTAGCAGCTCTCCCAGATATCCGCTCCCGCGCAGAGCGCCAGCGCCGCGCTGGTGAAAAGGCTGTCACCGGCGCCCGCCACATCCTTCGGCGCGCTGTTGAAGCTCGGCAACCGGTCGGTGCGATAAACCCCGCCCTTCGCGCCGTAGAGCAGCAATCCCTCTGCACCAAGCGTGACAATCACGTTCTCGGCCTTGGCGACGTCACGCAGGTTCTCGGCAAGAGCCGCAAGGCCGCTTTCGAAATCTCGCAGCGCCAGGCGCGCTTCGCGCTCGGTCGGCGTGATCAGAGTCATGCCCTTGAACCGCGAAATATCCGAAATCTGCGAGGAAGCCTGACTGTCCGCGCCCATCATGATGCCGCGCTTGGCGGCCGCTTCCGCGACCGCGTCGACGAGCTGCTGTGGCAGGCAGCCATAATTGAAATCGGAAAACAGCAGCAGATCGGTCTGATCGAGCTGTTTCTCGATCATCTTGAACATCTTATCGCATTGCTCCGGCGAGATCGGATGCTGCCTGAGATGGTTGACCCGCAGCAGCGTCTTGTTATGCGCGCGATAACGGACCTTGCGTGTCGTCGGGCGGCTCTGGTCGATGAGGACCTTAACGCCAACCCCGAGCTCACCCAGCGATTGCTGCGCATATTCGGCTGCTTCGTCCTCACCGACCACCGTGAAGAACCGGACATCCGCCCCCATCGAGCGGGCATGCGCCGAGACAACGCCGGCGCCGCCGACGAAGGTCTTGGTTTCGATCGGCGTCACGACGATGGTTGGATCTTCCTGCGACATGCCCAACGGCTCGCAGGTGATATAATCATCGATGATCGTATCGCCGATCACCAGCATGCGAAGGCCACTGAACTTGGCGAGCGTGCGCTTGAGCTGATCGAACTCGAAACCGTAGCGCAGCGGATAATCGAGCGGTTTGCGAATCGCGGAAAAATCCGTCTCGGAATATTCGCGCTGCAGCAGCGCCACCGAGGTGAAGCGCATCTCGCCGGAACTGAAGACCAGCTTGCCGCCATAGGATTCGGCAACCGCCGCTTCCGGATTCTGGCGATGCTCGAATTCCTTGCCCTTGACGATGATCTCTGGCTTGAGGGCCTTGATGAAGGTTTCAGGCGATCCCGTCAGTTCGACGACCGCATCGACCATGGAGTTGGCGCGCACGCCTTCCGTCCGCAGTGCCACCGGCACCGTGACACCAGCCGTGCTATCCGGATTGACGCCAACCACCAAGAAATCAGCCAGTTCAGCCGCCGACTTGAACAGGCGCAGATGGCCGGGATGAACGACGTTGAAATTGCCAGAGATAAACGCGATTCGCCGCGACAGCCCCGCGCGTTCACGAATCTCGACCGCGCTTTCCGCCGTGATCGTTTTCTTACCACCCGTCTTGTTCAGCACCATGGACCCCTGATTTCTAAGGCTCGCCCCAGCCGTTCGACATCATAAGCGGCAGCACATAGCGGGTTTTGCGGTGCAATGTCACGGCGAGATTTCTCTTCAAGAGGCTACCGTTGCTTCAACGCGGCGCAACACGAATACCCCAAGACTTGGCTATTCGCCTGACGAAGCCTGGCCGGCGACCCTTGCGCGCTTCGTTGAGCCACCACAGCGAAAGCCGCAGCGCGAACGGCCATGCAATCGGTCGGCTTGCGAGGCCGGTCAGCATGTGATGCATGAAGGGCGAGAGCGAGGCAGGATAGCGCCGTATCAATGCGCCGATATCGTGGAAGCCGGTTTCCCGCATCTTCGCGTAGATGGCGCGGCAAACGGCACGCTGCTGATCGGGCCTGGTGATTCCGCTGGAATAAGTGTTGCCGGCGACCCGGAAATTGGCCAGCGGCTTCGGGATCGCCGCGAAGCCGTAACGCAGCGCGATGGCATAGGTCGCGAACCAGTCCGAATGCCAGCGCAGCTTGGCGTCATAGCCACCGATCGACAGAAACGTTTCGCGATGAATGACAGCCCCGGTGATCGGCAGCCAGACGAAGCCTCGACGAAGTAGGCCAGCGAACTCGGTCGCGGTGAAAAATTTCGGTTCCCTACCAAGATACCATTGGCCGAGCTCGGAATCCTCTTCATGAAGCACGAAACGATCCGCTGCCTCGAGGTGCTCGACATATTGTGAGACACAAAGCCGGAGATCGGGTGCTTTCTCGATCATCGCCATCATCTCTGCGATGAAATCGGCTTCCAGCCAGTCATCGGCAGCGCTGCAGACGATGAAATCACCGCTCGCCGCACGCGCCGCACGATTCACCGACTCATTCACGCCGAGATTCTTTTCGTTCTTCCGGACCGCCAGATTCGGCATGCGGGAAGCGAAATCTTCAAGAACCTCAAGGCTGTCATCGGTTGAACAATCATCGATCACGACGATCTCGAACGGCTGCATCGTCTGTCCGGCAAGGGCATTCAAGGCGCGCGGCAGAAATTGAGCGTGATTGTAGTTCGGCAGCAGAACGCTGATCGTGGGGCCGGCTGACATGACGTCCTGGGGTGCGCGTGTCGCGGCGGCCTCCTTAACAGAGGATATCCATCTCGACCACCCTGTCAGGCTGCCGCTTTCCATTTGCCGAAATGGGCGGATCACAGGATAAGAACCTGTCATCCGCTTCGAGAATTGTCCTGAATGCCCGGCGTCAGCGTCATTATTCCAGCCTTCAACCGCGCTGATCTTCTTACGAAGGCCGTCGAGTCCGTTCTGCGCCAGACAGTCCGGGATTTTGAGATCATCGTCGTCGATGACGGCTCCAATCCGCCTCTGTCGGCAGCGCGCCTACCGGATGATCCCCGGTTGCGCATCATCCGGCTCGACGAAAACCGCAAGGCGGCCAATGCGCGCAATATCGGGATGAATTCGGCCAGCGGGGAATGGATCGCCTTTCTCGATTCCGACGACACCTGGCGGCCCGAAAAACTCGAGCGCCAACTCGCTTTGGCCGCAACGATCGAGCCGGATAACTTATGTGCCATCGCCACTGGCTGGACCTATATCGGTGACGAGCATCCGACAATCAGCCTCATTCCGCGCGAGGCCGACCGTATCGAAGAGTTTTCCGCAGGCTCCTGGTTCTGTCCTGGTTCAACTGTGGTGATGCGCCGTGCCGATGCCCTGCGCATCGGACTTCAGGACGTCACGCTCAAACGGCTTGAGGATTACGATTGGTTCCTGCGCTTTTCGCTGATGGGCGGCACTTTGCGGGTGGTGCCCGAGCCGCTCGCGGCAATCCGCTGGCATCGCTCGCTCGACAGCGAGGCGGTACGCGAGGCCTCCGCACTGATCGAACGGAAATTTTGCCGGCCGGAAAGCGCCTTCTTCATCACGGCCGCAGCGGCGCGGCGGCGCGTGCAGGGCTTTCTCGCTTTGGCCGTTGCCTCCGCCGCCTGGTACAATCAACGTCGGCTGACAGCACTCGCAGCGCTTGCGAGTTCATGGTTCCGGTGGCCGCGCCTCCGTCCACAACTGGCGGATTGGTGGACGAAAACATCGAACCCCTGAGGTCTGCTAACCCGTCAACAGTTCAGGGTGGCTCACGATGAACGCCGGATCGGGCATTGCCGCTCCAAACATCAGCGGATTATCGCGCATGGCATGGCGGTAGCGATCATCTAAGGAGCGTTCGACCGTTTCGCTGCCGGCGTGTCGAGCCAGCATACCCTGCACCGCGACGTCGATCTCTTCTGGCGTATTATCGCGGACTTGGCGCCCGGTCCTGCGCAGCCGAATGTTGCTCACGAGCAAACCCTGGGTCGGTTCGCGATAGATCTCGCGCCAGATCAGGTCGCGCTTCAGCCGGCGATCATAGATATGCTTCACAAGGAAACGCGTATTGGCGGGCCAGAACTGCCAGTCATTCGAGATGCAATTGACCAGCAGCATTGGCGTGCCAAAAGCCTGCGCCGCCGTCGTCAGCCCTGACGTCGTACCGATGATGAAGCGGCAACTCCCCATCAGAAAAACATCCATCCGGGCGGATTTCTGCTCGCTGCGGCCGTATTCGATCAATCCTGGCTTCGCTGGCAGAGCGGTCATGCTGCGATCGCCGAAGCGGATGACATATCCGCCGGCCTCCAGCACCCGATTAATCGCTGGGAGATAATCGCCGATATCCGCGTTGCGGTGCTCGCCGATGGCGCCAGGGGGCTCACCGTGGAAACCGCCCTCACGGACATGAAGCCCGACATACCATGCGCCCTCTGGGAGGCCGAGCGCGCGAAGCGTCTCTTCGCCAAAGGCGCGATCCTCGGCGGTCAAATTCAGCGTCGGCCCACGCCCCTCCTCGTCCCAGCGCTGCTGGGCTTCTGCGGCGCCGATTACCCACGGCACAATCCGGCCATCCGCCAATGCGGCGAACATAAAATTGTCGCCGACGACGCGCTGGTACGGGAACAGCGCGCTAATGAGATCGCGGTCACGCAAGACGAAAACGCGATTCTCGAGATAGGTCAGGAAATGCCGATTCGCGGCCTTGTCTTCTGGCGCCAGCAGCAGGAGTTGCGCTTCCGATGTAACGCCGAGAAGGTTCATCTTCCGATGCGCCTCGACCATGCCCATATGGCCAAGCTGCGTGATCCACTCGTAAGGCAAAAGGCGGAAAGGCTTGTCCGGATCGAATTTCGGGCAGTTTCGCTGCACCGCGAGCAGTATTTCACGCGGCACGAAAAAACGGTCGGCAAGCCGCTTCTGCTGCTCCAGCATGGCCTGCCCAGCCTGAAGGCTGGCGGCGAGATCGCCGATAAAGGCCGTTTCCTCCGCCTGTTGCGCAAGCACGTCGTAAATCAGGATCTCACCAGCATGCGCCAGTTCCCAACTTGATGGGATATAGTTGGCAACATCATAGCGGCCGGCAGAATTGTGATGCGCCATGACCATGCGCGGCGCAATTTCAACCGAGCGGGCAAAATTTTGAGTGGCGACCTCATAATCACCCGCAACGGCTAATGCGCGCCCTAACAGCCGATAGCCCATCGGGTTTTCCGGCTCGGCCTCGATCAGCGCCGAGAAAAGCTGGCGAGCCTCATCGGGCTCCCCGCCATTTAGAAAGGCAAGACCCGCCAGCCGCATCTGCAAAGGATCGGAGAGGAGCACACCGTCGCGGACCTCGCGCCTGATCCACGCGATTTCGCCCGCTTCGTGCAGTCCGACCAAGAAGAGAGCTGTCGCCGCCGGCTTGCGTCGCCGAATATCCGAGCGTGAGAGAATGTTCAGTGCGCGTGCCGCCTCCAGCAGCCGCCCGGTCGAACCGGCCGCCAGGTGAACGGTCGCCATCGCCAGAAGTCCTTGTTGAATGACGATGAAGCAAAAGTGCCCGAACGGACGCATGCTCGGCGAAGCCGACAACCATCGAGCAATGCGGACGAATGCCAATCCAGCGCCGGAGCGAAACAACGCACCGAACCAGTCAGAAAGCGCCCGTTTGAAAGATTTTCGGGCGGCCAATCGGTAATAAAGCGCCCGCGCAAGAGTCTTGGCCCGGCTTGGCCGCGAAGCAGTCCTGGCCTGCGCGGGCCCGGAAGGCACAGCCGCAATGACAAACGGCGCTCGCCAGAATTTGCCGAGCGCATAAAGACGGAAGGCGCCGCGAGCCGGTTGCGGCTGCTGCATCGTGGTCAGGCCGCAGTGACTTCCGGCGGATGCACGAGGTCAAGAACCTCGCCAATCGGTCCGAAGTGCTTGACCTGACCGTTCTCGAGATACATGCCGAGGTTGCAGGTCTCGCGCAGCAGATTCATGTCATGCGAAGCAAGCACCAGAATGCCCGACTTGCGCGTGATCTCTTTCAGCCGCACATTGGCCTTGATCCTGAAACTCTCGTCGCCGACCGAGAGCCATTCATCCATCAGCACGATATCGCCCTCGATCGAGGTTGCAATCGCAAACATCAAGCGCAGGATCATGCCAGAGGAATAGGTCCGCATCGGCATGTCGAGATAGGAACCAAGTTCGCTATATTCGGCGATGTACTCGGTGCGCTCGGCAATCTCCTTGGAACTCAGTCCCATGATCAAGCCGCGCAGGTGGATGTTCTCGAAGCCCGTCGCTTCCTCATCAACGCCGACATTGATGTCGAACATCGGGAAACGCTTTCCCTCGATATGCAGGCTACCGCCGGTCGCGTGGTAGATGCCGGACAAGGTCCGGATCAGCGTTGTCTTGCCCGAGCCGTTCGGCCCCATTAGGCCAAGCCTGTCGCCATCCTTCAGATCGATATTGATATTATCGAGAGATTTGACCAGGCGAACATGATTGGTCGAATCGACGACACGGCCGCCGATTGCACTGGCAGCACGCATCGCGACATTGCGCAGCGATCGGGCCGATTGAGCGACAATGGGGAACTCGACCGCGAGATTTTCAGCGAGAATTCGTGGCATTTTGACCTCTGTCCGGGAAATCTGTGTGGCAGCAGGGCGTCATCAGACCCAGAACACGACCCGGTTCTTGTATTTGGAGTAGACATAACCGGCAAGCAGCACACAGACGGCCGTCATTCCGAACGAAATCACCCAACTTTCAGTCGCCACGGGCCGTCCAAGGATCGGATCGCGCACTAGTGAGAGCGCATGCCCGATGGGGTTGAGCTGAAGCACGATGTGACCACCCTTGAGCTGGTCCGGCATCCAGATGATCGGCGAGACGAAGAAGGCGAACTGCACGATCGTCTGTATCAGCGGAGGAATATCACGGTAGCGCGTGCAAATAACGGAGATGATCAACGTCAGCGCCGAAACCGATATGTAGATGCAGATTACACCGATGACCGCGAAGATCATCGTCCAACTCAGCGACCATGGCAGCACGATCCAGATCAGAGGAATAACCAGCAGGTTGTGCAGCAGGATGATAAAATTCCGCTGGATCATCCGCATAACGTAGAAAGCGATCGGCAGGTTCGAGGCCTTTATCTGTCCACCCGGGTAGATCAGCGTCTGGCTGCCTTCAATCAGGCAGGACGAGATGAAGTTCCACAACGTCATGCTGGTGACGAAATACGGCAGGTAGCTGTGCATGTCCGCGCCAAGGAAGCGGGCGGAGACCGTACCGACAATCAGCGCGAACAGCGCGTTGGAGATCATGATCCACCAGGGGCCAAGCGCGGTGCGGCGATATTTGGTTTGGATATCGGCGGAAGCAAGCGCACGCCAGGTTTCGTTGCTGGTGAGGATCGGCGCAAGATCGCGCAACAGATTGCTATTCAGCGATGACGACATTTCACTTGGTTCCAAACTCGGTCGGGCAAGCTCTTCGCGAAGAGAGCCAGCCGGCACCCCCGTTAGCACAAGGGTTGCGACAGCAACATGTGAAATACGGCGTCCTTTTCAGGTCGCCGGGGATTCGAGGAACTGATCCCGGTGCTTATTGACATAATAAAGGCCGGCGCGCGCATTCCCGTAGAAATATCGCGTCGTCAGGCTGCCATACCAGCGTTCCACTAGTTGTGAACTGTCCGAAATGGTCTTTTCATAGTCTTCCGTAAGGCCATCCGCGAGCGCGGCGACTTCCTTCACCGTCTCCAGAATCTCGTCGGCCGTATTTTCGAGAGCCGTTGCGCCATATTGCGCGAGACATTCGGCGCTGAACATCCGCCAGCGCCATGGCTCGACCGTCAAAGCGCCCTGCGGAACCATGCCACCATCAGCCAGACGAATGGTTTTCGGCGCAAACCGAATGCGATCACCCCAGAGCTGCGCATCCGTGGTAATGCAGTTTACCAGTGCGCAATGCTTACCGAAGCTCACCGCCACATTCGTCAAACCGGATGTGGTGCCGATAAAGAAACGCGCGTGCCGAATGAGATGTAGGTCGAGCAGTTCCGACTTATCCTTTCCCAGAGCATAGTCGACGACGCGGGGCATGTTCGGCAGAGGGATGGAACCGCGCCCGCCGAGCTTGATCACCCAGCCACCCATTTCTGTGATGTACCGAATGGCGTCGAGGTAGCTTTCCGCCTTTGAATTGCGGTGCGTTTGGCCGGTACCATCGGTCTCGCCATAATGAGCGGCGTCGCGCATATGCAGGCAAACGTACCAATCGCCCGGCTGCATGCCCCATTTCTTTTTGACGTCGGCAACAATCTGCTGAACCGTATCGACCTCGCCAAACTGCTCATCGAATCGCTTCGCCAGGGGATGTTCAAGCCCACGCTCGTCCCATTCACGCATCGCCTGTGCGCCAGCGTCCTGCCATGGGAGAATCTCGCCTCCTGGCATTTCGAAGGCGTTGAAGCTCATCCCGCAATAACGTTGCAACGAGTTGAATTCCGGCACGAGCAATTCCGGAATAGTCACATCGGGAACGAGGATCTGCGCTTCGTTGTCGAAGAGCTCCAGAAATGTCTGGTTGGCGATCATCTTGCTCGGCGCAACGATCGACGCCTGCCCGCTCCACCATCCGAGTTGACGCATGCGGAACAGGATATCCAACATGCCGAGATGTCCGATCTGCGTAACCCACTCCACCGGCAGCAGGCGCAGAGCTTCCAATGAAAGCTCGCGCTCGGCCAGGAAGTCCTGCAACGCCTGGCTCAGCGATGGGCGATCGGTGGCTAAAGCACGTTGAGCCCGCAGCGCTCCAGCATAGAGCGCCGCGCAAAGCTCTCCGCGACCGACATGAGTGACGCGCTGGCCGATGAAATTATAAGCATCATACAAACGCCCGTGTCGTCCAGCGGCCAGATCGAGAGCGGTAGGTATGTAAGATGAGCCGTAGCGAGCCGCCATATTCTGATGGGGACGCAACAGATGGGGTATGTTTCGCGCCGCGAATTCCAGCATCGGCGCAGCACGATCCGGCTTTCCGGCAATCAATTGCAGGTAGCCAACCTGCTCAGCCAGCGAGTAATTGTCGCCAAGACGGCTTTGGCTAGACCAGGCCGCCAGTGCTTCCGTCGCGAGATCGAAATCGCCGAACTCGAAATAAGTCATGCCGAGAGCCAGCGCCGCCTGGCGGGAGGAAAGCACCTGCGAACTTCGCCCTAGAAGCTCGATGATTTCCGCGAAAGCACGCAACTCATAGAGCAACTGTGCAGAAGTCCCAACCGATCGCCGAGTCAGATCGCTGTTTAAACGGTAGTTCGAGTTTTTAACGAGTTCTCGTGCAACCCACGGAAAGAGCGATCTCGTCAGAATCGTCTGGCCAGGCAAAGAAAAGGCCCGAGAGTAGACGACAAGCGCAAAAGATAGCCGCGTTGGCAGCACGCGGAAGACGCTGCGAACTGTAAGCTGCAGTGCTGCTTGTCCAACCCGACGCAACCTGCTTAGCTTCATTCGGCCGGAACCCTGTCACCCGCTACGTCAGACTTTGGCCGAAGCAGCGCCGACCAATCACCTGGGCCCGACGTCAACTGGTCGACAAACTTGCCTGCGCTCCTTGAAAAGGCCGTCGTGTAGATATCGACATATTTGTAGAACGCGGTCGACAACGCGAAAACCGCTAGGATTGTCCCGCCGCCGGCAACAAGAAGCGTGACATAATACGGCGATCCTTTGGTCGTCAGCGCGAGCCATGCCGTCAGGCTGCAAATAACAGGCAAATGCACAAGATACAGCACGAAGGATAATTTGCCTAAATATCGCCCAAACCAGCTTCCGAAAAGCGCCTGTCCTGCCCGGCAATGCAGCAGAGCGCCGACCATCAAGATAGCGCCGATCTTATGCCAGGCGATCGCGTTGGTCGATTTCGACAGCCAGGAATGCCAAGGCGCCGTCATGCCCGGCTGCACGAAGGGGAAGGAGCAAAGGAAAGCACCGAGCAGCAATATCGCGCCCATGGCGATGTTCTGAAACCGGGCGCTGGGAAAAACCCGCGAGAGAATCTCACGCGCCGTCGCGTCGAATTCATAGAACAGGACGCCGATGGCGAAGAGGAAGTAATAATCCTTGTGGCTATGGATGATGAAGGCCACCAGCACCAGAACGCGCAGAATCCTGTTCTTGAACAAGCCATAGGCTAGGAAGATGCCGATCGAGCCGAGGAGTTCGATTTGCATCGTCCAGAGGTTGGAATTGTAATTGGCCTTGCCTTCGACAAAGGCGCTGTACAGCGCCTCTTTCGCCATGCCGAAGAAGCTCGGCTCAAAGGCGCGATACCACATCGAGAGCCAGCCGCTCTGCGTGACCTGTGTTGCTGCATCAAAACTTCGGTAAAGGCCATGCTGGCTGCCAGTCCACTGGTATGGCGGCAGCATAATCAACAGCGCAAAGGCCGAAGTGATCAGCATCGGCAGCGCCAGCCGGAAATAGCGGCGGACAACCTGAGCCGGAAAATTGATGCGTGAATGCGTGCAGAAATCGGAGAGCACGAAACCGCTGAGCACGAAGAAGATGCAAACCGCCGAATTGCCGGCCCAGATAAGCGCGAGCGGCGAAAGGCCAAGCGCCAGGTCGTATTTCGTATTGACCTCGGTCGGCGAGAAGGTGACCACAGCCGGCAGCAGTGCAATCGTCAAATGTGCGAAGAACACCATGCAGGCCGCGACGCCACGCAAGCCGTCGAGATACGGTCGTCTGATGACTTCAGCGGGTGGCATCTGCATGGGAGATACGTCTCTCATCCGTCTCAAGCGTCTAGAATGACTTGAGATTTAGCTTTTGTCTTTATTGATCAGACGGAAATTCGGCAACGGAACCAGGAATTCGCCGCCCTCCGCGATGAATTGCGCATTACGCTTGGTAATCGGCTCCCAATAAGTCCAGGCAAGCACGACCACGATGTCCGGGCGTCGGCTGAGAAGCTCGGAGGAGGGATAGACCGGAATATGCAGGCCGGGACTGTAGGTTCCGTGTTTGACCGAATTGTCGTCGACGATAAACGAGACGCGCGAGCCGAGTTCGAAATGATACATCAGCGTCGTCGTCGTCGTGGAAGCGCCATAGGCTGCAACGGTCTTGCCCGCCGCGATCTGCGCGTCGAGATAATCCAGCGTCTGCTTCTTGCGGTCCTGCACCGCGGCATAGAAATCGCGATACATCTGAGGCTTTGTGACGCCGCGACGCTCCTCCTCCGCCATCATGTCGAGCAGGCGCTGCGAGCGGGGCCGCTTGCCGGTGGACTTCGGCTGGGCGAACCCGCGGATCGAGCCCCCCTTTGTCATCTGAGCTTCGACATCGAAGAAGGTCATGTCGAGACGATTGAAGAATTTCTCAAGCGGCGCGATGGCGTAATGCGACACGTGCTCATGGTAGATCACGTCGAAGACCATATTGTCGGCCATGTATGGCGCGTAGGAAACCTCGAACACGAAGGCGCCGTCATCCGTCAGCAATTTGCGGATACCGCTGACGATATCTTCCATACCATCGGCATGGGCGAACACGTTATTGGCGCAAACCAGCGAAGCCTTGCCCGAACGAGACAGAATGTCATCCGCTACCGCGCTCGTGAAGAAATCCGGCACGGTCGGAACGCCCTCGGACGTTGCTATGCCGGCAATCGAGCGCGCAGGATCGACACCCTGCACGCGCATGCCGAGCGCCTTGAAAGCCTTTAGCAGCGAGCCGTCATTGCTGCCGATCTCGGCGACGAGCGAATCCTTCGGAATGCCCAACCCCTCGACCACGCTGCTGGCATACTTACGGAAATGCTCGACCAATCCGAGCGAAGCCGAGGTCCGGTAGGTGTAGTTGCGGAAGAGCAAGTCAGGATTGACGATGTCGAGATTCTGTAAGAGCCCGCAATCGAGGCAAAGATAAGTATCGAGCGGATAGACGCCCTGCTTCTCGTCAAGCTGGTCCTTGGTGACAAAAGCGTCGCCAATCGCCGAAGGCAGGATCGGGAGCACGAGTTCGAAGGAGTGCGAGCCGCACAGGCGACAGGTATCCCGATGAGTTACGTCTTGCATCGTCTTGCCAACTCTTTCCCTAGGACCAGCGGCGCGTCTTGCCAGCATTCCGCGGTCGCATTCCCGTTTTCGCGCGATTGAGAGGTTCAGCGGCCGGCGGTCAAGGACTGGGCAATCTCTTCCTGCCAGACCACGGATACACCGCCATCCACGAAAATAGCCTGCCCATTTATAAAAGCTGCCTTCTCGCTGCAAAGGAAATCTACGAGGTCGGCGGAATCTTCCGCCTTGCCCATGCGCTTCATGGGAACGAAGCGCTCGTAGAGCCCGGTATATTCAGGCTTTCCCGCATAATACTCACGCGATTCCGGCTTGATGTAACTCAGCGGCATGATCGCGTTCACGCGCACGCCCTGACGGCCAAGCTCCCAGGCGTAATATCGCATCATTTGGTTCAGCCCGGCTTTGACGACGTGATAGCCGACTGGCTGCGATCCACCGACAAATTCGGCGTAAACAGAACTGACAATGCCGACGGCCGCATCTGCGTCGGGCAGGAAATGCGGCTTGGCCGCTTCGATCACCGCCTTTGTCGCGGTCAGGCCAACCTGGATCTCGCCAGCCCAGACATCGCCCGCGCCACGATAGCGCTGACAAAAGACAAGATAGCTAAGCGGGCCGCCAAGGGCGACCGCTTCGGCGAGGAGCGCCTCGGCCGCAGCACTATCCATCGTTTCAAGATCGGCCGCGACATGACCGACATGCGCCGCCAGTGGCGACGCTGGCGGATTGCGTGAGACCACGGTGGTCTGGAAACCGCGCGCCAGGAACCGCTCGACGACGACACGGCCGAGCCCCTTCGTCCCGCCTAGAACCAGGGCGTGGCCAACGCTCATTGCGCGGACGCGGGGCGCGCCGAAACCTGTTCGTCCAGCCGGCGCATATAGGTCGCTGCCGCTTCCTTCTCGTTATCGGTCGGCGCAAACGGCGCAAAAACCGTATCTTCGCGCCTGAATGGCCCGTTGGTGATCTCGTGGATAACCAGGATGTCCGAACGGATCAGCAGCGTATGATAGAACGGAGCAGAAAGCCGGTAGTAGAAAGCGCGCTCGGGATCGCCAGCCGCTAGCCGCACGACTTCCTGGATACTCCCCTCGTCTGTCAGGATCACGATATCGACCGCGCCATGGACCAGATGGAAAGCTTCGCTCTTGCCGGGATGCTTGTGCGGGCGGATGTAGGAATCCGCCTTCAGCGCGATGAACATCTCATGCAGCCGGTCCTCGCCGCCATCATGGGCATTGATGCGCACCCGGCCATGCGTGCTGCCATCGACCGCAGCCTTGAGGGTTTCGATTTCGGCCTTTCCGATCGATGCGACCGGGCCTTTCGCGATGAAGACATCGGCGGAGTGCTTGACGAGGCTCATGGCGCTTTGCCTATCGCGGTTTCCGGACCGAGGCCAGCAAAAATCGAGACGAATTCCGTTCGTTCGCTGAAGCTCTCGCCCAGTTTTTCCTGAATCTTCGGTATCACTCGAGGGTTCACCGCCATCAGACATAACGTAGCTTGCAGCGTCGCCAGTTCGGACGATGCGATAACCGGCGAGCGGAAACCAGGCGCGAAAAGGCCCAGTTTGTCACGGTCATCATCGACGGCGAATGCGATGAGATCTTGCAGCCCAAAGGCGTTTACGACGGTGATCGCCTGATGGCCGATACCCATCAGCGCGACGTTGTCGCCTTGCGCAGTCACCTGCTCAAGTTTGCTGCGCCATCTATCGCGGCTACCTGGAAATGCGGCTGCGTAGGTCTCGAATTCCCGCATCTGCTCGGCGACATAGTCTTTATTTGGTGCAGTTTCATTCAACCGGGGGGCAGGACGCAGGGCAACGATTAACGCGTCCTCGAGCAGCCCCGGATAGCGCAGCAGCCTCTCGACAACGAAACCCGCCTGAACCGCGAGGCCACGAATCGTCTCCTCGGTGAAATAACAGACATGTTCTTCCCACGGAAAACAGTAATCCCGCCGCTGGATGAACTTGCGGCTATCCGGCACCTCGACGACGAGAACTCCTTTGGGGCCCAACAGCGAACCAAGCCCGCGCAACGCCAAAACCGGATCATGGCTGTGCTCCACCAGATATCGGCAAATGACGAGATCGCGCCCACCTGCCACACCCGCCAGAGGCACAGGCAGCAACCCCGCCTGATAAGTTTCCAGATAAGCGTAGGGTTGATTGAGGGCCTCGCCGGCAAGCTCGCGCCCGTCGATGCTGCTGATCTCGCAACCGCTCAGCTTCAGCCGTTCGAGCAGAGGGCCATCGAACGGGCCGACGCCGAGCGCGGCGCCAGTGTTTCCAACGAGCGCCGCCAACTGAGCTGCAGCATCATCGAGATGCGCTGAAGGCTCATTATAGCGTATCCACGGCAGGCGCGGCCGGATTGCATCGATCGGAGCGATATCGAAAAGCTGAACCAGCGCGCATTGCCCACAAACGCCAAGCTCGAGGGGATAAGTCGCCGGCTCGACGCGTTCAGCGGTGAACCGATTGCAGACCGGCAATCGGCCAAGATCAAGCCTCACACTTTCCGTTTCAGCGCCGCAACTCCGGCAAAGCATCGTCTTCTTCATCTTGCCTCCCGATAGCAGCCAGACACTCGTTCAGCTTATTGCTTCTGCGAGCGTCCAGCCGTCAAGAAACCGAATTCCGCTCGCAGAGCCCGCACAGCGAAGCTGGATGCCTGCCCGATCTTTCCCGCTCCGAGCGAACGAACGAAGCCGACGGAAGCCTCCCGCCGCCGCCAGAAACGTGTGACGGCGCGTTGCTCCCGGTTCATCGGGCGTGCGAGCAATTCGCTCGCAAGATCGAAATGCTCATTGGCGATCATCAGTCGCTGCCGCAGGCTGCGGTGCAAGGTCAGCGATCCCTCGTGGCTGAAATAGCGATAAAGCGTTGCATCGACATTCTTCACCTTCAACGCAGGTTCGGCGAGCGCGAGGTAGAGCAAGAAAGCGCGATCGCCCGCCGCACGGAAATTGGTGGGGAAAAGGCCATGCCGTTCGAACACTGTCTTTTTGAAGGCGATGGCATTGATCGCCGGAACGCCCAGCGCCAATTGTCTGACATTGAGGTCCCCGTGCGGTACGGCGACAAAATGCTGAAGCAGCATATCTGGCGCAACATCCGAGACCATATCGGCATGGCCCGCAACCAAATCCGCATCGGCGGCTAGCGCTGACACAACAGTCGCGAGCGCGTCAGGTAGAAGCTCGTCATCCGCGTTGAGAAACATCACCGCCTCACCCTCTGCGCGTTCCACGCCGATATTCCACGCCTCGTAAATCGAGGATCGCGGCGCGGAGACGAAGGTGATGGAGCTGCTGCGCGCGCAAATATCGGCGGTCGCATCGGCGGAGCCGCCGTCGATGACGAGATGCTGGAACGGGACGTTCTGGCCGGCCAGACTGGCGATCGAGCGCTCGATGGTCTTGGCCGCGTTCAGCGTCGCGGTGATGATCGTGATCATGGCGCCCTTGCTCAAGGCGTGGCCGGCGGATGTCAACCTCGTCTTGATGGCTGCCTTTGACTTTCCGTCCCGCGAGCGTTCAAACAGGCCGGCTCGGAGACAAGCAATGCAGCAAGGCGCCCTCTTTCTCGATCGCGATGGCATCATCAATATCGATCATGACTATGTCCACCGGATCGAGGATTTCCATTGGCAGGAAGGAATCTTCGATCTCACGCGGGCGGCCATTCGCCAGGGCCTCACGCCGGTCGTCGTGACCAATCAGTCCGGCATCGGCCGGGGCTATTATACGCGGACCCAATTCGACATCCTCACGGATTGGATGTGCGAGCGTTTCGCCGCCGAGGCCGCACCCATCACACGGGTCTACCACTGTCCATACCTGCCGGATGCCGCTCTTGCCGAATATCGCGCGGATCATCCCTGGCGAAAGCCGAAGCCCGGCATGTTGCTTGCGGCCCGCGACGATCTCGGTCTCGATCTCGCGCGTTCCGTGATGATCGGCGATCGATGGGGCGACATGCAGGCAGCGCAGGCTGCAGGCGTCCCGCTCGGCGTGATCGTGGGAGCGCGAGCCAAAGAAGCCTCGCCTGAAGATTTGACCGACGCGATCACGATCATTCGCCACGGCACGGTGCGTGAGGCGGCGCAGTGGATGGAAAGCCGCGTTAGCGGTTAAGCAGGGCCTGCACCGTTTCGGGAACGCCCGCGCTCCAATGCGGGAGGGTATGACCGAAGGTCGCCGTGAAGCGGCTGATATCGAGCCTCGAATTCGCCGGTCTGCGGGCGGGCGTCGGATAGTCAGCCGTTGAGATGGGTTCGACCCGAGCGGATGGGCCGCCAAGCCTTGCCGATTGGTCAAAAATCTCCCTCGCAAAACCAGCCCAGGTCGTCTCGCCTTTCGACACCATGTGGAAGACGCCGCGCCAATCCCGCGCATGTGGATGCTTCAGCACATGGGCTGAAACGGCGATGATTCCCGCTGCGATATCTGGTGCATGGGTTGGCGTTCCATGTTGATCCGCGACGACACGCACCATCTCCCGGTCCGCCGCCAATCGTAGCATTGTCCTGACGAAATTTGCGCCGAATCGTGAATAGACCCAGGCCGTGCGCAAGATGACATGACGCGGGTTAGCGGCAGCGACAGCCTCTTCGCCGGCAAGCTTCGAACGGCCATAGACACCTGTCGGACCAGTCGCATCGGCTTCGAGATAAGGCGCAGTCTTGTCGCCAGGAAAGACATAGTCGGTCGAAATCTGAATGACCGGCAACCCAGTCTCAAATGCCGCACGCGCAACGTTGCCAGCGCCATCGCGATTGATGGCGAATGCTGCTTCCGCCTCACTCTCCGCCTTATCGACGGCTGTATAGGCAGCAGCGTTCACGACGATATCGGGTCTGTGATTTGCGATCGCCCGCGCGATGCTCGCCGCATCGGTGATGTCGAGATCGGGCCTGCCAAGGGTGGTAATCGCGATGCCAGGATTTTCGGCCGCCCGCATGGCTTGCGCAAGCTGACCTTGGCTGCCTGTGACAAGGATATGCAACGCTATTCGCCTCTTGCTTCGCTCACGAGTCTCGTTCTCCGCCCTTACCCTTTGTACGTCTGCTCTCCTTGATCAACCAATGGATGGTTTTTGTGAGGCCCGTTTCGAAGGGTCCCGCCTCCAGCAAAAACACCGCACGTTCTGCCTGTCACCGGCCAGCGACCGCATGAGCGCGGGCCAATCTGCCTGATTGCGATGTCTTATAGCGCGGAATGATATAAACACCCGATCGGGCTTTCTCAGCTCATTCCGCCGCAGCCGGCAACCGCTCGCCTTGCCGCCTCGCTTCTGCCCGCGCCTTGGTCAAAAACTCAACCGCTGCGCGGACGCCACGTTCGCCATGCGCGATGCCGAGTTCGCTCAGTGCCAGTTCCACACCGCCAAGACATCCGAGAATCCCCGGCTCGTTCATTGCGCCGAGATGGCCGATGCGGAAGGCTTTTCCCGAGAGATCGCCAAGGCCGCCGCCAAGCGCCACACCGCAATGAGCGCGGGCATATTCGCGCACTCGTGTGCCGCGCGCATCTTGCGGAGAGAGGATCGTTGTCACCGAGACAGAGCGCTCGGCTGGCTTCACTGCGTTGAAGTCCAGTTCTCCCGCCTCGCTCCATGCCGCAACAGCCGCCTGGACCGCGCCCGCGATCCGTACGTGACGAGCAAGGATCGCATCGAGCCCCTCCTCGAACATCAGGTCCAAGCCAGCGCGCAGGGCAAAAAGGTTATGCTCGGGCGAGGTGCCGCAGAATTTTCGGTAGCTTTCCGCCGCGTCGCGGTAATCCCAATCCCAATAACGGCGATGACGCGAGGCCGACCGCGCGACAGCCCGCGCCTTATCATTGACAGCGAGGATCGCAAGGCCCGGCGGCCCCATCAGCGCCTTTTGCGAAGCCGCAATGGTGACGTCGACGCCCCAGGCATCCATTTCGAGCGGCGTGGCCGCAAGCGATGCAACCGCATCGACAACCAGCAGCGCCGGATGGCCGGCTGCGTCGATCGCCTGGCGCACAGCTTGGATATCGTTTGTGATGCCGGCTGCCGTATCGGTCTGCACGACCAGCACAGCCGAAACCTCACCCTTGGCATCCGCGCGCAGCATCGCTTCGATCGCCGAGGGGTCGATGGCGCGACGTCCGTCACCCGCGATCGAACGGACCTCGATGCCAAGCGCCCGGGCATGCTCCGCCCAGGAACTCGAGAAATGGCCGGTCTCCGGCACAATCACCACGTCATTCGGCGCGAAAAGGTTGGTCAGCGCTGCTTCCCAGCCACCATGACCGTTCGCGGAATAGATGAAGATGTGGCCCTTCGTCCTGAAGACGCGCTTCAGGTCCTCGAAGCAGCGATCGGTCAGATCGATCAACTCCGGATCGGAGAGATCATAGGGCTGCCGATGCATGGCGTTGAGCACGCGTTCAGGAATAGGCGTCGGGCCAGGCGTGTGCAGCAGTTGATAACCCGGACGGAACGTCATGGCCCTGAACCTCTCGGAATCCCTGAATGCCTAAATATTAGTCGCAAGCGCCGGCTTTCGACAAATGACGATGAGTCATCGCATTTGTGAAAGGAATTGCTGCAAAACGTGATTTTTTCACTCTTCATCCTGCCGGATTCTGCTCGGCAACCTATTGATATGACGTTATCAACCGAGAGCGGCTGCACCGGGCCGCCACGGCGTGAACCAATAAGAGGGGGACCTGTGAAACCAGCGGCGGAATGGCAAATGGCTCGGCGCATGTCACGGTGCTGGCCGAGTGCGGAAACGCCGCTATGGCCGTGACGCCTTCCGTCCCGTCACGCATCTCAGCCGTATCGCGCAGCCGCAAGGTCACCACCGGCTCCTTCCGCGTCGTTGGCGCAGCGATCGCGCTTGGCGTTGCGACCGGGATCATCGTGGCGCTCGTCCAGAATTTCGTCGTGCTGATGCAGCGCGCAGCGCTTGGTTTCGCCGCCGAACGCCGCATTGCCTTTCCAGATCACGTCTCCTTCCTCCGCATCTTCCTGTCGCTGGCGATCGGCGCATTGCTGGTCGCGCAATTGTCAAAATGGTTCCGCCGCAAGGAGCCGGAGGAGCCTATCGACGCGGTAGAAGCAAATGCGTTGCGCGGCGGCAAGATGACCTGGTGGGATGCGGCTGTTGTCACTATTCCGATCCTGATCTCGGTCTGCTGCGGTGCGTCCGTCGGCATCGAGGCGGCGGTCACCCAGCTCGGCGCGGTGCTGGCGAGCGAGTACGGTCAGCGCCGCGCCCTGCCACGTTCGGATCGGCGTCTGCTGGTCGGGGCCGGAGCAGCGGCCGCGATCGCCGCCGCCTATCGCGCGCCGATCGCCGGCATGCTCTATGCCTATGAACTCGTGCTCGGCACTTATTCGAAGCGCACATTAGCGCCGATCGGCCTCGCGGCTATCGCCGCGACGATGACAATGTGGGCGCTAACGGGCTCCGAAAAGCCCTTCAGTTTAACGCTCGGCAGCACGACGATCTGGACGGACTATCCTGTGGCGCTGCTGATCGGCGTGCTGTCGGCCGGAACCGGCATGGTGA
>FTCV01001801.1_pt1 | contig 22540 bp, 14 predicted proteins | sample 1639691 | NCBI WGS metagenome assembly FTCV01 (sample SAMEA3914864, study PRJEB12502) | metagenome | biome: forest; material: soil | place: USA | collected 2012-03-12 | depth 0.3 m
AAAGCCGCTACTCCACATCCGCGTGAAGAGCGCCTGTGCATTCGCCTTGGATGACCAATTCGGAGTCAGTACGACAAACGCCGGCAAATCTTCATTCTCGCTTCCCAAGCCGTAAGACAGCCACGAGCCGATGCTCGCCTTGCCTGGCAATTCATTGCCGGTCATCAGGAACGTGCACGCCGGGTCATGGTTGATGGCCCCGGTGTTCACCGTCTTGATCATCGTGATGTCGTCGACCACCGATGCCGTGTGCGGCATCAGATCGCTGACCCACATGCCACACTGGCCATGCTGGGCAAACTTGAAGATCGAGGGCGCCACCGGCAGGCGCGTCTGACCGCTGGTCATGGTCGTAATACGCTGACCATTGCGCACTGAATCGGGCAGATCCTTGTTGAAGTACTCCGCCAGCTTCGGCTTGTAATCGAAGAGATCGAGCTGCGACGGCGCACCGTTCATGTGCAGGTAGATGATGCGCTTCGCCGTGGGCGGAAAATGCGGAAACCCAGGCAGGGAAGGATGCACCTTCGAACCGTAATTCGCGACAGCCGACGCACCCAAGCCACGGGAGCCCAGCAACTGCGAGAGAGCCAGCGTTCCCATGCTCAAACCAGCGCTGCGGAAGAATTGGCGGCGCGTCTGGATACGGGCGAAATCGTCAAATGGATTCATAACTAGCAGTCTAAGTTAATTGGATTAGTTCTTGGTGAGCGTCTCGTCCATATTGAGGAGAACGCTGGCGACCAGTGTGTAAGAGGCAAGCTCGCTGGAGTTCAGATCCGCTTTCGGCTTGGATTCGCCGAATCCGATCACCTGCTTCGCAAGCTCGGGATTGGCAGCATACTTCGCGAGTTGCTTCTCGTAAGTATCCTTGAGCACAGCGCGTTCGTTCTCGAGCGGCTTGCGCGTCGTGACGAGACGGAAGCCATAGGCGATCCGGTCTTCAGGCGTCACTCCACCCTCGCTCATCATGCGCTCGCCCAGTGAACGCGCGGCTTCAAATTGTTGCACGTCGTTCATCAGTTCGAGGGCCTGAAGCGGGGTGTCGGAACGCTCGCGGCGCAGGCAATATTGCTCACGCGAAGGCGCGTCAAAGGTCGTCATCTCCGGCGGCGGCGCGGTCCGCTTCCAGAAGGTATAGAGGCTCCGGCGATAGAGCGCCGAGCCGTGCTCCTGTTGATAGACGCGGGTATTGGACCCAACGAAACCAACTGGCTCCCAGATCCGCTCCGGCTGGTAGGGCTTGACGCCCCGACCGCCCATCGTGAGATCGATCAAGCCGCTGACAAAGAGCGCATCGTCGCGAATCTCCTCGGCATCGAGGCGAAAGCGCGGACCACGCGCCAGATAGCGATTCTCCGGATCCGTTTCCGTCAGTTCAGGCGTGGCGCGTGAATCCTGACGATAAGTGGCGCTCGTCACCATGAGCTTCACCAACCGCTTGATATCCCAGCTATTTTCGCGGAAATCGACGGCCAGCCAGTCCAGCAGCTCCGGATGCGTCGGCGGCTCGCCCTGCGCCCCGAAATCGCCAGGAGTCTTGACGATCCCAATGCCGAAGAACTGCTGCCAGAGCCGGTTCACATAAACGCGTGATGTCAGTGGCTGTTCCGGCGAGACCATCCATTTCGCAAGGTCCAGACGCGTCGGCGGCTCCTTGGTAGTGAGCTGCGGGAAGATCGCCGGCACTCTGGGAGTAACCACGTCGCCCGGCTTATCGTATTGCCCGCGGATCATGACGTGCGACTCCCGAGGCTTCGGCAGGTCGTGCATGATCAAGGTAACCGCGACCTGGCTTTCGATCTTCTTCTTCTCGTCCTCGAACTTTTTCTGCTCGGAGATCAACGGATCGAGCAACGCACGTGTTCCCGAATAAACATCCGCGATATAGTAGTCGCGGACCTTCGCGGTCTGCTCAGGCTTGCGATCCTTGGGATGGACCGTGCGAACGATATCGCGCACTTCCTTCGGCGCCTTGTCGCCAACGTCCTTCCCTTGATTCACTCCAAGCCAGGCAGTGAAGGACCGCACTGGATCGGCCGCGGGGTTGTCCTCATAACTCACGCCTTCGAGATCCCAGTATACCGTGCCGCCGTATTGGGTAAACGCCGCGCCGTCGAACTTAGTTCCGGGCTTCAGCTTCAAGTCTTCAATATTGACCTCCAGCTTCACCCATTCGCCAGCTGCCGGCAGATCGCCAAGGAGCAGCTTTTCCGGAGTGCCAGCCTTGCCAAAGGTAATCAATTGCTTGTCACCCCAGTTAGCCCGGTGATTCCATTCGCCCTCGCTGTGCCATTGAAGCATCACAGCCTTGGGCGGGTTCTTGGGATCGATCCACACCCAGGCAAAAATCTTCCCCTTTGCCGGCACAACAAAGGGCTTCTTTATGTCCTGAAAGTAGTCCTGTGTAATTCCCTCTCCCGTCCGCTTGATCGCACGCTTGCCGCTCTTGACTGGTGCGCCATCCGCGGCAGTGACCCACGTAAGTGGCTGCCCGGCCACCGCGGCTTTTGCGCCCTCGGGAAAATCATCATCCACCCAGATCTCCTCTTTTTGCGCAACCGGCGGCAGCGGATCGAGTGTGGCAGGATCGACATAGTTGATCTTGGACACCTCAGCCGTCATCTGCTGTTGCAGCGCGGCGATCTGTTCGTCCAGACCGTCGATCGTCTTCTTCTCCTCCGGGGTCGTAATCTTCAGCACCGGGGGCGTGCGCAGATCGTTGCCATCCAGCGCCGGATCGGCTGCAGAATTGAAGAAGGCATACATCGAGTAAAAATCCTTCTGCGTGATCGGATCGAACTTATGATCGTGGCAGACCGCGCATCCGCCAGTTACTCCGAGCCAGTTTACAATGGTAGTCTCGGTGCGATCCACGGCATACCGGAACCGGAGCTCGGCATCGATTGAACCGCCTTCGCTGGAAGTCACGTTGCAGCGGCAGAATCCGGAGGCGATCTGTTGATCCTCCGTCGCATCGGGCAGCAAATCTCCGGCAAGCTGCCAGATCGTAAATTGGTCGAAGGGCAGGTTTTGGTTGAAGGCGCGCACCACCCAATCGCGGTAAGGCCACATCGAGCGCTCATTGTCCAAATGCAGTCCGTGCGTATCGCCGTAGCGCGCGGCATCGAGCCAGTACTGCGCCATGCGCTCGCCATAGCGCGGCGAGGCGAGCAGGCGATTGACGACCTTTTCGTAGGCATCCGGCGAGGTGTCCGCAAGGAATGCGTCGGTCTCGGCAAGCGTCGGCGGCAGGCCCGTGAGATCGAAGGTCACACGGCGCAGCAGCAATTCCTTGGGCGCTTCCTGCGACGGCTTCAGTTTATGCGTCTCGAGATCTGCGGCGATGAATTGATCAATCGGATTGCGCGGCCACCAGTTGTTCTGAAGTTGAGGCAAGGCCGGACGCTTCGGCGCGGCAAAGGCCCAGTGCTCCTTGAATGGTGCACCCTGTTCGATCCAGGTCTTGATCTTTGCAATCTGCGCCTCCGTCAGCTTCCGGTGTGAATCCGGCGGCGGCATCTGGTCATCCTTGTCCGTCGAATTGATCCGCTCCCACGCCTCACTGTCGTCGAGGCTGCCGGCCTTGAATGGAAAGACGTCCTTGTGCTTGTCGAAGAGCCCGTCGCGGGTATCGAGCCGCAGCTTGCCCTTGCGCGAGCCTTCGTCCGGCCCGTGGCAGTGGTAGCAATTTTCCGAGATAATCGGCCGGATATCGCGCGTGTAATCGATCTTGCCGGAGCTCGGTGGATCGACGGCAAGGGCCGATCCAGTCAGGAGCCCGAGCAGCACTGCAGGGGCAAGAGAAAGCGGATTTTTCGAGGACATCGTCTTGGGGTATTGGCTGAGCCCAGCGACCTGACAACCTGCGGGCGGTTCACATTCTTAGCGAACCCGTCGCGGTCTCAGATGTCATGAAGACCCATGCCATTCAGCGTGTCACGCGGTGCCTTCCTTGCAACCCGAACCGCATCACACGTTTGGGTGATGCCGCCAGCGCCGATGCTGGTGGGTTCAATCGATTCCTGTCCCGTGCCTCGCGCTAGTTAACTCACCAGACTAGCTAGTGTCAGGCCCTAAGGACGCCGGAAGATGGCGTGATAAACTACCAATAGAATCACCGCCCCAAGCACCGAGGCGATCCAGTGTGCGTGATGGAGTCTTCCTAAAACAAGCTGGGCGAAAATCCCGCCAACCAGCGATCCGCCCACGCCCAACGCGATCGTGAATAGGCAGCCGCCCGGATCACGGCCGGGCACGATCACTCGGGCAATCGCGCCAACAATCAGGCCGATGATCAAACTAATGACGACCCCGTGAAGAAAGAAATGCCCATACCCCATGATGTGCCGGTGCATGGTTAGGATCATCAGACAGCTCATGAGCAGGAGGCGTATTTAAAAAGTCACCGCATTGCGAGTCGCACCACGCCGGGAATGTTGCACCGCAGTGCGATGCAACAAAGAGGCGTAGTTCTCTCGGCGCGCGCGGGCTTTACCCTTCCCACTTCTCGGCCAGTTCCACCATGGTCCGCACGCCGAAGCCTGTGGCACCATGTGAAAGGTGGACTAGATCCTTCTCCCGGTGCGAAGTGTACGCGATATCGAGATGCGCCCAGGGAGTATCCTCGGCGAAGGTTTTAAGGAAAGCCGCTGCGGTGCAGGCCCCACCGAGGCGCCCGCCGCTGTTCTTGATCAGCGCGACGTCACTCTTGATCTGGTTTTCGTACTCCACGTAGAGCGGCATCGGCCAGAGGCGCTCGTTCGCGCGCTCCGAAGCGGACAGGACCGCGTTCCGGAATGCATCCGTGCTGGCCCACAGTCCGGCAGCGTATTCGCCGAGAGCAATGCCGCATGCGCCAGTGAGCGTGGCGAGATCAAGGATCGCGGCAGCCCGGCAATCCTTGCGCGCATACGCGATGGCATCGGCCAGCACGACCCGCCCTTCGGCATCGGTATTGATAATCTCAACGTGCTTGCCGTCGTAAGTCGTGACGATGTCGCCAGGACGATACGCGGTGGCGCTGGGCATATTCTCGGCGCTGGCAATGATGCCGACGACGTTGCGCTTCAGTTTCAGATCGGCCACGGCAGCCATCGCGCCGAGCACGGCCATGCCGCCGCACTTGTCGAAGATCATCTCCTCCATGCCGGCTCCCGGTTTGATGGAAATGCCACCGCTATCAAATGTGATCGCCTTGCCGACAAAGGCGAGCGGAGCTCCAGCCTTCTTGCCGTTGCGATGCTCCAGCACGATCATCCGAGGCCCGCGCGCGCTGCCGTCGCCGACCGCGAGCAGTCCACCAAATTTCCCTGTCCTGAGCTTCCGCTCATCGAAAATCGTAACCTTGAGGCCCTTTTCCTCGGCAAGCTTGACCGCGAGTTGGGCGAGGGTTTCCGGATACAGAACATTGCCGGGCTGATTCCCAATATTCCGGCAGTAATTCGTCGCACGCGCCACGATCCGGCTCCGTTCACACGCCTTTTTCGCATCCGCCAGATCCTCGGCGAGCACCTGCACATGCAGGCTCTGGAGTTCGCCGGTCTTCTTCGTCTTGAATTCCTCGTACCGGTAATCGGCAAGCATGACGCCCTCAACTGCCGGTCCGGCAAATTGCGGCCAGTCCTCCATCGCCAGCGACAGTTGCGTGCGGCCGATTTTCTTCAGCGCCATCGCGGCGGCTCCGGCTGCATTCCGGAAGCGTCCTGCATCGAGGCCGGCCCGCTCGCCGATGCCCACGTACATGACGTTCTCGTGCCGGAAATGGAGCAGCGAATTCGCCCGGGCGGAAAACTCCGCTTCCGGCACACCTGGCGTGAGCTTGGCACGCTGGTCCTGAAGCACGAAGCGTATGGTGACTGCGCCTTTGGCCGGACGTGATTCGACGGTAAATTTCATGAGTGGATCTGGGTTGGGAGAAAGGAATCGGCAGCGAGCGGCTGCCGGCAATGATTAGGTTGCTTAAAAGTGGAATCGGACGCCATCAGGTGGCGTCCGATTCCTAAGACTAAAGATGATTTTGATCGGAAGGACGATCCGCGAAGCCCGCCAAAGTGGGAGCCCCGCTTCGCAGTCCTTCCTTGAGGACGAATTACAGCTGCACGACCTGGGCCGAGACGATGTCGGTATTGGCCAGCAATTCCTTGATCAGCGGTTCGCCCGGGACGGAGTCGAGGTTCAGTACGGTGAGCGCGCGACCGCCGACTTCATTACGGGAAAGCGACATGCTCGCGATGTTCACCTGGTGACGGCCGAAAAGCGTTCCGACTGCGCCGACGATACCCGGACGGTCGTTGTTCTCGAAGAGGAAGAGAACGCCCTCGGGCTTCGCTTCGACGTGGCGTCCGTTGATCTTCACAATACGTGGCGCATTGCCGAAGAAGGTCGCCGCTACCGAGACCCAGCCACCTTCACCGGTGGCCGTGAGCTCGATCATCTCGGAAAACTCCGTCTGCGTGCTCTCGCGGGACTCGCTGATGCGAAGGCCGAGGTTTGCGGCAAAGGACGGCGCGTTGACGATATTCACGTCGCCGCCGCCTGCCTGGCGGAGAAAGCCGGTCAGAATCGCGCGGGTAATCGGCGTGGTATCGGTTTCGTACACCTTGCCGTGATAGTTCACGTTCAGGCTATCGCAGCGCTTGGCGGCGATCTGCGAAAGGAAAACGCCCAGCTTTTCGCCAACCAACACGTGTGGCCCGAGGATCGCCATCGTCTTGGCGTCAACGCTCGGCATGTTGACCGCATTGCGGATTTCGCCAGAGAGGAGAGCAGCGCGGATCTGCTGCGCCACTTCGATGCCGACATTTTCCTGAGCTTCAGCGGTCGAAGCGCCGAGGTGCGGCGTGAAAACCACGTTCGGCAGGGACTTCAGAGCGTAATCGGCCGACGGCGGCTCCTGCTCGAAGACGTCGAGCGCGGCTCCGGCGACATGCTTGCTCTTCAGGGCGTCGTAGAGTGCTGCTTCGTCGATCAATCCGCCACGGGCGCAATTGACGATGCGCACTCCCTTCTTGGCCTTGGCCAGGCGCTCGCGATTCAGCATGTGCTTGGTCTCGGGCGTCAGCGGCATGTGCATCGTGATGAAATCGGCCTGCGGCACGATCTCATCGAGGCGCTCGACGAGCTCCACCTGGAGCGAACGGGCACGGCTCTGCGACAGGTACGGATCGTACGCAAGAACGCGCATTCCAAAGGCAATGGCGCGGCGGGCGAATTCGGTGCCGATCCGGCCCATGCCGAGAATGGCGAGAGTCTTGCCGTAGAGTTCGACGCCTTCGAAGCTCTTGCGATCCCATTTGCCGGACTTCACGCTGGCATCGGCCTGCGGAATGTTGCGGGCGAGCGAGACCATCAGCGAAAACGCATGCTCCGCAGTGGAAATCGTATTTCCGCCCGGTGTGTTCATGACGATGATGCCTCGCTTGGTGGCGGCATCTACATCGACATTGTCCACGCCCACGCCAGCGCGGCCGATGACTTTCAAATTCTTGGCCGCCTCGATGAGCTTCGGGGTGGCTTTGGTCTGGGAACGAACGACAAGGGCGGAGTACTCGCCGATGATTTCAAGGAGTTGATCCTCCTTCAGACCGGTTTTCACGGTCACATCGAGCAGCCCGCCCTCTTCGAGCTCACTCACGCCGCGCTCAGAAACGGGGTCGGCAACGAGAACTTTCGGTTTGGTCATGATGGTTTGGGAAAAAAGAGTCCTGATTGTTCGCACTCCGGGCAAAAGGGCAAATTGAAATTCGCGTTAGCAAGGGGATTGGGACGGCAGGCAACGCTCAAAGCCCTTCGCGCAACTCAATCGAAATAGATAAATTTTAACAATTCTTACCCCTTACATCATCCGTAGCGTGGCATCTCCACAGCATTCGTTATCGACGACCAGTCCCTTGTTGCCCGCCCAGAGATTGAGGCTACCACGCAGCCGGCGCTGGATCTGCGCACGGCCACAGAATTGGGCAACTCAGATAAACCACCGATCTGTCATACATGGCATGATTCAGCCACCCGACCAGGTATGACTTATAGTTAAACTATTAGCTTCGCCCCTGCAGCTAAATGACCCAAGCGGCCTCACTTCTCTTACTTACAAAGTTGTGGGATCTGCACGGATTCCTCATGCCACCGCACCGCTGTCGCATGGCGGCAAAATTGCCACGCATTTTCCTACATCCACCCGCAATGAATCGTGCGAATGGAGAGAGACACCTGCAGAATAGCTTGAGCAGGTGGGTGGATTTGGATGCTCCGGGTTGAATTCGGGGTGGGTTCAGCCCGGAGCACGGTCCTCCTTCAAGCGTGGTGCGCGGAGCCCGGTTTCCCGCGCCAATGATTCGCTATCGCTTTTGCGCTCGACTTAGCGGCACTCAACCTTTAGCGCGGGAATTAATAGCAAAACTGCTTATCCGAAGTAGGCGGGAGCGCTGCCTGCCTTCCACTTAATATTGCAACCAATGCTAGGGCGCTGGTCGGGATTGACCAACTTGCCAGCGAGGACGGCATCAATGGCCGCGCGCAAATCAGCGCCATTCAGCTCTCCTCCGCCCGGACGATCGGCCCCGCGATTTGGACGTGAGGAATCGATCTGCCCGCGATAGACGAGCCGACGCTCACGGTCAAAAAGGAAGAAATCAGGCGTGCAGGCCGCCGTATACGCTTTGGCCACAGCCTGGGAATCATCGAAAAGCACTGGAAAATTGAATCCGGCCTCACGCGCAAAGCGGGCAGTCGGTTCCGGCGCGTCGTCGGGATATTCCGAGACATCGTTGGACGTGATGGCAACGATGCCGACTTTGCGCCCGGCATAGTCGCGGCCGATCCGCGCGAGTTCCGGGCGTACGTGATGAACGTACGGACAATGCGCGCAGAGAAAGATCAGGAGGAGCGCCTCTTCGCCTGCGAAGTCGGTCAGGGAAATCGTTTTGCCGGAAACGACATCGGGAAGAGAGAAAGCGGGCGCTGAAGTCCCGAGGGCAAGCATGGTGGATTGCGTGGCAGCCATAGTAAGAAGGGAATTCTGTAGATGAGTGAAACGATTGCGAGAATCGCGGATGCGCAGTCTCGGGTTTCCACCAGCGAAGATCAAAGCGGAATCGGCAATTTCAGAGGCTGGATCTTGCCAAACCTTCCGGACACAGTTACTTCGGCCTTCCGGCCATTCCCGGTGCCCACATGCCCTCGACCCTTCTCAAGCTCTCCTGTCCCGACAGCGTCGGCCTGCTTTCCCGGATCTCCGGCTTCGTCGCACAGCACGGAGGGAATCTCACGGAGGTGCATCAATTTACCGATCCGGACGCCGGCTGGTTTTTCACGCGGATGGCGATCGATACGCATTCGTTACGGACGGATCTCATCGATCTGCGCCGCGCCTTCCAGCCGCTCGCCAACGAACTGAAAGCCGAGTGGACCATCCGCCCAGCGGAAAGCCGCCTGCGTGTGGTTCTCATGGTGTCAAAGCTCGGGCACTGCCTTGCCGACCTGATCTGGCGCTGGCGCTCCGGCGAACTGGCTTTCGACATTCCCTGCGTCATTTCGAATCACGACGAATTCCGGAGCCTGGTCGAACGCGAAGGCATCCCGTTCCATCTGATCCCGGTCACTCCGGAATCGAAGACGAAGGCTTTCGAGAAAATCCAGGCGCTGTGCGAGGACGCCCGCGCGGACCTGATCGTGCTGGCGCGTTACATGCAGGTGATTCCGCCGGATTTCTGCGCAGCCTGGGCCGGGAAGATCATGAATATCCATCACTCCTTCCTGCCTTCGTTTATTGGGGCCAATCCTTACCAGCGGGCGTATGAACGCGGAGTGAAGCTCATCGGAGCGACGTGCCATTATGTAACATCCGACCTGGATGCGGGGCCGATCATTGATCAGGAAGTCATCCGCGTGGAGCACTTCCACACGCCGGCAGACTTGCTCCGGCTGGGCCGTGACTGCGAGCGGCTAGCGCTATCACGCAGCGCACGCTGGCATCTCGGCGACCGCGTGCTCATTCACGGCAACAAAACGGTCGTCTTCCGCGACTAACCGAGCGAGTCACTGTCGCCTCCCAAGTCGCCAGCCGCGGCGCTGACCGGTTTGCCGCGCATTTCCTGCTTGCGCCTCTCCGCCTCGATCCGCCAGGCGGTATTCACCAGCCCCACGTGAGTGAAAGCCTGAGGAAAATTTCCGAGCTGGCGGCGTGAGATCGGGTCATATTCTTCGGCAAGTAATCCTAAGTCGTTCTGGACCGAAAGCAGCCGCTCGAAAACTTCGCGCGCTTGTTCCAGTCTTCCCTCCATCGCATAACACGATGAGAGCCAGAACGTGCATGGCAGGAAGGTGCCTTCGCCAGGCGGCAAACCATCGACGTCCGAACACTCGTCGGACCGGTAGCGAAGCACAAAGCCATCGACCATCAGGTTTTGCTCGATGGCCCGGACCGTTCCGGCGACACGGGGATCGCAAATCGGCAGAAATCCCGTGAAGGGCATCAGCAGCAGGCTCGCATCCAGGCGATCGGAGCTGTACTCCTGCGTAAATGCGCCGATTCCACGATGGAATCCGCGCGCGCAGATTTCCTCGCGCAAGGATTGCCGGTGCCATTTCCAGCGATCGACCGGACCATCCATCCCAAAATTTTCGACGGCCTGGACCGCGCGATCAAATGCCAACCAGGCCATCAGCTTGGAATGCGTAAAATGACGGCGCTCACCACGCACTTCCCAGATTCCTTCATCCGGCTGCTCCCATGCCGACTCCAGAAAGTCCATGATCGCGCACTGCAGCCGCCACGAAGGCTCGCTGTGATCGAGTCCAGCTTCGCGCGCCCGATGCATGGAGCCGATCACCTCGCCATACACATCGAGCTGGAACTGCTGATGCGCGGCATTCCCAACGCGCACGGGCTTCGAGTTTTCATAACCTGGTAGCCACGGCACCTCATATTCCTCGAGCCGGCGTTCACCTGCCGGTCCGTACATGATCTGCAATTTGGACGGGTCTCCGGCAATCGCGCGCAGCAGCCAGTCACGCCACGCGCACGCTTCTTCCACATAGCCTGCGGCGAGAAATGCCGAGAGCGAGAAGGTCGCATCGCGAAGCCAGCAGTAGCGATAATCCCAATTTCGCGAACCGCTGATGCGCTCCGGCAGCGAAGTGGTAGCCGCGGCAAAGATCCCGCCAGTAGGCGCGTAAGTGAGCGCCTTCAGAGTAATCAGTGACCGCTGCGTTGCTTCCAGCCAGGGACAGTGGAATTTCGACCGCTCACTCCATTCGCGCCACCAGCGGTCGGTATTATCAATCTCGCGACGGACATCCACGCATTCACCGCATGGGCGATGGGAGCGATGCCAGCGCAAAGCAAAAGCCTTGCTCTCGCCCGCCTGCATCTCAAATTCCGCGACCGTTTTCATGTCTTCGCCATGCGTTTCCACATCCGACCAGAAGCTCAGCGCATCGGGCCCCGCCACCGCTTCGAGATGATCATCCGCGCGGCGCACCCAGGGCACGATCGAGCCATAGTCAAACCGGATCACTAACTGCATCCGCATCCTCACCCGCCCGGAAGTGCATTCCACTAGCCGGAGCAAATCAGGATCCTGATCGCGCGGCGGCATGCAATCGATCACCCGCACGGTGCCGTTTGCCGTTATGAACTCCGTCTCCAGCACGAGCGAGCCGTCGCGGTATCTCCGGCTTTGCGAGACGATTTCATCGATCGGTGAAATCTGCCAATGGCCATGCTCTTCCGTTCCGAGCAGCGCGGCGAAGCATGCGCCGGAATCGAAGCGCGGAAAGCAGAGCCAATCAATCGAGGCCGAGCGGCTCACAAGAGCCGCCGTCTGCGTGTCACCAATCAGACCGTAATCTTCAATCCTCACGGCGCAGAAAAATCGCTGTGAGGCCGAGAACCAAAGCCGCAACCACGCCTCCAATCAGGAATCGCTCGACAGGTTTGAATTTCGAAGGGGCCTGACGAGCTAATTGCCGCTCGGGCAAATGGCTCGAAGGACCCAGCGGACCATCACGCATCGCCATTTGCAGGACTTCTGCCGGATGCAAGGCGCGGCGCTGAGTAAACTCGGAGATCTGTTCCCGGCAGGAATAACCTCCGGAGATGATTAGTTCATCTTCCGAAGCCTCTCGCACTGCAGGCAGAAGGACGTCCTCTCCACACTTTACCGAGACATCGAACTTACTCTCCTCATATCCAAACGAGCCCGCGAGCCCGCAGCATCCCGAGTCGAGCACTTCGCATTGCAAACCCATCCTGGCAAACATCGCGAGTTCATCGTCGAAATGCAGGACGGACTTATGATGACAGTGGCCATGCACGAGTGCATGGCGCTCGAGCCTCGGAGGCTTGAAGCCGGGGGCGCGCCGCTCGAGGAATTCGCTGAGCAGAAAGGTCTGGCACGAAAGCCGGCGCGCATTCTCGTCATTTGGATAGAGACCGACCAATTCGTCGCGGAACACCGAGACGCACGCAGGCTCGAGCCCGACGATGGGCGTGCCGGATTCGATATCATCCTTGAGCGAATGCAGGATCTGCCGCAGCAACCGCTTGGCCGTGCTCAGCATTCCGAAGTCGTAGAGCGGCCTGCCGCAGCATAGCATCGCGCGTGGCATGGTGACTTCGAAGCCCGCCGATTCCAGCACCTTAACCGCCGATTTCGCCACCTCGGGCTGGAAAAAGTTATGGTAAGTATCCGGCCAGAGGATAACCCGTGGGCGCCCGATGTTCGCGCGGCTGCGACGGGCAAACCAATCTCGAAAGGTCTCCTGAGCGAGCTTCGGAAGCCGCCGACGCGTCGTCAACCCGGCAACACGTTTGACGAAATATGCCAAAGGACGCGTCTGCGTGCAGAAGTTCACGAGATTCGGCATCTTCGCCCCAAGCCGTGCCCACCAGTAAATGAGCCCCATCGAGTAAGCCGAGCGCGGACGCAGCCGGCGTGCATAGTAATGGGAAAGAAACTCCGCCTTGTAAGTCGCCATGTCCACATGCGTCGGACACTCCGACTTGCATCCCTTGCATGACAGGCAGAGATCCAGCGCCTCGTGCACATGGGGATCGCGCCAGCCTTTGCCGCGAAGCAAGCCGTTGAGCATCTCCCACAGCAGACGCGCACGACCTCGCGTCGAGTGCATTTCCTCGCGAGTCGCCCGATAACTCGGGCACATCGTTCCAATTTCCTGCCGCCTGCAATCGCCCACCCCGATGCAACGCTCCATCGCGGTGGCAAAGTTGCCGTGGTCATCCGGGAAATGAAAATGCGTCGCCAGCTCCGGGGGATCATAATGCTCGCCATAGCGAAGCGAATCCTCGCGTCGGCGCGTCTCCACAATCTTGCCGGGATTCATCCTGTCGTCCGGATCCCAGATCGCCTTGAACTCACGGAAGGCCTCGACCAGTTCGCCTCCGAACATTTTGATCAGCAATTCTCCGCGCGCCTGGCCATCGCCGCTGCCGCCTGAAAGCGAGCCGCCATACTGGATCACGAGATCGGCTGCTTCATCGGTGAAGCGGCGATAATCCAGAATCCCATCGTGCGTTTTCAAATCGAAGCTGATCCGCGAATGCACGACCCCCTGTCCAAAGTGGCCGTACAGAGCAGATCGATAACTATACTTATCGAGTAACTTGCGAAAATCCCTCAGATAGCTTCCGAGTTTCTCAGGTGGCACGGCGCTATCATCCCAGCCGCCCAGGTGATCCGGCTCGTTGGGCACGCGCGCAGAAGCACCGAGTCCCGACTCGCGCATTTTCCAAATCCAACGCTCTTCGTCGGGTTTGTCGAACAGCTTCATCGACGGCGCGTCAGGGCGTCCGCGCAATTCATCCATCAGCTTCTGCGCGACGCTTTGCGCTTCACGGCGGTCTGCCCCGCCGAATTCCACGAGCAGCCAGCCCTGCCCCGGCGGCAGCAGCTCGAGATCCTGCGGCTGAAGGTGTTTCCGCTTCATCGCGGCGACCAGCGCCTCGTCGATGCCTTCCAGCCCCACCGGCTGATGCAGCATGATTGCCGGAACATGCTCTCCGGCGTGGTAGATATCGGGATACCCCAGCACGAGCAGCGCGCTGGCGGGAGGCGCGGGACAAAGCCGCAGCGTGGCCTCGAGGATCGTGACGCAGGTTCCCTCGGTGCCGACGAGCGCGCGCGCGACATTGAAGCCTTTCTCCGGCAGGAGATCGTCGAGGTTATAACCGGAAATCCGCCGTGGGATCTTCGGATATCGCGAGCGGATCAGGTCGGCGTAGCGATCCCGCAATGCCTGCAGCTTCTGGTAAATCTCCGCATGGCGCCCCCCTGCACGAAGGATATGTGCCAGATCCGCCTCGCTCGTTGGACCTACACGCATGCGGATGCCATCATAAGTCAGGACCTCCATCGACTCGACATTATCGGAAGTGCGCGCTCCGCCGCCGAATGCCTGCGAAATGACCGAATGCGCCCCACACGCATTGTTTCCAAGCATTCCGCCCAGGGTACAGGCCGCGTGTGGGTCCGGACCAAATGTGAGCCCACAATGGCGCGCTACCTTCTCGAGCGAAGAAAGAGTAAGTCCAGGTTGCACCCGCGCGAGTTTCTTTACTGGGTCGATGTCGATGAGCTGGTCCAGATATTTCGACATATCCAGGATGACCGCCACATTGCAGCATTGGCCGGCGAGGCTCGTGCCCGCTCCGCGCGAAGTAAGTGGCGCGCCGAAGCGGCGGCACACGAAAATGGTCTCCACGATATCGTCGGTACTCTTGGGTAACACCACGCCAATGGGAACCTGGCGATAGTTCGAACTATCCGTCGCATACAGGGCTCGCGCGCCCTTGTCGAAACGGACATCTCCGCTGATCCGGCGGCGCAACTCATCGGCCAGCGCCTCGGCATCCCATGGCCGGGGCGCTGCTTCTTTCTTCGCGCCCTGTGTGCGCGCGAGGACACCAGGCAGGGTGCTCATGGGTTTTTACATCTGCTGTTTGATGCGTACTTCGATTTGTCCATTCTCCACGCGGGTTTCAAAGCAGGGTTGGTCGTAGACCGACGGCCCCTCGAGCACGCGACCAGTCGCGAGATCGAATTTCGAGCCGTGCCACGGGCATGAGATGGTCTGCCCTTCGAGCTTGCCGTCTTCGAGCGGTCCGGCGAGATGCGCGCACTTTTCGCCGATGGCAAAGATCCGATCGCCCTGCTTCACGAGAAGAACGCAAACGCCGTCCGCGTGGACACGGTGTGGTGTGTTGTCGGGAAGTTCCGAAATCGGCATGACGGGCGTGAATTCCTTCGGCCCACCGTGCTCCGCGTGATCGACGCCCAGCCCGTGGTTATAAACCATCCGGCCACCGAGATACGCGCCGACCATGAGAAAGAGCCAGCCCATGATGCCGGTATTCATCGCGGCGGTGCGATGGCCGCGTTTGCGGAAAATCCACGACGCCAGATAGAAAAGGGACGCGCTGCCATTGAACACGGCGTGCAATGCCCCCACGCGTCGGGCGGGTTCATTCGCCTTGCTCCAGTCCGCGAGTCCCGAAGCCGCAGCAAAGCCTGACGTGACCAGACCGATTCCTACCGCGGCGTCAGCTCCCTGCGCGTAGCGCTTCGTTCCCATCATGGCATCCATCGTGTCGAGCATGGTCGCCGTCGTGAACGCGCCAACTGGGATGTCGGTCGTAGCCGAATGAAGCGGATGCCCCAGCCACGTGCCATGCAGGAAATTCCGGAGTCGGCTGCCCGATTTCTTCACCGTCGCGTCCGAGACGGTCTTCATTGCTTTCTCCGTGGTTTTCACCCAGCCTTGCCGGGCGACTTGGTCTTCGATGAATTCCGGTTTCATAGAGATTGCTCAGGGGTTCCAGACGATGCGCGCCGCCACGGGAATCGCAGCATGGCGCTTTTCTCCTTAGGGAAATCGCGTCTCGCCGCTCCGGAGGCGGTGGCACGAAGCCGCTGAATTCGAGCTTCTTTCGCAGAGTGCCCTCGCACATCCTGCCGGAATTCAAGCCCGATGCTTACACCCGAGGAGATCGAAGCCTTCTTTCACCGGAAAATCCCGCTGACCCGCGCGATGGGCGTGCGCGTCCTGAAATGGGACGACACGGAGCTGGTGCTCGGCGCGCCGCTGGAGCTGAATTATAATCATCTCGGGACCGCTTTCGGAGGCAGCCTGAGCGCGCTGGCGACGCTCTGCGGCTATGGCGTGCTTTGGCTAGAGCTGGGAGAAACGGACGCCCACGTCGTGGTCCGAGACAGCCACATGTCCTTTCGCCGCCCGGTGCGGCACGACCTCCGCGCAGTCTCCAAGCGCCCGCCGGCAGATGCCATCGCCGCTTTCAAATCGGATCTCACTCGCAAGGGCAAAGCCGGGATTACGCTCAACGTCGAAATGCTGGAAGGCGACACGGTCGCAGCGAGCCTTGAAGGCATCTTCGTGGCGCTGGCCGGACCTCGCCCTGCAGCAGAGTGACGGCAGGCCTTTGGGCAACATCGGAAGCGACTCCACTTTCGAGCTTCGAAATCCAAAGAAGCGCGTAACTTCCCGGCCCCATTTCGCGTCTCCTCCCACGTAACATGAAATCCCTCGCCCTCCGCCTCGCGTCGGCTGTTGCCGTTGCATTTCCTTTCACGATGGTCGTGGCCGATCCTCCGGTAAATCCCATGGCAGCCATTGTGACCGCGCGGTTCAGGCAGCTCGACAAGAATGGCGACGGCAAACTCGATGCGAGCGAACTGGCCAATTATCCGTGGCTCAAGCCGCTCGACAAAACGGGCAAGGGCTTCGTCACGCTCGAAGACGCTCTGGCGGCATTTGCTCCGGGCTTGCCGGGTGGAACGCCGACGCAGCCGAATCCGGCAGCTGCGGATGACAAGTCGCCCAGGCAGGCTGCAACGCATTTGAAGCCGAGCGATTGCGGGGTCGGCAGCCTGATCCCCGATCTCGCCGCAAAGGATTTAAATGGAACGGAAGTCCGCCTGAGCGCTCTCCAGCAAAAGAGGCCGATGGTCCTTGCGCTGATCAGCACAAGCTGCCCGGTCAGCAAGAAGATGCTGCCGTCTCTGGCCAGCCTGGCAAAGGAGTACACAAAAAATGGAATCGTCTTTGTCGCGATTGCGCCGACTGCGACCGACGCCGCTACAGATTTGCGCACCGCGCTGCAGCAGAATGGCCTCGCGATCCCCTGTGTGGCCGATCCGAACGGAACGCTTTGCCGCGCGCTCGGAGCGCATTCGTCCACGGATACTTTCCTTCTCGATGGCGCGCGAACGCTGGTCTATCGCGGCGCGCTCGATGATCAGTACGGCCTCGGCTATTCCCTCGATGCTCCGCGCCATCGCTACCTCGCCGCAGCGCTCGATGCCTTACTCTCGGGCCAGCGTCCCGAGATCGCAGCCACGGAAGCTCCGGGCTGCGCGCTCGATCTTTCCAAGGCCGTCGCCGCAGCCGCGGAAAGCCCGACCTACCACAATCGCATCTCCCGCCTCGTGCAGTCGAATTGCCAGGAATGCCACCGGAACGGCGGCATCGCGCCTTTTCCTCTTGAGACGTACGAACAGGTCAGCGCCAAGGCCGGCATGATCCGGAAGATGGTGTCGCGTGACCTGATGCCGCCATGGTTTGCTGCGCCGCCTGCGCCGGGCGAGCATTCGCCCTGGGGAAATGATCGTTCGCTCGCGGCGCGCGACAAGGCCGACCTTCTGGCGTGGCTCGAAGCTGGCAAGCCACTCGGCGATCCCAAGGATGCGCCGCTTCCGAGGAAATGGCCGGTGGATTGGGAGATCGGCACGCCCGACGTGGTGCTTCAAATCCCGCAACCGATCGAGGTAAACGCCACTGGCAAGATGCCTTATCAAAACGTCATCGTGGAAACCGGGTTCACCGAGGATAAGTGGATCCGCGGTTTTGAAATCCGACCCACGGCACGCGAGGTCGTGCATCACGTGCTGGTCTTTGCCGAAGAACCCGGCGGTGGACGCGAGCGCAAGCATGATGGCATCGCCGGATTCTTCGCCGCCTATGTTCCCGGAAATAACGTGGTGGTCTATCCAGATGGCTTCGCGAAGCCGCTCCCAGCCGGTTCGCGGCTGCGTTTTCAAATTCACTACACGCCGAATGGCACGGCCACTCACGATCAGGTGCGCATCGGCCTGCTCTTCGCGAAGGAGCCGCCGCAACATATCGTACGCGTGACAGGCATCGCCAATGTCATGTTCAAGATCCCTCCGGGGGCCGATAACTTCGAAGTTACCGGCAGTATCCCGGTGCTACGTCCGGTAAAGGTGCTCGGTTTCATGCCGCACATGCATCTGCGCGGAAAAGCCTTTCGCTACGTTGCACTGCTTCCAAACGGCAAGACCGAGACGCTGCTCGATGTGCCGCGCTATGATTTCAACTGGCAGCTCGCCTACCGGTATGCAGAGCCGATTTCGCTGCCAATCGGCACGCGGGTGCAGGCGACTGGCTGGTTCGATAATAGCACGAATAACCCGGCCAACCCGGACCCAACCAAGCAGGTCCACTGGGGACCTCAAACCACCGATGAAATGATGCTCGGCTATGCCGAGTACTATTACACCGATGAAGCTCCGCCCGGAGCGCGATTGAGTTCGGCAAAGTAAGATTGGCGGCAAGTAATAAGACTTATAGGTCCCATGGGACTCATTTGTCCTATGGCTCCTATTTGAGAACCGGTAGCACACGCGCCCGGACTCGTGATTTCTTCCGGGCGCCTGCTCGACACTGAGACGATCGATCCCTAGTCTGCGAGACATGAGAATCCTGGTGCATCGCAACGGACAGCAGCTCGGCCCGTTTACGCTGGAGGAAGTCCGCACATACCTGGCAAATGGCTCGATTGCACCCGGCGATCTCGCATGGCAGGAAGGCACGACCGAATGGGTGCCGGTCATCTCGCTGACCGGAGCGCCCGGGGCCGGTCCCGGAACACCGCTCACGAATCCAGTGAGCTCTACCTCTGGTCTCGCCATTGCCAGTTTCATTCTCGGCCTCCTCTCCTTTGTAACATGCGTGTCGGGCATTCCTGCGGTGATATGCGGGCATCTTTCGCATTCCGAGATTCGGCGCTCAAATGGCACGCTGAAAGGAGGCGGACTGGCGACCGCCGGGCTGGTAACCGGGTATCTCAGCATCGCCATCGTATTTCTGGTCGTGGCAGCCGCCATAGTGATACCCGTTTACAACTCCGCCTACAGTGCGGCGAATGCGACTGTTTCGCTCGCGCAAGCCAAGCGCCTCGCGGTCCAATGCCAGGCCTATGCGAGCGATCATGGCGGGAAATTCCCAAGCCTGCTCGAAGACTTGGTTCCGGATTACATTCAGGATAACCGTGGCCTTGCCGATCCTGCCCAGAAAGGCAGTGAGGAAATAGGTTATCTTTACTTCGGCACCGGACGCATACAAAGCGAACGGCTCACGGGAGTTCTTCTCGAAAGCAAGGCTGTATACAACGGAAAGCGCATCGTTGCGTTGTACGATGGCTCGGCGAAAACCGTGCCGGCGACCACGCCCCCGGTTCAGGTTCCAGCAGAGCCAGCGCCGCACTGAGCGCCACGGTTCCGAAGACGTTTAACGGACCACAAGCACACTTGCTGAAAGCAATGACGAAACGGTTACGTTGAGCGCGAATCGAGCGAGAAGGATTGACACGCGAGCCTTCGTTGCGAAGTCGTTGCGCCCTGTGCGTTTCTTTTTTCGCCTCCTAGCTGTCTTTCTGATCCTGGCTCCAGCGGTCCGGGCGCGTCCCTTCGACCTGCACCGGGACACCTTTGCCTTTTCCAATGACACGGTCTTCGCTTACGGCGTGGATGAGGCCGGAAAGCTGCACATCAACCGCCGCGAAAAGCCGGCCGAGTTTTCGCACCGCTGTTTCGTGCTCGCGCGGGCGGTGCTGCAGTTCAATCAGTTCACACGCTTCGCGCCGGAACTGCCGAAAGTCCCCCGTGAGGAATACCGGCAGCTCATCGTGCGGGTCTGCCGCGTGCCGGTGTGGAGTTCCGGATCCCGCGAGAAAATCGTCATCCCGGGCTACGCGGATCTCCATAGCTTTTCGATCGCCTACGAGGGGCTGCTGAAGGAAAACCTCGGCAATTGGTTTCCGAGCTATCTGAGAATCGGCAACTGGCGGATGGTCATGGGCCATTTGCGGCCGTTCCAGGCCTCCGCGGCGCACTGGCTCGAGAAATCGGTGGGAGAGCACCGGCTCCGTGCGATCTACCTGGCCCGGTTCCCCTGGATGAACCACGTGGTCATCGTCTATGCCGCCGACCGGAAGCCCAACGGCGACATTCGTTTCACCGTGTACGACCCAAATTACCCGAACCAGCCGAGTTGGGTTGATTTCAATGCCGCCGAGAGCAGCTTTTCGTTCCAGAAGCGCTGGTACTTCCCGGGCGGGCGCGTGAACGTCATGCGGGTCTTCATTTCGCCGTTTCATTGAATGCCGCAACCCCGCTCGGATTCCGGTTTTTCTGACTGGAAAAGTACCTCACCCGCGCTGAGTCTGCGCTCCCCACATCTGATGCGCCACCCCGCTTCCAACGAACCTCTTAATTTCCCGCCATTCGCATGAAAATCGGACTGGTCCGCCGCGGGTATTCGAAAACCGGAGGAGCGGAGGCGTACCTGCGCCGATTCGCGACAGCGATGGCCGTCGCAGGGCATCAAAGCGTGCTCTTCGCGACGAAAGACTGGCCAGCCAAGGAGTGGCCCTACGAACGCCAACGCGTGAAGCATGGCAAGTCGCCGCTCGATTTCGCGCTCGATCTCGAAAGCATGCAGCCGTCGAATTCGTGCGACTTTCTGTTCTCCCTGGAGCGGGTGCTCGCCTGTGATTGCTACCGCGCCGGGGATGGCGTCCACGCCGTCTGGTTGGAACGCCGCGCGAAGTTCGAGCCGGTGTGGAAAACGTGGTGGCGGAATCGCCGCGACAAGCATCACGAGCTTCTGCGCCTGGAAGAAACGATGTTCCGGGGCGAAGCCGCCCGCAGCGTGATCGCCAATTCGCAGATGGTGAAGGACGAGATCATCCGCCAGTATGGGTATCCTGACGCGAAGTGCCATGTCGTTTACAATGGTGCGCCGCCGGCCCTCGCGCCGGAAGAAGCCGCCAAGGCTCGCACCGAAGTGCGGCGTGAACTCGGGCTCGATGACCGGGATTACATGGTACTTTTCGCCGGATCGGGCTGGGATCGCAAAGGACTGCGTTACGCCGTGCAGGCGATCAACGAAGCGGCGATTTCGAATCCCACGCTGGTCGTCGCAGGCAAGGGTCGCAGGAGCGGCATTCCACGCTCAACGCGAACACGTTACGTCGGGCCCGTTCCGGGCCTCGGTCGGTGGCTCGCCGCAGCGGATGCCTTCATTCTGCCCACGCTTTACGATCCATTTTCCAATGCCTGCCTGGAAGCGCTCGCCGCAGGTCTGCCGGTGATCACGACAACGGCGAACGGTTTCGCCGAGATCATCAAGGACGGCATTGAAGGCGAAATCGTCGAGGACCCGCGCGACATCCTGGCATTGGCGAAAGCCATCGAACGCTGGGCGCCGCTGGAGAAGCGCGCCGCGATCCGCCAGCAACTGCGCGAAAAAGGCGCACGGTTCAGCATGGAAGAGAACGTCCGCAAAACGCTCGAAGTCATCGAAAGCGTGCGCGGACCGTGGTGGGCGACGGCTGATGCGGCTACTGGAGCGGGTTCAGCCAAGTAAGCAACCGCGCGATTCCTGCAACTCTTTCTACGGCTGAGCGTTACGAGGTGCTCTTGGTGACGAAACGCACCACCAAGTGAGGATTCCATCTTCATTGCAAGCAGGCGCGTCTGATGACGCTTCCATGCGCCGCCACTCCGCCCCGGTCTCCTAAGGCAGAAAGCCGCTGGCGGATTGAAGCATTTACTGCAAGATTCCCGGTTCCACCCGCCGCAACTGGCTGGGATGACCTGTTTGCCATGACTCGAGCCCTGCGTCTTTTCCTTTTCGCCACCGCAGCCGCCCTCTCCACGGGAGGCTGTGACCGCTCCAGCGTAAATGTTTCTCTTCAACCCAAGGAAACGCCTGCCGCGCCTGCGGCGGACGCCAGTATGCCCGCACCGCCGCATGCGGAGCGCCCGCAGCCGCATCTGACCTGGACGCTCCCGCCAGGCTGGGAGGAAGCCGGAGCGGGCCAGATGAGCGTCGCCAGTTTCCACATCAAGACGGATGCGGGCGAAGCCACGGTGAACATCACGCCGCTGCCCAATCTCGCCGGAAAAGAAGCCCTTATCGTCAACATGTGGCGCGAACAGGTCGGCGCCGCGCCGCTGGCTCCCGATGAAGCCGCAAAGGCGCTGACGGAAGTCGACGTCGCAGGCGGCAAGGGACAGCTTTTCGAAATCAGCGGCACGACCGATGGCAAGCAGGTGAAAATCATCACCGCGATGGCGCAGGCCATGAACGCAAGCTGGTTCTACAAGCTCGCGGGCGACGCCGCCGTCGTCGAATCCCAGAAGGCCGCGTTCCTCGACTTCGTGAAATCGGTGCGCTTCCAGGAACCCGCCGCTGAAAC
>FTCV01002472.1_pt1 | contig 22492 bp, 29 predicted proteins | sample 1639691 | NCBI WGS metagenome assembly FTCV01 (sample SAMEA3914864, study PRJEB12502) | metagenome | biome: forest; material: soil | place: USA | collected 2012-03-12 | depth 0.3 m
AGGTTCAACATCTTCAGAAATCTCCGTTTGATCGAAAGATCGCACCAAGCGGAGACCCAGAACTGCTTCAAAAGCCGCCGCTACAGGAAGAGACCAAACAAAACGGAGGTTTATTCTCGCAGCGAAGAAAAAAGTTCAGACGGCCTGGAAGCAAGTCTCTTCGCTCATTCATGGCAATGTCGAAGACGAGCCTCCATCTGTCTCAGAGAGCCGTATGAGCATACGAATGTCATCATCATCACCAATCTTAGCTTCGGCGCATGGGCCAGCGTCTTCGGTGATGCCAGATGACGACCGCGCTGCTCGACCGTTTGACTCATCACTGCGACATCCTCGAAACCGGAAACGACAGCTTCCGCTTCAAGAACAGCTTGGCCCACGAGCCAAAACGCGCAAGGAGAAAGCCAAAAACTTGACCGGCTCAGCAGACCGGAAACATACATAAGGGCGGGTCACTTCTCAGTGGAAATCCCGGGTCAGTTCTCGGTGGCAATCAGCAACGTGTCAACGGCGTGTCGCCTGGCGTCATTGGTACACCTTTCCACGAGAGGTTCTCAACGCCGGAAATTCCGGAGATGATGCGGAAAACGATCCCTCTTGGCTACATTGGGTCGCCTGAGGACTGTGTTGGATCATATTTGTTTTTATCTTCCGAAATGATGAGTGGCTACATTACAGGCAAAGTGATCGAGGTTAACGGTGGACAGTTCATGACGTGAAAGGCTTTGCCAACTAGGCCATTTGCACGCCGGACTTTTTAAGATGTATTGCCTTAAACGGGTGATGTTCTCCATTTTTGGCCAATCCAGGTGCACGGGAATGCGCTTTACAACCGTTAGTCGCGTGTAGCTGGCATTTTGGACACAGGCCACGGTGAGTGTCACGAGTTCACGAAGCGCGGTGGCGTCAGGTGTCGCGGTCGACGAAGGCTGCAAGTCCCTTGAGGACACCACTTAAAAAGTCTGTCCCAATCTCATTCGCGTAACGGCGCTCAAGTTCCGTCATTACGGTGAGGCTGTCGAGCATGAGCCTCTGGCCCAGTTCGGTAAGTTCCAGAAGACGAGCCCGAGCATCCGATGGATCCTGAGCTGCCGTAATATAGCTAGCCTCTTCGAGCTCGGCGGCCAGGCGGCCCATCGCCTGCTTGGTGATACCCGCACGCTCGGCGACGACTGTCACCGTGTCTCCGGACAGATCCATATTCGTCAGCAGGGTTGTGTGGGTTGCGCGCAACTCCTTGTAGCCACGCTCGTGAAGTTCCAGCAGGACGTCGCGGCTCACAATTCGCAGGCTGCGTAGGAGGAGTTGGCGCAGATTGCGACTTCGACTGCGTTCGATTTCAGGCAGCGTCGTTGCGCCAGTTTCAATTGACCCTTGCTTCATTTAATAACCTTAGGTTACGTTCATTGAACCCTAGGTTACTAGGTTGGCGGAATTAGAACGCGATGACCAGAGAACAATCTTTCATTGATAGGGCTGACCGCCGCTGGCTTGCGGTCGACATTTTGCCTGGCGTCGATCTTCAGCCGTTGGCGGAGCCCATTCCGAACGGCTCGATCCATCTTGCCAAGCTCACCGCGGGCACGACGATCCCCGTCCACACGCACCCAGCGGACGAGTATGTCATGATATTGCAGGGGACGCTTGAAACGGGTGGTCGGCGCTGTACCGCCGGCACGTTCTGGACGACGCCGGCCGGAATTCGTCAGGGGCCCCACATCGCCCTCACTGATGTGGAGTTGCTCACGGTAAGGCTCGGCGCCTTGGGCGCATTTGGCGAAAGCCGGTGAAACCGCCGCCGATGGCGGTTTCACTGCTGCAGTCCGCATGTTGGGACACTTCTGTCTCACAGGCTTCGTTCGGACCACAATCGTAACTCCGTGCGTGTCCGCGACGCGTTCAAGAGCTTAGGGTGTCCAGCGCAAACCGCCGTCACAAAGGATGTTATGGCCGCTCATAAAGCCGTTTCCGATCACGAACGCGATCGCCTGCGCGATGTCTTCCGGCTTGCCGACGCGTCCGACGGGAGTCTTGCCCGCATATTCGTTGAAGACAGAGTTTTTCTGGTCATCGGGCAAAAAATCCCACCACGGGGTATCGATAACACCGGGCGACACCCCGTTGACACGCAACGGCCGCAACTCAGCTGCCAGGGTTGGGACGAGCGACGCCACCGCCGCATTGGCCGCACTGATGCCGGCGGTACCGGGCATCGCAGCATGTGCCGAAACTGAGGAGAGGAAGGTAATGCTGCCGCTCTTGGCGATATAGGGCAGCGCCGCTTGGGCGGCTGCAAAGTGTGGATACACCTTCTCCTCAAAGCTTGCGCGAACCTCCTCAAGACTGATCGAGGCGAACGGTCCAAGTCCTTTGCCGCTGCCAAACGCTAGGACGAGATGATCAAATGATCCAATCTTCGCAAAGACGGCATCGAGGTTGCCGATCGCAGCCGCGTCCATGGCCATGCCCGTCGCGCCAGCAAGCGCATCGCATGCTTTCTTGAGTTTAGTCTCATCGCGGCCCGTGATGGTGACCCTCATACCTGAAGCGATAAGTTGGCGTGCGGTTGCCAGGCCGATGCCCGACGAACCTCCAAGGATAACGGCGTGTTGAGGCGACATTGCTGGGTCCTTCTGTTGAGTGAAATTTGCTGGTCGTGAAAGTTGGGGAATCCTCGATATCAGGCCGGATGCGTCCCGTGGTTCGGAAGGCCGGACAATGAAAAGCTGAGATCACGCAATGTCTTGCGCGCGACGGCGTCATAGGCTTGGGCATGGGCCCGCGCTTCGGACAGGCCATCGAAATAGACTTGGCGACCGATCAGCTCATCCTGCCGGGAGAGGAGGTTGAGCACCGCATCAGCACCTTGATTGACGGACGTGGCTGGCTGGATGCCGTCCACTTTTCACCATCGTGGTGTCCATGAAAGTTGCCGGATGAAGGCATGCGACGGACACACCGGCACCGCGTAGTTCATTCGACAAATCGAATGTGAACATGATCTGTGCGAGCTTGCTCTGGCAGTATGCGCGCCTACCGTCATAGCGCTCGACGAGCATGACATCGGCGAAATTGATGCGCTCTTGTCCCACCGAGGACACGTTGACGATTTGGCCCCCAGGCCGTGCGGTCAGTAGCGGAAGAAGCAATCGGCTCAGCAAGAAGCCCGCGAGATAGTTCACCGCGAACCGAAGTTCGTGCCCGTCCTTGCTGACCTGACGTTCTTGGCGATTTCGCCCGACGCCGATCCCCGCATTATTGACCAGTGTGTCGATCGAGGTGTGGTTTCGGCCGACCCGCTCAGCGAGATCGCGAACCTCGGCAAGCGAGGAGAAATCTGCTTGATAAAAACGCGCCGTTCCACCCGCGCACTTGATTGTTTCGACGATCTCGTCGCCACGCTGCCGATCCCGACCATGGACAAGTAACGTGGCCCCGGATGCGGCAAGACGCTCGGCGACGGCTCGTCCTAACCCATCAGTCGAACCTGTGATCAGGATTGTTTTGCTGTTCGCGGTCATTTCGTGCTTTCGGTTGGTCTCCGATGGCAGGATCATGAGCGGGCACGACAGCGCTAAAAAGTTCCGATATTATCCTAGTACCAATACTGTGATGAAGTACTCATGAGCACCCTCTCTCAAATTGATGCCCGTCGCAGGGAATCCGGCGCCTTCCTTCGCTCGCGGCGCGAGCGATTGACGCCGGCGGATGTCGGATTGCCTGAAGGCTTCCGCCGTCGCACCCCCGGCCTTCGGCGCGAGGAGGTCGCCCTTCTCGCTGGGGTTGGCTCTACGTGGTATACGTGGCTCGAGCAGGGTCGCGACGTCCGGCCATCGCCGGAAGTGCTCAGCGCTTTAGCGTCGGCGCTACGTCTCGATGCGGCCGAGCGACGACATCTCTATATTCTCAATAATCGGCCACCGCCCGAGCCACGCCCTACGGGCCCCGAAATAGTCCAGGAGCCGCTTCGACGAATGCTTGAAAGCTTGGCGCAGCAACCCGCTTACCTTCTCGGTCGGCGTTGGGATATTTTGGCGTGGAATAGGGCAGCTACAGTTGTTTTTGGCGACTACGAGACGCTCTCGGGCGACGAGCGCAACATTATGCATCTCCTCTTCATCGACCAGGCGCACAGGAAGCTCCTGCTTGACTGGAACGAACTCGCTCCAGCCGTCCTTTCGATGTTTCGCGCTGACTGCGTCCTCCACACCGGTGACCCCGAATTCGAGCGACTGATTGATAAACTCAACCGGTCGAGCGCCGAATTCAGGCGGTGGTGGCGGCAGCAAGACGTCGCACCAACGCTTGCCGGCGAAAAGAGGATCGATCATCCAGTCGCCGGACGTATGACATTCGAGTTTACGAGCCTTGCGGTCACCGACCAACGCGGCCTGAAGCTCACTGTCTACACCCCCCTTGCGCAAGACCGGACGACAGACAAGCTAGCCGCTCTGCTTTCCGGCAAGCTACGCGCCAAAGGCGCGCTCCGGGCGGAGGAAAGGTGCGACACTTCCGATGTTCATGGGTTGGCGCAATGATCCGAAGAAAGCCATGGCATCGGTCGTGAGCCACTTCGCAGACGCGGGTCATGCAGGAAACTGGAGAAATCCGTATGCTTCTTGAAAGCCCAGATCCTGTACAGTTCTTGCAGCCGGGTTCGGAGCATTCCGGTCACATGCGAACACTAGACAAGCCCGACCAACCGCCTGCCTTCATCCGTCTTTAGAGAGAAATCGTTTCCCGCGTAGGGCGCGCCCGCGTCCGTACAAAGCCAGGCAACTGCCTCGGCCGCCCATTCAGGCGGGATATGCGCGCTCTCATCAAGCTGGCTTACAGGGTTGATCCCCGATGTCCTGATGGCGGTCTGCATATCGGTCGCGACAGTCCCCGGGCTTAACCCGACCACACGTATCCCCTGGGAACCATATTCCTTGTGAACGCAGCGGGTCAGGGAGAGAACTGCCGCTTTGGTCGAACAGTAATGGCTCCATCCCTCGAGCGCGCTGGTGGCTGCCCCTGAGCTGATGTTCACGATAGTGCCTGACGCCTGCGCAAGCATTTGTGGCAAGGCTGCGCGCAACCCGTGATAGACACCCTTGTAGTTGACATCGACGACCTCTCCCCAGGCTTCAGGGTCGGAATCCGCTAGCCGTGCGATAGGCTCGATTATCCCGGCATTGTTCACGAGAATATCAAGACGCCCAAAATCTGTGACACAACGAAGGACCGCATCCGAGAGGTCCTGATACCGCGTCACATCACAAACCTGTACGCGGACCGAGCCGCCTTTTTCCCGGATTGTTTGCGCAACCTCTTCGCATTGGGCGCGCGATCGGGCGGCCAGAACGACGGCTGCGCCTGCGTCCACGAGGCGGCGAGCAACCGCCGCGCCGATACCGCGGCTGGCACCCGTGACCAGCGCGACTTTACTGGACAAATCAATTGTCATTTTGCGCCCCTCACCATCTCGATGGCCGCAAGTGTGGCTTGCTGCCGATACTCTGCGACCTTGTCCTCACCGGCGGTCGTCGCTTCCATCTCAACGAAATGGATCGACGCGAAGCCCAGAAATCCAAGCACCAACCGCAAATAGCCTTGTACCATGTTAAAGGCCCCCATCGGGCCGCCATCATGATAGCCACCGGCGCCATAGGCGCACGTGATGTAGACGGGTTTGCCGACCACAAGCCCTGCAAAGACTTTGCCGTCATAGGAGAAGGTGCGACCCATCCTCACAATTTGGTCGATCCAGGCCTTGAGCGCTGAAGGAACCGTGAAATTGTACATGGGGGTGGTCAACAGCAAAACGTCGGCAGCCAGCAGTTCCGCGATTAGAGTATCCGAAAGGGCGGTTGCTTCGCGCAAGCCGGCGGTAAACTTCTCCGTGGGGGTGTAGAAGCCCTCGATCGTCAGGTCGGAAATATGGGGGAGGGCGTGCTCCGCAAGATCGCGCCGGACTATGCTTGTTCCCGGGTGCCGCTCAAGCCATTCCCGCTCGAACGTATCGCCGAGATTCCTGGAATGAGATCCTACTTTGCGCGCACTGGCGTCGATGCGAAGCATGTTCATCGTTGGTGTCTCCTTGCATCGGAGATCTCTAGGCTGAGCATTCATGCAGAAATAGGATGATTTCTGCAGCACTATCGTGCGATATTAGCACTAATGGATATTGAAGCCCTCCGCCTTTTCATCGACGTCGCCGAGCAGGGAAGCTTCGCGGCTGTTGCCCGGGTCCGGGGCGCCGACCCGTCGTCGATATCTCGTCCGATTGCTATCCTCGAAGCCGAGCTGGGCGTCAGGCTTTTTCAGCGTACAACGCGCGCAATGGCGCTCACGGAGGTGGGAGAACGTTATCTGCGTCAGGTCAGGCCGCTTGTCGAAGGTCTGGAGCGCGCCGGCGACGAACTTGATGAAGGTCAGACGGCCGGCCCGGTCGGGATGTTGCGGATGACGGCGTCGGTCGCCTTTGGTCAGGCCGTGGTCGCGCCTTTGCTGCCAAGGTTCAGAGAGTCTTTCGCCGGCTTGAGGGTTGAACTGGTTTTAGATGACGGCGATCTCGATCTCGTGGCCGAAAAGATCGATCTTGCCATCCGGCTGGGCCCGAGCCTTCGTGGCGATCTTATCGGCGTGAAGTTGTTTGAGACACGATACCGGGTCGTTGTGAGCCCGGACTACATCGCAAGATGTGGTCAGGTCCGGGATCTCGATGATCTGGCGCAAAGATCATGTCTGCTATTTGCCATGCCTGAATTGCGCAAACGCTGGGTCTTCAGACGCGGAGAAGAGGTGCGAGAAATCGGCGTCACAGGCGCCATCGTCAGCTCCAACGCAACCGTCCTCAAAATCGCAGCGCTTGACGGGCTTGGGCCAGCGCTGCTTGCCGATTGGTTAGTTGGCGAGGAGCTTCGTACCGGCACGCTCGTTGAATGCCTGCCGGGATATCAGGCCACGCCGACGACTTTCGAGACCGCGGCCTGGCTGCTTTATCCAAGCCGCAATCACCTGTCGCGGAAGGTCAGGCTTGCGGCGGATTTCTTTCGGCAATCCCTTACGTGAGAGGACGTGCTTTAGGATTGGTACGGGTAAGATGGGTGTGCCCGGTATAGAACGGCGCCAGGCTTAGATCTCGAACGGCACGCCGATATCGGGAACCACCACATTTCGTCCGGTCATGGCGGTGATGAACTGTGTGGCGTCTGGGTCAATGGTCGGGAATGTTCCGTAGTGGATTGGAACCACCGTTTCGAAGCTGAAGTATTTCTGGCATGCTAACGCCGCGATCTCCGCGCCCATGGTTGCGCGATCGCCGATCGGCACGAAGCCGATTCTTGGGGCGAAGATTTCCTCGACCAACGCCATATCGCCGAAAATCTCGGTATCACCCATATGATACACCGTCTTCCCAAGCCCCTCGATGACGACGCCGCACGGGTTACCGAGATAGACGATTTGCCCATCCTCGACGGTTGAAGAGGAATGAAACGCTTTGACGAAGCTGACACGAACGCCGTTACCGAGATTGACGCTACCGCCTGAATTGGCGATGCGGACTTTTCCGACGCCTCGCTCTGACAAAAATAGCGCAAGCTCGTAAACGGCGACAACTTCGGCCCCCGTCTGGCGGCAGACCTCGACAGTGTCCCCAACGTGGTCGTCGTGGCCATGGGTGAGAACGACATGGGTCGCGCCGCGACAAGCTTCTTCAACCGAGCCTTCGAATTTTGGATTTTCGGAGAGGAACGGGTCGATGAGAATGACATGATTGCCGTTTTCAGCACGCACGGCTGAGTGCCCGAGCCAGGTCAGTTTCATTGCAATCTCTGATGTGGGAAGGAGAAGCTCGGCGGGCTGCTTTGCGCAACCTGCCTGTGTTGCAGAAGGATCGCGTCACTGCGCTGCGTTGGAAGTGCAACAGGGGCAGGCCTCCCCGTGTGCCAATCCGGCGCCGGCTGGTGGCTGGCTGACGATGGCGCGCGCCCGGTCGATATCGGGGCCGCGATACATATGTTCGGGGACCTGCGCCAGGGTTGAGGGATGGACTTGAGTTCCCAGGCCGTAGAACTTCTGAAAACTCATGATCAGCGGGCGCCACTTGTCTGGATCGACGTGATTTTCCTGCCCGGCCAAAAGGATCGATTCATCAACGTGGACACGCTGAATACGCACCTCGAGCGCGACGATGCCGCCACGCTGGCGCTGGTCCTCTTCGGCCACATTGTGGACCGCAGCCAACGTCGCCTCCATTTGCACGGGGCATTCCAAGGCGCGTGGGGCCGCGACTGTCTCTGAGAAGGCCTGGGTAAAACCGGCGATCTCGAATTTGCTCGGTTCGTAACGATAGCCCCGGCTCGCTTTGCGAGGCGGTACGGGGTCCGAGCCGGTTGTGAGCGCCAGCCTGTCAACGGCCTCGACTTGGGCGACGGAGGGCAAGTTGAGGACACACTCGCCGGTCCGGCGAAGATTCTGCGTTGTCTTGGACCCCCCATTGAGCCCAAGCATGCAGCGCCAGCCCAGCCAGAAGGCCGACGACATCGGCGCGAGATTTGGGGTTCCGTCCTCGTTGAGGGTGCTGATCAGAACGACAGGCGTTCCGAAATAAAGGATCCCCGGCTCAATACTCTTGTGCATCTGCTGTCTCCATTCTCGGATGGCCGGACGCTAGCGGAGCCGGAGATGGGCCAGCCATCCGATTCCTGCCCTCAAATCGACTTTCATCGCGACCCAACGCGGCGATGGCTCACCTCGCGCAGTCGAATTTGATTGCAGAGTAAGAAGCGGAGTTTGAGGCCAAGGATCTCGCCCTAGCTCTCTTGTCAGCCGGCAAGCCATCAGTCGGCGAATAAAGCGCAAATGAAGGAGCGCGATATATGAGTAAAGAAGACGACAACAAGGCCGTTGTTGCTCAATGGTTCGGCGAATTCTGGGGCAAAACTCCGGATCTTAGCGTTATCGAAAGACTGGCAGCTCCGGATATGCTTCTGCAATATTCGTTACACAACCCACGCCGCGGCCGCGAAGACATTCGGGCGTTCATCACAGACTTCCGCGCCGCCTTCCCGGATCTCGGCTTTGGCGGCACGGCGGACCTGATCGCGGAGGGCGACTACGTTGTCGGCCAGTGGCAAGGTGGCGGCACGCACACGGGACCTGCCTTCAGCGACTTCCTGCAGGGAGCGCTGCCTGCAGCAACCGGCCGAAAAATGCACTTCACCGGCACAACAGTCCTGAAAGTGCTCAATGGCCAAATCGTCGAGGAACGTGGACTCGACGATGGTGTGACGGCGCTCACGCAGCTGGGCCTGATCAAGATAGCCTGAGGGGCGAATTCGTCCGTCATTTCGAGAAACTGACGATATATCAGAGCGTTGAGGTTTGCACAGATTTGTGCAAACCTCATTGGCGCGATGGATGTTTTAGCGGGGGCGGCGCTCTTCGTTCCCGCCCCATCGAGACAGCAGCCCACAGAGATTTGAAAGCTAAGATCGGAGTGTTTCACCCGTTCGAGTGACGCATCGTGCTGCAAATAGAACTCTTTCGCGAACGACAGATATGGTGAAAAACCTCGATCAACACGCCAAGACATCGGCGGCGCATGACCCACGTTGGCAGCTCGTATTGGCAAGGGACAAAACCGCCGACGGGCAATTCTGGTATTCGGTTATAACGACCGGCATCTATTGTCGGCCCACTTGTCCGTCGCGGACCGCCAATCCGAGAAACGTGCGATTGCACGACACGCTGGAGGCCGCTCAGGCGACAGGCTTCAGACCCTGCAAACGCTGCAACCCGGACGGTCCTTCGCTCGACCGCGAAAATGCCGATCTTGTTGCGCGAGCCTGTCGCCTCATCGAACAGAGCGAGGAACAACCCTCCCTTGAGGATCTGGCGCACGCGGTGGGACTGAGCGCCAGCTATTTCCATCGCCTGTTCAAGGGAATCACTGGGGTAACGCCGAAAGACTACGCGACCGCACAGCGCGCTGCGAAAGTTCGCAATGGCCTTGAAGCCGGAAACAGCGTCACCGGAGCGCTGTATGATGCTGGGTTCAATTCGAGCGGCCGGTTCTATGAACAATCGACCGAGATTCTTGGTATGACGCCGACACAATATCGCAACGGCGGTCGCGATGAGCGCATCCTATTTGCGGTCGGGCAGTCCTGCCTCGGCGCCATTCTTGTGGCGTCAAGCAAAAAAGGCGTCGCCTCCATATTGCTTGGCGACGATCCAGATCAGCTGGTGCGTGACCTTCAAGATCGGTTCCCGCGCGCCGAACTTGTTGGCGGTGACAGTAACTATGAGGGCCTTGTCGCCCGTGTCGTCGGTTTCGTTGAGGCACCGGGGCTTGGACTGGACCTGCCTCTCGACGTCCGCGGGACGGCGTTCCAAAGGCGGGTCTGGCAGGCGCTTCAGGACATCCCGGTTGGCGAAACCGTTTCTTATGCAGAAATCGCGCGAAGGATCGGGACGCCAAGCGCGGTCCGGGCCGTCGCCAGTGCTTGTGCGGCGAATAACATTGCAGTGGCGATCCCCTGCCACCGGGTGGTGCGTCGTGACGGCTCGCTTTCGGGATATGCCTGGGGCGTCGAGCGCAAACGAGCATTGCTCACCTGGGAGGGCCTCGCCGTTCAGTCCTAATGCCGCTGGCTGCGTCGCGCGGCCATGCCAGGAAGTCCGTTGAACCCTGATGTGACCTATCAAGCAAGGAAATGATGGCGATGAATACCCTGTTTGACGACCAGATCTCCGAGGCACCATCGCGCGAGATCATGGCGGAGGGTGCGGTGTTGCTGCGTGCAGCAGCCCTGCCTTTCGCAGCCGACCTTCTCTCGTCGCTTGCGATGATCACCGCGGCTGCTCCCTTTCGACATATGGTTACCCCCGGTGGTTTTACTATGTCGGTCGCAATGACGAATTGCGGGGCCGCGGGTTGGGTGACGGATCGCCGTGGGTATCGCTATGAGGCGACCGACCCCGAGAGTGGCAGAACCTGGCCGGAGATGCCTTCGTGCTTTCGTGCTCTTGCAGTCTCTGCAGCCGTTGAGGCAGGCTTCCAAAGCTTTGTGCGAACGCTTGCCTGATCAATCGATATGAGCCCGGTTCGCGCCTGTCGCTGCACCAGGATCGGAACGAACGGGACCTTGGACACCCGATCGTCTCGGTATCCCTCGGATTGCCGGCGATTTTCCAATTTGGCGGTCTCAAGCGCACCGATCCGATCACCAAATACACGCTCCGTCATGGCGACGTGGCGGTGTAGGGTGGACCATCGCGCCTCCGGTTTCATGGCATCTCCGAATTAAAAGACGGAGAGCACCACAGCGTTGGCCGTGCGCGGCTGAACCTGACCTTTCGGGGTGCCCTTTAACGATCGATAGCCGATTTGAATTTGAAGGTTACTTCCGGAGTGTCGGAACCGCTGGAATGCTTAGTGTTAGGTGCCCGCCCATTTCATCGATGGGCGCTACGCAATGGATCGAACATTACGCGCGGTAGAGCTATGGCCGTGTTCTGGGATACGACCTGTCCGATGGCGTCTGCTGGCAGGGAGTTTGTTGGCTCTCGGCCCGAGGCGCTTGAAGTTGCCCCCGTGCAAGCGGACGTCGCGAAAGCGATGGTGCTTACATACCTCGCCAAACTGGCCGCCAACGGAGATGCGGCTTGGGTGCAGCTGGCGGACAACAAGATTGAACTACGCCTATCGACGGGCGAGATTTTCATCCTCGCAGAAAAGACCATTCACCGCGTCGGTTGAAGAGCCGGCGACGTTCGCATCAACGTTATGGCCGCCAATCGTTGATTTGAGAGCAAGGACCGGAGTGAACCCGGCATTGGGTCAGGCTAGCATTTCCAATCATACATTTTGGCGGAGAAAGTGCTGTGGGAAGTACGGAGACCAAACGCCCAATTGGCGCGCCGGCAGCCGAACGTACCGCACGCGACTACGAGATCATATACGCGATCGGAAGGTCGGGCGCGGGGCGCATCTTGGTCGCGCGCACCCAGCTCGGCATCTGCGCCATCTTGATCGGGCCGGACGCAGCAGCACTCAAGCATGATCTCGCGACGCGCTTCCCGCGCCAGACCCGGGTCCTGGCAAGCGCGCTCCTCTTTGATGAAATGCGCCAGGTGATCGCGTTCATTGACGACCCGCGCATCGAGCTTGATCTGCCACTGGACACCCGCCATGGCACGCAATTCCAGCAGCGCGTGTGGCAGGCTCTGCGGACGATCCCCCGTGGGACGACAGAGAGTTACACGGCACTCGCCAGGCGCATTGGTGAGCCAAAGGGCGCCCGCGCGGTGGCTGCGGCATTTGCGGCAAATGCAATCGCGTTAGCGATACCCTGTCACCGTGTTGTCCGAGCCAACGGCGCGCTCTCAGGCTACCGCTGGGGCGTGGCGCTCAAGCAAACCTTACTCGAGAGGGAGGCTTTGGCGTGAACGATCAACCCCTCAGTCCAGCACCACCCGCGACGTCTGCGTCGATCAACGCCCACGTAGAAAGCTACGATTGGAAGCTGCCTTCCGATGACCTCGGAAATTACGGCAATGCGATCATAGAAAAATTGCTGTCCCCCAAGGAATGTCGGCAGATCGCGTCCCTCTATGCCGAAGAACGGCATTTTAGGAGCCATATCCACATGGCGCGTCACGGCTTCGGCAAGGGCGAATACCGCTACTTCAGATATCCTTTACCTGACCTCATCGGCGCGCTCCGGACTGCGCTCTATCCGCATCTCGCCGCTGTCGCGAATGGCTGGAATACGCGCCTCGGGATTGAACAGCGGTTTCCACCCGCGCACGCTGATTACCTCGCGATGTGCCATGACGACGGTCAGACGCGCCCCACGCCGTCACTGCTTCAATACGTGCCGGGCGATTACAATTGCCTGCATCAGGATCTCTATGGCGATCTGGTATTCCGATACAGGTCGCGATCCTGCTCTCGGAGCCGGGTGCGGATTTCACGGGCGGAGAATTCGTCCTGGCCGAGCAACGCCCGCGCATGCAAAGCAGGGCCGAGGTGGTGCCGCTCCGCCAGGGCGGCGCGGTGGCGTTTGCCGTCAATAGCCGTCCCGTTCAAGGCTCTAAGGGCACTTATCGGGTCAATCTTCGCCATGGGGTCAGCCGCTTGCGATCGGGAATGCGTCATACCGTCGGAATCATTCCATGATGCTCGCTGACGCGAGATTCGTCTTTCTGATCGGCGCCCCGACCGAAAGTATGCCGCGGCCCCTCGCACGTTGGCGGCGGAGAACGTGAGACCGGAGAGCCAAGCGGGAGACACGAGCCGGCCATGGGATATATTTAAGCTCGCGCTTATCGATCCAGCGCGAGCGAAGTCGTTATTCCCCGACTATCGGCTCCAGCACTTGGTGCTATCCCGCTTTGACCGGCTCGATTGCGAGGCGCGCTCATTTATCGAGCTCACGGGCGCAATCTACGCGACCCAGTCGAGTGAGAACTTACCGCCCTTTGCAACACATCTTCGCCAGGTGATCGCGCGGTACGAGCTTATGCCATTGTTCACCGACGATGGGCCCGGACCGCATCACCATAAAATTCGGCCGCGAGGATACGATTTCCATCGCGATGCCGTTGACCCAGCCGCGATGGAAAGATGGCGCGCCGACTATCGCGCCATGAGCACCGGCCGCCAAATGCTGGCGGCAAGCATTCTTTGGCTCTATCGCGGTAGGAAGGATAATAGGTGGCTACGCCGCGTGCCGTGCGTGTGGCATGCGGCAGATGCAATCGTTGAGATGTCCCGCGCCGGGATTCTGGCGGATTGGGGCGCATTGGTCTACCTATATCCGGGCTGGTGACGTGACACGCACGCATTTTGGTCCGCAGCGACGAGAACCGGTCGCGCTATCTTGCAAACTGCCATTCGTTGAAAGAATGCGCCCCCGGCCAAGAATGGTCGGCGGCGCAAAAGCCTTTGGGTAGCAGCCACATTGGAAGACAATGCCAGCAGCCACCCACCCGCACCCTGTCAGCTTCGCGCTTTCGACAGAAGTTCGACGACAGCCGCAGCCACACCTTTCGACGACGCGGGATTTTGCCCGGTAATCAAATTCCCATCGACGATGACATGCGGCTGGAAATTCTCGGCCTTCGAGTAGATACCGCCGCTCTCCTTCAACATATCTTCCACCAGATAGGGCATCACTTCCGTCAGACCGATGGCCGCTTCCTCGGTGTTGGTGAAGCCTGACACTTTCTTCCCGCGAACGAGCGGGCTGCCGTCCGGATTCTTGGCGTGACGCAAGACCGCTGAGGCATGGCAAACGGCAGAAACGGGCTTGCCAGCCGCATACATGCGCTCGATCAGATTGATAGAGGCAGGATCTTCAGCCACGTCCCAAACGGTACCGTGGCCGCCTGCGTAATAGATGCCATCGAAATCGTCGGCCGAAACGTCAGTCAGTTTGAGCGTATTGGCGAGACGTGTTTCCGCTACGGCATCACCTTGAAACCGGCGCGTGTCATCGGTTTGAAAGTTCGGTGCGTCGCTTCGTGGATCAACGGGCGGCTGTCCACCGCGGGGTGACACGAGCGTGATATCCGCACCAGCGTCCTTGAACGCGTAATAAGGTGCGGCAAATTCCTCAAGCCAGAAGCCGGTTTTCTTGCCGGTTGCGCCAAGCTCATCATTAGAGGTCAAGACCAAAAGGATCTTCATGAGTTAATGTCCTGTCGTAGCGGAGGGGGAACCAAGGATTTCGTCGCGAAATCAGCAGCGGCAGCACGTCAATCGACGGAACAATTGCCGCCGGCAGTACTTCGCACTCCCGGCAAACGAGGCACTCCGCTTCTTATCTTCGATGTCGTAATTCGCTCTGACGCTGCGAGATCTGCTTACGGCGCGCGAGGAACTGATTTGAAAGCAGGAACCGGAGCGCATTGCGGGTCATGAACCGGCAAATATCGCGGCTCTTACGACAGAGCCAGCCGAGTTGCGGCACTTCCGGAGAAATTTGTCATGTCTTCGTCCCTCATGTCGCAGTTCCCTGCGGCGGAACTCGACCAGGTAACCCTCGCGAACTGGCGTGTTGCTCCCTACAGCAAATGGGCGTTCCGGAGCGTGCGCGAGCTGATCCCCTCGGCTGATATCGCGAACGCGCCTGCGAATGTGCGGCAGCTGAACGAGAGGCACACGGATTTGTCCTCGCTGAAGATCAGTGATGACGAGGAGGCCTATCCGCTTACCGAGTTCCTCGCAGTAACGGACACCGATGCGGTTGCAATTCTTCATCGCGGCGACATCGTTTTTGAGCATTATGCACCCGGCATGTCAGCCTTCACCCCGCACATCTTGATGTCCGTATCCAAGTCATTGACCGGCATAGTTGCCGGCATTCTGATGCATGCGGGACGTCTGAATCCGCGCGAGACATTGGTCTCCCTCATTCCAGAACTGAAGAATTCCGCCTACGCGGAGGCGACCGTCCGCCACGTATTGGACATGCGTGTTGGGCTCGATTTCGACGAGGACTATCTCGCAACCTCTGGCGCGATCGTTGAGTATCGCAAATCCGCGGGCTGGAATCCGCTCCCCGTCGGCGCAGAGCCGAGCGACCTCAGAAATTTCCTGGCAAATCTGCAGGGCAGGGCAGGTCCAGATGGGGCCGCGTTTCACTACGTATCGCCAAATACTGATCTGCTCGGGTGGATACTTGAGCGCGCCTCGCGGGTTCGCTTTGCCGATCTCATGAGCGAAATGCTTTGGCAGCCAATGGGCGCGCAGGCGTCCGCCTACATCACCGTCGATCGGCTAAACGCGCCACGGTGCGCTGGCGGGATCTGCACCACCATTCTTGACCTTGCCCGGGTCGGTCAATTGCTGGTCGATGGCGGCCGCAGAAGCGGCGCCGCCATCATACCAGCGGAGTGGATAGACGACGTTTTCACATGCGGCGATCAGCAGGCATGGCGCGATGGTGATCTCGCATCATATTTCGGCGATCGTCAGATTCATTATCGCGACCAATGGTATGTTCTCCGCGATCGCGGCATAGCCTTCGGCTTTGGCGTCTACGGACAGAACTTGTTCGTTGATCCAACTAACGAGATCGTCATTGCCAAGGTCTCATCTCAGCCAGCACCTTTAGACAAGCGTCTGATCGGCCTAACGGTCGCGTTCGCGGAAGCGGTCGTACGCAGCTTCACTTAGCGGAGATGACGGCGTTCCTCTAAGGCGGGTGGGTACACTCTATTCCCGCGTCGGTACTCGGCATCTCGAGTTTGATGCCAAGATACGGAGTTCGCCCTGAGGGACCGGGCGGCATGATGAGTCCAACTTCAACGGTTCAGCCGAGGCTCATTCCTGTGTCACAACATCTACAGAACGGTCAATTGTTCCCGAAGATCGCTGTTCCAGCCGTCAAAGGCGGCACCCTCAATTTACCCGCAGATTTGCGCGACTCCTATGCCGTGGTCCTGATCTATCGCGGTCATTGGTGCCCGTTTTGCATCGACCAGCTGGCTGCATTCGCAGCTGCCAACAACGCGCTTTCAGAGGAAGGGATCGAAGTCGCAGCTTTCTCCGTCGACAGGGAAGAGAGTGTTCTGGAGGTCATCAACAAGGTTGGGATCACCTTCCGAATGGGGCATTCCGCTGATGTCGAGGCTGTCGTACGGGCGGCCGGCGTATACGAAACGAAGCATCCAACCCGCGGCCATTATCTGGAAAGCACCGGGTTTGTGCTCGCACCTGACGGGACGGTCATTACCGCAGTATATTCGAGCCGGGCGATCGGCAGACTGGTGCCGCAAGACGTGATCCGTTTGGTCTCGTATTGGAAGTCGGTGGCCTGATGCCCTTCAAAAACCATCCATTCCAAGAATCACGAAAAGGGACTGCCGCCTGGCGACTTTTCCTGTCTGCAATAGTGCTGCTGCTGATTGCGGCAGCACCAGCGCATGCCGAGATGACACTTGCCTCAAAGGACCTGGCGGCTGGCCAGACGATGGCGAATGCCCAGGTCTTCAATCAATTCGGATGTCGCGGTGCAAACGCCTCGCCCGATCTCGCTTGGTCGGGCGCTCCGGTTGGAACGAAGAGCTTTGCAGTTCTTGCCTTTGACCCAGATGCGCCAACTGGCTCGGGATGGTGGCACTGGGCCGTCTTCAATATACCCGCTACGGCAACCCGGCTGAGCACAGGCGCCAGCCGCGGTGGCGCCATTCCGAAAGGTGCAGTTGAAAGCCGCACCGACTTCGGCAGTGCTGGTTATAGTGGGGCCTGTCCGCCGGCCGGCGGTGGCCCGCACAGATACCAGTTCACAGTCTTCGCGCTATCGGTCACCGATCTTTCGGATGCGGGATTTCCCCTCGATGAGAACGCGCCCGCAGCGATGGTCAGCTTTGCTGTGCACAGCAAAATGCTCGAGTACGCGACGCTTGAGGTTCTCTACCAGCGGTGAAGCCACGCGCTTCGGTCGAAGAGACTGGAGCGTCGAGAAATGAGTGACGTGGTCGTCCATCACAGGATCCTGAAACAAAACGCTCCATCCGCGCAAATTTGAGACCTTCGACCCGGGCTGAAGGTTGAGGGATCGGAAAGGGATAGACGGGAACCGGAACGCGCCGCTCCCCGCCTGCTTTCGGCTATTCGGCGGCGATCATACCTTCATCCTCATCAGCGTCAGCCAATTCGTCATCCTCAACGTCGCCGGACCAGTCGAGCACACCTGGCACCTTCCAATGCGTATCGCCGGTACCGTTGCAGGCGATCTTCTGCACCGCCTCGATCAGTTAGTGATCGTAGATCCGCCCGTAGTCGGGGCCGGTGACAGCTCGATGCGACCGCTACCGGTTTCCAGCGTATTGATCTGCTTGGCAGGATGGGAGGTCAGGCCGAATTGCAAATTGGTACCGGCGAGGGCCGCAGGAAGTTGACGCAGATAGGCGGCGGGAGCGCCAACCTGCGAGGCGAGCTGGCCGAAGCTCCAGTGGGTCGGGGCGACGAGCGCGTCAGCGCCCGGCAGGATCAGCGGTAGCCGCTCGGGATCGGATCGGCTGGCCTCGACATGGATCAGAGCGGTTTCCACCACACGGGTCCGGCTGCGTTCGGCGCGTTCGCCGACCGCGCGGGCAAGGTCACCGAGCGAAAGGAATCACTCATCGTCAGGCCGCGAAAACCATTCGGACGAGACACGGCCGACGCGCTCGCCCCGACTGACATCTACCTTGTAGCCACCAGCGAAATCGCGGCGGGCATCGAGTACCTGCATATTCATGGGATCAAACTCCGCAACGGGCGCCGGAAACTTCTCTCCGACCCTCAACCCGTCACGGAAACCTCGTCCGCGCTCTTCCTCTCGAAACCCGGTAAGTTCAGCGCAGCCAGAGCGAGACTGCTGCTCAGACAAACGAGAAATATCGTTAACTATATCAATCTCTTAGTTCCATAAGATATGTTATCGGAATCGAATGTGTAAGCGCAAAGTTAGAATGTCCCACCATGGCAAACTAGGAATGTCACACTCCTGCGCAGTGTCGTGCGTGGGAGTCTGGCATGGGCTGGGTGGAGATGAGCGAGCGGGAGCTTCGCCGCGCTGAAGTGCTGGCAGCGGTTAGTGCGGGTCGATTGACGATGACAGCCGCGGCCGAGTTCATGGGTGTCACGCGGCGCCAAGCGCATCGGCTGGCGCGTCAGTTTGCGGATCACGGTGCTGCCGGCCTTCGTCACGGCGCCCGCGGACGCCCCTCCAATCGTCTGCTGGGACCGCATGTTCGACAGATGGCGATTGCCTATGTCACCGAGCGCTATCGGGATTTTGGGCCGACCTTTGCGAGTCAGATGCTTCTGGAACGCCACAGCTTGAGGGTCTCACGAGAGACGCTCAGCAAGTGGATGAGCGAGGAAGGTCTCTGGCTCTCGCGCAAGCAGCGTCGTCATTTTCATCAGCCGCGGGTTCGTCGCGACCACTTCGGTGAGTTAGTCCAGATTGACGGTTCTGAGCATCACTGGTTCGAGGATCGCGGACCGCGGTGCACGCTGATCGTCTTCATCGACGATGCCGCCAGCCGTCTGGTCGGGCTTCGTTTCGTCCTATCAGAAAGCGCTTTTGCGTATTTTGAGACATTGAAGAGCTATCTGATGAGCCAAGGGCGCCCCCTCGCCTTCTATTCCGACAAGCACTCCATCTTTCGCGTGTCGAAGCCACAAGCTCAGGGCGGCCAAGGCATGACGCAGTTTGGCCGGGCTCTGAGCGAGTTGGGCATCGAGATCCTGTGTGCGAATTCGAGTCAGGCCAAAGGGCGGGTGGAGCGCGTGAACCGCACGCTGCAGGACCGTCTCGTGAAGGAACTACGGCTTGAACATATCTCCACCATCAATGAGGCAAACGCCTATCTTTCGGCCTTCGTATCGCGTTTCAATGAGCGCTTTGCGACGGCTCCAGCCCGAACGGACGACTTGCATCGTCCACTGGAGCGCGCTCCAGCTCAACTCGACACGATTCTGGCCTGGCGGGAGCAGCGCCATGTCACGCAGCAATTGGCGCTGTCCTACAATGGCAAGCGGATCATACTCGACGAGACACCGCTGACAGCCCCGTTGGTTGGCAAATACATCGAGACCTACGAGTTTCCTGATGGTCGCCTCGAACTGCGCTGGAAAGGTCTCTCTCTGCCATATCGCGTGTTCGACAAGAAACAGCGCGTGACGCACACGGCGATTGTCGAGAACAAACGGCTTTCGGAAGCGCTTGCCTGGGTGAAGGCCCGCCAGGACGAGATCAAACCTGTGCAACCCAAAACGAACAGCGAAGCCCTTGGCTATGTCCCTCGCCCGCGAGGACGCCGAGGCCGGACCTCCTTTGTCGATCGCCACATCGCCACGAAGAACGCCAATCCCACCGCCTCTGCTGGCGCTGCTGCGAAACGTGACGTCTCCGCAGCCCCAGCAGAGGCTCCGTAACGCCCTGTGACAATTTTAAATTGCTGAACCCTGAGACATTTTAAAACGGTTGCAACAAATGCCGACGATTAGACGAGCAAAACTTTGGCACGACATTCAAGATTCAAAATGACCTGAGTGGAGCGGGCCAGACAATCGGAGATGCAGATCGCAAACTGGCACTAAGCCTTTGATTGATAAAGGATGTTATCACAGATAGCATGTTGTTGGAAGGGCTATGTGCCGTCCGTCAGTTATAAAGATGCGGACATGTTTAGGGTTGCCCGCTACCACCCGCAGATCCGTAGACTTGCCCGGTTGCAAAGCTCGCGTCCTCTGCGGCCAATTGAACATAGATCGACGCAAGCTCTGCCGGCTGCCCAGGCCGGCCCAGAGGCGTCATGCTTCCGAACTTCTCGAGCTTTTCCATAGATGCGCCGCCACTAACCTGTAGAGGTGTCCATATTGGCCCCGGTGCCACGCCATTGACGCGGATTCCTTTCGGGCCCAGCTGTTTGGCGAGCGACTTCACGTAATTCATCGTGGCCGCTTTGGTCTGGGCGTAATCATACAGGTCAGGCGTTGGATCGTAGGCTTGTTCCGATGTCGTCCCGATGATCGATGATCCCGGCTTGAGATGCGGTAGCGCTGCTTTGATAATCCAAAACGGCGCGTAGATATTTGTTTTCATCGTCCAGTCGAACTGCTCGGTCGAGATGTCGAGGATCGAGGCGTGGGCCTGCTGACGGCCTGCGTTGTTTACGACGATGTCGAGACCACCAAGTCCTTTCACGGCTTCAGCGACCAGCCGTTCGCAAAAAGCCTCCTCACGCAAATCGCCTGGGATTGCCAAGCCGACACGGCCTTCCGCCTTGATGAGAGCGATAACTTCGCGTGCGTCCGGTTCCTCGTCTGGATGGAAATTGATTGCGACGTCGGCACCTTCCCGGGCATAGGCGATGGCTGCCGCCCGGCCCATGCCGGAGTCACCGCCGGTGATGAGTGCTTTACGTCCAGCAAGTCGACCTGAACCCTTGTAGCTTGTCTCCCCGTGACCGGGCTTGGGATCCATCTTGCTGGCCAGCCCTGGCCACGGCTGTGACTGTTTCTTGAACGGCGGCTTCGGATATTTGGTGGTTGGGTCGGTCATGGGTGATCCTGTTGCGGCATTCGTTTGTGCAACCGCAGGCGTTGCAGCTACTGCAGCAGCCAAACCGCCAACCGCACCAACCATTTCTCGCCGCGTCACGGATTTTTTCTTGTCGGTCATGGCATTGACTTTCCTAAGAATTTCCAGAACCGGGCTCAGCCATTTTACGGTGCTGCTCTGCAAGAAAGCCCGAGGGGGTGATATTCGCGAGAGTTGCCTGCAGCTTGTTCTTCCAGCCGCTGACGACATCGGCTTCGCCATTCATCAGGGCGTCGTATCCAACCTTCGCGACCATCGCCGGATCATCCTTCTTTGACTGACCGACGCTTGTGTCGAGCATGTCGGCGCGCCGGAAGAATTCCGTATCGGTCGGTCCCGGCATCAGGCAGGAAACCGTCATTGCGGTATCTTTGAGTTCATTGCGCAGTGCGAAGGCGAAGTTGTCGAGGAAGGCCTTGCTGCCATTGTAGACCGCTTGAAAACTTCCAGGGATGAAGCCGGCAATAGACCCTGTGATCAGGATCTTGCCGGCGTTACGGCGGCGCATGTCATTCGCGATCCTGTGGATTAGGTAAACGGTGCCGGTCACATTTGTATCGATGACGTGCCGGGCCTGTGCAAAATCCTGATCAAGAAATCCCTTGCCAAGGCCTCGGCCGGCATTGGCAAACAAAGCTTCAACCGGACGATGTTTGGCCAACACGATTGTGCAGAGTTCATCAACACCTTCGGTGGTCGCGAGATCTGCCTCGACGGTGTCGACCACGGCGCCGAGCTTTCGACATTCGGCTGCGGTTGCATCAGCAGGTTCATCAGCGGCGATGATCAGATCGAAGCCATCCTTCGCACAAAGCATTGCGAGTTCACGGCCTATGCCGGTCGATGCGCCGGTAACAACGGCGAGCTGTCCTTTGGACATTTGCTTCTCCCTCAAGGCTTGAGGACGACTTTGATGCAGCCATCCTTCTTGTCGCGGAATGTGTCGTAGAGGCCTGGTCCGTCTTCCAGAGAGCCGCGATGGGTGATGACGAAAGAAGGGTCGATTTCACCCTTCTCGATGCGCTCGAGCAGAATGGGCAGGTAATGCTGCACCGGCGTCTGAGCCATCTTCAACGTCAGACCGCGATTGATGGCTGAGCCCATCGGAACGTTGTCAAGGAAGCCGCCATAGACGCCGACGATCGAGACGGTACCGAAGTTGCGGCAGCAATGGATTGCCTGGCGCAATACGTGCGGGCGGTCAGTGCCCATAAAGGTCGCGACCTTGATCCGGTCAATGACTGAATCGAAACTGGCCATCGTGTCAGGCTCGGTGCCAACGGCATCGATGCAGGCATCCGCGCCACGGCCTTTGGTCATCTGCTGGATGCGATCGTAAATGTCCTCTTCACGGAAATCGAGTGTCTCCGCACCCGCAGCCTTCGCGAGGGCAA
>FTCV01002288.1_pt1 | contig 22453 bp, 18 predicted proteins | sample 1639691 | NCBI WGS metagenome assembly FTCV01 (sample SAMEA3914864, study PRJEB12502) | metagenome | biome: forest; material: soil | place: USA | collected 2012-03-12 | depth 0.3 m
CAAACGACATCTAACATTTGCGCCATGGAGTCCTCGTATCATTGAGGACTTCAGAGCGAGGTTGGGGGATTTTGTCGTCTTGAAGCACTGCTTTCAGATCCCAGTCGATTGGGGCGTCGATCGGGAATTGCTGAAGGATTTGGTTCGGGCCAGACTGGCCGAGTTGGATTAGTCGTCCTTGAGTTTCTTGGTGCTGTCTATGTTTGCGCTATCTAGCGGGACGTCTTCCCGGCGGCCCTCCGGGACGCACCGCATCTTTGCCGGAAACCGGTGGCTTACGCCGACCGGCTACCTTCTGATCGGCCCTCCGGGCCTGCAAAAGTGTTGACCGGAGACGTCCGATGCTGGTCGAGAACCGCGATGTATGGCCCATTTAGAGCGGCTCTCACGCGAATCCAGTTTGCGTGCCAAGATATGCCTGTTATTGAAATTTCTACAGTGATCCGTGCTCCGAAGGGGGCGAGTATTCGACTTGGCTCGCAGCATCGACGTGCATCAGCATTCGACGGGCGGCACGGAAGAACGGGCTGTTGCCGGCGTCACTCGCGGGCTGATCGGGATGGGCCAGGAGGTAACATGGGAGGCTCGCCACTTTACTGTTAGGCAAAAGCTCACGGTTAGAGTGACGAGATTTGATCGACCAAGCCACTTCCAGGACATCATGATAGCGGGTGAATTCAAGAGCATGGTTCACGATCACGATTTTGTGGAGGTTCCAGACGGAACGCTGATGAGCGATCGCTTCGAGTTCAAATCGCCGCTCGGAATTCTGGGGGCATTCGCCGACTGGCTTTTTCTCGCGTCTTACATGCGCCGATTCATCATTCGTCGCAACGCCGCCTTGAAACAGTTGGCGGAATCAGAAGAATGGCGCCGTTACCTTAAACATAGCTAAGCATGCGCTCGGAGCGAACGGCTCCGTGGCCCCGGCACGCGCGACCGACAGCCATATCACAACCCACGAAAATGCCTGACATCAGCACGCTCGTTTTTAATCACACGACAATGAGTAGCGAGATCACGCTGCCACGGGAGACAGCGGCACTCGTGGGCGCAGAGCTTGTGCCGGGAGAGCGCATCAGTTGGGTAGGTCAACCCATTCCCGGACGATTTGCTCGCAAGTCCATTGCCATCGTACTTTTTGGTATTCCCTGGACAGCATTCGCGATGTTCTGGATGGTCGGTGCTGGCATTGGCACTTGGAAAGCGTCATTCAAGGGCGGGGGATTTGGTCTTTTTTCGCTCTTTCCTCTCTTCGGTTTACCTTTCGTGCTGATCGGTATCGGCATGCTCTCCAGTCCGTACTGGATGCGTCGCAAAGCTCGACGGACGGCTTATGTGATTACTGACAGGCGCGCGTTAGTGTTCGACGCCGGCGGTTGGAGCGGCACCACGATCCGCTCGTTCGAGCCCGACCGGCTTTGCGATCTTCGCCGCGTTCAAAACAATGATGGCTCTGGCGACATCATCTTTGAGCGCCAGTGGCGTTCTGATGGCGACGGCGGCAGGCAATCCACAGACATCGGTTTTCTTGCCATCGCAGATGTCAAAAGTGTCGAAGACTCAATCCGGGCGCTCGTCGCCAGGACCAATGCCCGGAACGCCTGACCGTGCGCTGCGTTGGACAGAGCGGGGGGCTGCCAGTCATTCTTCCGCCCTGAGCTTGAAAGCGTGATGCGTAGTCTACGCGTCTCCAGACACCCAGTTTCAACCATCCATCCCATGAAAGCCTTTCTTTTCCTTCTCTGTGCGACGGCCGCAATGACGCCGTGGGGAGTCGCTGCGGAAACCGAGGAGGCTCCCACGGAGGTGGAGGAGTGCCGATTGCCCTTCAACGGACAGTGGGTTGTCGTGCAGGGCGGCAATACGCTCGACGTCAATTTCCACATGGGCATCTCGGCGGAATGGTATGGCGTCGATTTCCGGTTACCGGGTGGAAAGCGAAAGATCGATCTGGAGGGCGAGAAGGGTTTCTTCTGTTTCGGCGAACTGGTGTTGTCACCGGTCGAGGGCGAGGTGGTACAGGTGGTCGATGAATTTCCGGACAATCCCGACGGGCGTAAAGATGAAGCGCATCCGAATGGAAACTATGTGGTCATCAAGTCGCCGACCGGGCGCTTTGTCTTTCTCACGCATCTCAAGAAGGATTCAGTGAAGGTGAAGACTGGAAGTCATGTGGCGGCTGGCGATCCGCTGGCTCAGTGCGGTAACTCCGGCGATAGCGAGTATCCGGTCATTCACATGCGAGTGCAGGACAGGTCAGCGCCCGGAAGCGGGCATGGCATCAATATTATCTTCAAGGGCATCTCCGTGGTCCTGAATGGCAAGCACTTCGAAAAAGTGGACTGGCCGCTGATTCGCGGGCTCGTTGTTTCCAATGACTAAGCCGGCTTGTCGTGCTGTGAAGTTTCGTCCTTTCTGTCTCTCCTGATGCGACCCTTGCGAATGATCGTCCGTTGCGTGGCTGCTTTGGCTGCCTGCCTGATTTTTGGACCCGGAGCCCTGCTTTATGTCGGCACGCAAGATGACTTGGGAAAGGCCGATGTTGCGCTGGTCCTTGGTAGCAAGGTGGAGACCGATGGCCAGCCGTCGGCCAGGTTGCGATCGCGGCTGGAGGAAACCGCGGAACTGTACCGGGCGGGTTGGTTTCCGCTGATCGTCACGAGCGGCGGTGTGGGGAAGGAAGGCTTCGACGAAGCGGTTGTGATGAAGGATTTCCTCGTCTCCAAAGGGATCCCGGCTGACCGGATCATCACGGATTCCACTGGCGTCACTACGTATGCGAGTGCCCTGCAAATGGCGCGGATCGCCCGCGAGCGGCATTTCCAGAGCGTGCTTGTCGTGTCGCAGGCGTTTCATATCCCGCGTGCAAGGCTGGCGCTTCGCCGATTTGGAATCCCGACGGTTTACTCGGCTCATTCCCGCTATTTCGAGATGCGGGATCTCTATTCGGCACCGCGCGAGTTGTTCGGCTACGCCAGCTATCTTTTCCGTCGTTACGAGATCGGAGACGCGAAGTAACAAGAGCCGACGACAGGCATGTTACACCTTGCGGCTGTTTGAAGTTACGACACCCATGGTGCCGAGGGGCGCTCGCCGCTATTCCAGTAATCCCTCGATCTGCCGTTCGTACGTCTCGAACGGATCCGGCATGGGCAGGTAGTTCGAATTTTCGAGGGCGATGGAGTCCCAGTTAATCACGTACGGGACCTGCCGGTTTTGGAAGAGTGAAACCGCCACTCCGCGTCCGCGTGCCCGCGTATCTGGCGGGGGAATGCCCATTGCGTCGAGCCGCCGCACGCTATCGTTGAATTCACCGATCGCTTTGGCAGGCGACAGCGCGAAAAATAGCCCCCTTGCCGGGTCGATGTTGTGATACTCGAGATCGAGGCTCTGCAGCCACGGATCGTTCCAGGCCAGGCCCTCGGCTTCCCGGAAGGTATCCAGTAGCCACTTCTTGGAAATCCAGTCCACGCCCCCGATCAGCAGTTCGGGCTTAGTTCTCAAGGCTTCCAGGGTGAAGGACCACGTATCAAGGAGCCAATCCGTCTCTACGTCGCGCCCTCCAAGATTGGCGCGGGCACAGGCGAGAAATTCCTCCTGGATGTCGAGCGCACCCCGGGTGCGTCCGCCTTCCAGCGGAATGACGGCGTGGCCAGTCCCCTCGTGGGAGACCTGACGAGTCGCGATGACGGCATCCTGCAGCACGACGTCCTCGGGCATGATGCCCTCCTCGAGCATGGTGAGCACGCAGGCGGTCGTTCCCAGCTTCAGGGCCGTGGCGAAGGGACTCATGTTGGAGTCGCCAATCAGCAGATGCAGCCGGCGGTAGCGACGGAAATCCGCGAGCGGCTCGTCCCGCGCATTGATGATGGCGCGGTTAAACTGCACCCACTGGTAGATGTCGTTGACGATATGATCCGCGCGTTGAGAGAGCTGGAAATTGATCGCCTGCCCGGCCTTCGGCACATCGAAATCGAACGCGAGCGGACTGGCCTGACCCACGCGTCCCGAGCCCGTAAAGAGCTGGCGCGTAGCGAGAAACGAAAGGAGCGTGCCAAGGATGCGCGAGTTGAACTGCAGGTCGCGCCGCATGAGATAGTTCTCGTGACAGCCAAAGGTCGCCCCGGTGACGTGATCGACATTGTTCTTGATGAACGACACGTCATCGCTCACGCCCAGACCTTCGAGCGCGGACTGAAGGAGCAGATCCCCCGCGACATCGTACGTTACCGCATCGCGAACCGTGCGGCATTCCGGTGATGAGTACTCCAGGTGGCCCATGTCGATGTAGAGCCGGCCGCCGTTCAGCAAAAAGCCACCGTTTCCCGGTGGCTCTTCATAATCACGATAATGGAGGTCGATCGCTCCCGCCTTGGCCCGTTTGAACAGAAAATTCTTCACCCGCGCCGGCCAGACATCGGGATTGCTATGCCCATTCTGGCCTGCGACCAGGCAACCGTATTCCGTTTCAATACCGACAACGCGATTCACATGAGGGGCGCGGTTGGACGTTCAGAGGCGAACGTGAATCGTATCCGGTCACGCTCCTGCGTGCGTGGAATTTCGGCAGGGCCGGTCGCCGCTATGCGACGTAGTAGACGATGCGTCCGCATTGTTCGCAATGGACGATGCTGCGGCCAGCGCGTGCGTTGGCATTGGTGGAGGCGGTCACTTTCATGTGACAGCCGGTGCAAACCTCGTGATCCAAGGCGACGACAGCCTCGCCCTTGGTCGCAAAAAGTCGCTGATAGGTATCGAGCAGATCTTCGTCCACGCCGGAGGCGACTTTTGTGCGATCGGCTTCGATGTCCTTAATCTGGCTTTCGATGGCTTTCATTTTGCCGTCGAGTTCGGTGCATTGCCGTTCGACGAGTCCCTTGGTATCCTGCAGATCCTTGGTGGCACCCGCGATTTTGGGCTTAAGCTGCTCTGCCGCGTCCATGAGTTCCAATTCGCGGTCTTCGATCGTGCTGATATCGGCCTCGAGATGCTGGATGGCAGTCGTGAAAGCCTGGAATTCCTCGTTCTTCCGCGTCTGGAATTTCTGTACCTGATACTTGGCGATCTGGTCCCGCTTGCTCTGGACTTCGTTCTCGAGCTTCTTGCGCTCGACTTCGAGTTCCATGCCCTTGGCCTTGGTCGTATCGAGCAGCTTCTGGGCGCCTGCGAGCTTCTCCTCGAACTGCTTGCGCTCCAGCGGACCGTGCTTCAGCTCCTGCTTCAAAGCCCTGATTTTACGGTCGCGATCTTGGAGGACGAGAAGTTGTTCGATATCCGGGAGCATCGACTCATGCTGGCGCGCCCGCCGCAATGTGGAAAGGGGAAATGCGCGCTGGATTGGAACTTTCACAACCCGAAGCGATTCTGGTCATTTTCCAGTCAAAATCTCCAGCATCGGAGACGAGTGGAACACCCATGGCCACAGTCAATCGAATGCGATCGCCGATCGGTCTTCCTCCATCCAATGCCCGCGGCATCGAGCCGCCGATGCTTAGTAAAGCATTGTCTCCGAAGGCGGATCGGTCTTCTCGACTCGGTCAGCTTTCAGCAAGGCGATCCGCCGTCCATTCTCGATCGGGAAAGTTGCGGAACCGACGATCTTGATCCACGACATCTCGGGAATCTTTGGCGTGTCCTTGGCTTCGACCAAGGTCGCCACCGGCCGCGCATCGGCTGCACAGCAGGTCATGAACATACGCACCGCCTTGAAGCGGTTGCCCTTGGCGTTGTCGGCTGAATCGGGCATCAGCTGGCCGATCAGTTGCACGGTCTTGCCTTCGAAATCCTTGCGCAGATTCGGATCCTGAGCCGCGTAGAGAAGATCAAGCACCTCGGCTACGATGTACCCTTCCGGCGTACGTTCGAGGTAATCCTTTTCCTCAGGCTTCTGGGAAGCGTTTGCGCCAGCCGCGCCATTGGCATTAGAAGCGGTAGCGGTTTGGGACGCAGGAGCGGGGGTGCTGCCATCTTTCGTTGGAAGCGGCAGATCCAGCGGAGCAGAGGAAGCGACCTTTGGCTTGCTCAACTGAGGGAGCGCCGAGGCGTCATTCAGAATGCCACGATTGAGCATCGCGGTCTTTCCAAAGGCGTCAGGAGAAAAGATTGCCGTGACTGAAACCGGGATAATCAGGACAAGGAAAGTCAGCCACTTCCCGAAGGTGAAGCGGGAAAGCGGATGGCTGCAATCGCTGGTCGTGCAGCACTCGGCATTGGCCGGGAAGAAAGCGAAGACAAAGGTCATGACTCCGAGCACCAGCCCGGCGAGCAGGACGTAGAGTCGGAACTCCCGAATGAGGAAATGGCCCAACCGTCCACTGGCCGAGTAGTAGAGCATGATGGCGCTCCACGCGCCGAGGGTAAGGCATGGCAGCCAGCGGGAGAGGAGCCTGTTCATAGGAAGCACTGGGAGGGTATCCGTCTTACGGGTAATTGCAACCCTGCTCGAGGTGTCGGTCAGGGCAGGTGAGGTACGTAATCGAGCACCGAAGCGATCTGGTAGCAGATGAACGCGATGACGATGAAAAGGCAGATCGGCAGCAGGATGACGAACCGGCGCTTGAATAGCAGGCCATAGAGCCAAAAGAGTTTCAGATCGAAGACCGGCCCGAATAGGAGGAACGCCAGCTTCGCCGAGCGCGGGAAGGTGGCAAAACTCGCGGCAACGAATGCATCGGTCGTGCTGCACAGCGCCACAATGGCGGCCAAAACCATGAGCACGATGATGGCGAGGAACGGCTGAGTCGCAAAGGGCAGGATGAGCTGCTGATTGACCGCCGTATTGAAGAGGCTTGCGATGGAGGTTCCGACGATGAAGAAGAACGCAACATCGAGGAAATCCGCCGTCGCCGACTGGATGGAGAGAATGATCTTCCGGGGAATCGATGCGCCGAGAGCGATCTCCGAAAAGTCACGCGGATCGCCGGTAGCAGTGCTCGGTGCCGCTGCGACCTGCAAGCCCCCGCGCCGCTTCGGTGCACCCGCCTCGGGCAGCAGCCCTGGCTGCACGATGTCGCTTGCCCGGAGGCGCTGAACGATGAATCCGGCGGCGATGGCAATCAGGTAACCGATACCGAGGCGCAGGCTCATCATTTCCCAGGGTCGGTTGCCGCGAAAAGCCGTCACTGTGCTAAGGGCCACGATCGGGCTGACGATCGGCGCCGAGAGCATGTACGTCACCGCACACGAAAGCGGCAGCCCCTTGCGGATGAAGCGCCGGATCACGACGACGCTGCCGCATTCGCACATCGGAAAGATGATGCCGAGCAGGCCGCTGAGCACGATGGCTGCGCTGGGGCTTTTCGGCAGCATCTTCGCCAGCCGCTCGCTGGAGACGAAGACATCGACAAAGCCCGAAATGAGCGAACCGAGGAGAAGAAAGGGCACGCCCTCGAAGAGAACGCTGAGAAACGCGACTGAAAAATCGTTGGGACTGAACGTGAACCAGTGCATGCGGAGGCGGTACTTGTCGATGACCGGGGACCTCCCGTCCAGCTTGGGAGAAAAAAATGACGTCTGAATGTATGACAGACGTCAGCCAGAACCCCTGTGATGCTGGCCACAGAGGAGGATTGTCCGTCGCGATTCCGGTTTTGCCATGATCCTGACTCCCCACCGGCATTGTCATCGCGGCGAACCCACGCTACCGTTTTTAAACGATGACGACGCTGATCGATCCGAACATCACGATGCGCGAGCTGGAGCAGACCTATCCCGGTGCCCGCCGCGCCCTTTTCCGCCGCTACCACATCGGCGGTTGCGCGAGCTGCGGCTTTCAGCCGGACGAAACGCTGGCCGGCGTTTGCGCGCGAAATGAGAATCTGGCCGTAAGCGAAGTGGTGGAACACATCCTCGCCAGCCACGAGGCGGATCAAAAGATGCAGGTCAGTGCGACGGAATTGGACGCTCTTCGCAAGTCGAATCCTGATGCCATTAAACTCCTCGACGTCCGGACCCGTGAGGAATACGAGGCCGTGCACATCGAAGGTTCCACGCTGTTCGGCCAGGCGCTGATGCAGGAAATGCTCGGCTCCTGGGACCGCAAGAGCCAGCTCGTTTTCATCGATCATCAGGGCACACGGAGCATGGATGCGGCGGCTTATTTCGTCGGACACGGCTTCGAAAACGCCCGCTGCCTGCGTGGCGGCATCGATGGCTGGAGCCAGGATGTCGATCCGTCCCTGCCGCGTTACAGCCTCGAATAGATTTTTCCCATGAGCGACGACCTTCAGCGCAAGATTCAGGAAGCCATCCAGAACCCGAAGAATATTGGCGAAATGCAGAATGCCGATTCGGTGGGCACGGTCGGCAGCCCCGATTGCGGCGACATGCTGCGGATGTGGGTGAAATTCAAGGAAGACGGCGATGGCCGGAAAGTCATCGACCGCGCGACGTTCCAGACCTTCGGCTGCGAGACGGCAATTGCCGTGGCGAGCGTGGCGACCGAATTGATCGCCGGAAAGACCGTGGAGGAAGCGCTTTCCATGTCCGGCACGGACCTCGCCGCTCCGCTCGGCGCCCTGCCACCGATGAAGATCCACTGCGCGCAGCTCGTGGAAGGCGCGCTACGTTCCGCCCTTGCTCCACAGACGCCAGCCACTCCTGCCCAGGCTCCGGCACCCCTCACTCAAGCAAAACCCGCCCCGGCAAAGTCCGGCTCACTTTTCGAAAGCTTCGCCGCGCCTGCGCCGGCCGAGCAAAAGGTGAAGGTCGTGCTCAAACCGCCGACTCCTTCGAAGTAATCCGCCTTCGCGCCTTCTGTCGCGAAACCCGTTTTTCTATGCACGAGAATACTGAAAAAATGCTGCTGCGCGACTGCGCTGCGATCCGCATCCCGAGCGGCGATCCCTTTACTTTGCCTGCCGGCACACCGGTGATCATCACGCAGGCGTTGGGCAACAGCTACACGGTGGCCACGGATTCCGGTCTTGCCCGCATCGAGGCCAAGGATGCCGACGCCCTCGGGCTCGAAGCCACGACATCCGCGACTCAGGCTGCTCCGGCCAATGGCGATATCAAGGTGGAGGAAAAGTCCGTCTGGGATCAGCTTCGCACCTGCTACGACCCGGAAATCCCGGTCAACATCGTGGATCTCGGACTCGTCTATGATTGCCTCGTCGCGCAACCTGAAGGCCAGCCCGCGCAAGTCACCGTCAAGATGACGCTCACCGCTCCCGGCTGCGGCATGGGACCGGTCATCGCGCAGGAAGCGAAGGAGAAAATCTGCGCAATCCAAGGGGTCGGCGATGCAACTGTCGAACTCGTGTGGGACCCGCCATGGAATCAGGCGATGATTAGCGAGGTTGGCAAGATGAAGCTGGGGCTGCTGTAGAGCTGCGCGCTGTCTCTCGTTGCCCCATCCCGTGGGGCAACGCAGGGCTGGCCGACACTTGGCGTGAAGCTGGTGGAGGCAGCATGGAAGACTTATAACAGCCTTCGTTGCCGGCATTTTGAGCCGGATGCATGCAGGAAACGCCTGAAATTCAGAAACTACTCTTCATTTGCAGCCGAAACCGGATGCGCAGTCTCACGGCTGAAAAGCTCTTCGAGGGATTCCCTCCCTATCAGGTCCGCTCCGCCGGGACGCAGCCCGATGCGCGGATCGCCGTGACTGCCGGGCATATCGGCTGGGCCGACATCGTCTTTTGCATGGAGAAATCGCACCTGAACAAGCTGCGGCAGAAGTTTGGCGACGCCATGGATGGAAAGCAGGCGATCGTTCTGCAGATCCCGGATGAATTTGAATTCATGGATCCGGATTTGCTCGATGAACTCCGTGGCAAGCTCGCGCCATACGTCGATCTGCCGGACGAATAGGGCAGCCTGGCTGCAACGAGGCGCATTTTTTGGCGGGTTCTCGGCAGATTCCCGCATGAGCCTGTAATCTCGAAAAATAGCGGCCTCCGGTGGAATTCGTCGCCGTTTTGTGGTTGCTTGTGACACGCACCGGTATGGAAACCACTTGATTTGAGACCGGGCGTTCCTAGCCTCCGGCGATGCACGATTTTCTCGCGACCACTCCCGCCGCCGCTGCCGCTTCCGCGGCTTCGCTTGCGCCGACGGATACTTTTCCGCGCCGCCATATCGGACCGGATGCCAGTGAAATCCAGGGCCTTCTTGCGGCCACCGGCTTTTCGTCACTGGACGCGTTGATCGATGCAGCGGTGCCGGAGTCGATTCGCCTGCGGAAACCGCTGGCTCTCCCGGCAGCTTCGGGCGAGCACGACATGCTCGCGGAATTGCGCTCGATCGCGTCAAAGAACCAGATCTTCAAGAACTACATCGGACAGGGCTACTACGACTGCATCACGCCGGGCGTGATCCAGCGGAATATCCTCGAGAATCCGGGTTGGTACACGGCCTACACGCCCTACCAGGCGGAGATCGCCCAGGGGCGTCTCGAAGCGTTGGTGAATTTCCAGCAGTTGATCATCGACCTGACGGGACTCGAGATCGCGAATGCGTCGCTGCTCGATGAGGCGACAGCCGCTGCCGAGGCCATGCACATGGCCCACGCGCTTTGCAAGGACGCCGCCGCGAATGCGATCTTTGTCTCTGAACGGTGTCATCCGCAGACCATCGCCGTCGTCCGCACCCGCGCCGAAGCGCTGGATCTCGAATTGATCGTCGGCGATGAAGCCACGCTTGATTTTGGCGCAAAGAAGCTCTTCGCCGTGATCGTTCAGTATCCCGATACGAACGGCGCGATTTTCGATTACCAGGCTTTCATCGACAAGGCGCACGCCGCCGGTGCGATGGCCATCGTCGCAGCCGATCTGCTCGCGTTGACAATCCTCCGTCCTCCGGGCGAATTCGGAGCCGACATCGCAATCGGATCGAGTCAGCGTTTCGGCGTGCCGCTTGGTTACGGTGGACCGCACGCGGGTTACCTCGCCACGCGCGATGCCAGCAAGCGCGTGATGCCCGGCCGTCTCGTCGGCGTCTCCCGCGATGCACAGGGCAAGCCCGGCTATCGCCTCGCTCTGCAGACTCGCGAGCAGCACATCCGTCGCGACAAGGCGACGAGCAATATCTGCACGGCGCAGGTACTTCTTTCCGTGATGGCGTCGATGTACGCCGTCTATCACGGCCCGGCGGGCCTCCGCAGCATCGCCCAGCGCGTGCACCGCCTCACCGCAGTCTTCGCGGCCGGTCTACAGAAGCTCGGATTCCAGGTCCAGAACGGAACTTTCTTCGATACCCTGACGATCGCCGTCGGCGATAAGGCCGCCGCCATTCGCTCGCAGGCCGAAGCGCACAAGATCAATCTCCGCTACTCGGGAAGCAACGTGAGCGTTTCGCTCGATGAAACCACCGATGGCTGCGATGTGGAAGAGCTCTGGGCGGTCTTCAATGGTGGCAAGTCCGCAGGATTCACCGCCGAGGTGGTGTCTGCCGGGCTGACTGGCGAATCCAGCGGCATTCCGGCCGGTGCGAAGCGGACGTCTGCGTATCTCACGCATCCGGTTTTCAACACGCACCACACCGAAACCGAAATGCTCCGGTACATCCGCCGGCTCGAGGCCAAGGATCTGTCGCTGACCACTTCGATGATCCCGCTCGGTTCGTGCACGATGAAGCTCAATGCCACGAGCGAGATGCTGCCGGTCACCTGGCCGGAGTTTGGCAAGCTGCATCCCTTCTGCCCGCCGGCTCAGGCCGAGGGGTATCGGATCATGTGCGATCAGCTTGCAAGCTGGCTCGCCGAGATCACCGGCTTTGCCGCCGTCAGCCTCGAGCCGAATGCCGGTTCGCAGGGCGAATACGCGGGCTTGCTCGTGATCCGCAAGTACCACGAATCGCGCGGTGAAGGGCACCGCAACGTCTGCCTCATTCCGACCAGCGCCCATGGCACGAATCCCGCCAGCGCCGCGATGGCTGGCATGAAGGTCGTGGCCGTGAACTGCCTGGCTGATGGCGACATCGACGTGGCGGATCTTCGCACCAAGGCGGCCCAGCACGCATCGGCTCTGTCGGCCCTGATGGTGACCTACCCGAGCACGCACGGCGTCTTCGAAGAAACCATCGCCGAGATCTGCGAGATCATTCACGCCAATGGCGGACAGGTTTACATGGACGGCGCGAACCTCAATGCCCAGGTCGGCCTCTGCCATCCTGGCGGAATTGGCGCGGACGTCTGCCATCTGAATCTTCACAAGACCTTCTGTATCCCGCACGGCGGCGGCGGCCCTGGAATGGGACCGATCGGTGTCGCGGCGCACCTTGCTCCGTTCCTGCCGGATCCGACGCGCAGCGGCGCGCCGGGCAAGGTTGGCGCGATCTCGGCGGCGCCCTTCAGCAGCGCGAGCATTCTCACGATTCCGTGGGCTTACATTCGTATGATGGGCAGCAATGGCCTGACCGAAGCCACCAAGGCGGCGATCCTCAATGCGAACTACATCGCACGCCGGCTCGAACCCTTTTTCCCGGTCCTCTTCAAGGGCCGCAGCGGGCTCGTCGCCCACGAGTGCATCATCGACCTGCACGGCTTCAAGGCGACGACCGCCGAAGACGTGGCCAAGCGCCTCATCGACTACGGCTTCCATGCGCCAACCCTGAGCTGGCCGGTCGCTGGCACACTGATGGTCGAGCCGACCGAGAGCGAGTCGAAGGCCGAGCTGGACCGTTTCTGTGACGCGATGATCTCGATCCACGCGGAGATGACGGCCGTGGAGAATGGCGAAGCCGACAAGGCGAACAACGTCCTGAAAAACGCGCCGCACACCGCAGGCGTCGTTTGCGCGGACCAGTGGGATCACCCGTATTCCCGCGAGCAGGCCGCCTTCCCGGCTTCCTGGCTGCGCGAGCACAAGTACTGGCCGAGCGTCGGTCGCATCGACAACGTCTGGGGCGATCGCAATCTGTTCTGCTCCTGCGTTCCGATGAGCGAGGAGTAAGCCTCGGAATCTGATAGTGCCCTTTGAATACGGCGGAGCGAACTGCTCCGCCGTATTTCTTTTGCGGTCCTGTTCTGGCGGCGAATCGGGAAGGCCCCCGACGCGGAGAGACTTCCAGCTTATCCTTTTTCTCCGAATCCAGTTGCAACTCCCTGCGACAGGGTTCTCTTTTTTCGGACGCCCTTACGCCACGCGTCCATGATTGCCAAACTCCAGTCCGTCCCGTGAGCACGGTTGCTTCCTCATCGGCCAGGAAAGCTCGCCGGTCTGCCGATGTGCTCGATGGCATTGCCGAATCCGAGCCCATGGCGCTCCGGCTTCGTGGAATTGCGGAAGGCGAAGACGAAACTGTCTTCGAACACGTCGCGGCGTCAGCGCGTGCCTGCCTGTGCGCGATCATTGCCCGGCACGTTCCGAAGCGCCGCGTGTGGATCGTCTGCCCCGATATCCGCACCCAGGAGGCGATTCACAACGAACTGCTCAACTGGCTGCCGGACGCCCTATTCTTTCCGGAGACCGATGTGGCTCCGGTCGAAGGCGCCATTCCCGATCCCGAGAACGCCGCAGAGCGTCTGTCGATCCTCGAAAAGCTGGCGGGCAAGAACCGCCTGATCCTCGTGGCGACGCGTGTCGGCATGAACGACCGCGTTCCGTCTGCCAAGGCACTCAAGCAATTCGAGCTTCGGCTCGTCCTGGGCAAGACCCTCAATCGCGACAAGCTTCTCGCGCAACTCGAGGCCTCCGGTTACGAGCAGGTGCCGCAGGTTTCACTGCGTGGCCAGTACGCCGTACGCGGCGGCATCCTCGATGTCTTTTCCTTTCACCATTCGCTGCCGGTCCGCATTGAGCTATTCGGCGATGACATCGAGTCGATTCGCGAATTCGATCTCGATGCCCAGACTTCGGTGCATCACCTCGATTCCTGCACCCTCCTGCTCGAAGACATGGCTGGCACCGCGCAGCCGGAGAGCACGGGGCAGCATGCCGATTGTCGTTTGAGCGATTACGTCGGCAAGAGCGATCTCACGATCGATCTCGATACGAACTTTCCCTCGGCTGGCGTGCGAATCATGGAAGGCGCGGGCGGCGCGGACGTGCAGGAAGATTTTAGCACGGCTTTCTACGAGCATGGCCTCGGCGAATTCGAGGCGGGCGATTTCGTGGTCGATGAAGTGAAGCGCGAGCGCTTCTTTGCCCAGTTGCGCGAATGGCGGGAGCAGAACTGGAGCGTGCATATCTTCTGCAACAACGAGGGCGAAGTGGAGCGCTTCCGCGATCTCATTCCGTCGGTGGAAACCGACCCGCTCGTCTTCACGGTCGGCACGCTGGGGCATGGATTCACTTTTCCAGCCGCGCGCGTCGCGGTGCTGTCAGATTCCGAACTGTTCGGGCGCTATCGCAATACCCGTGCGCGGCGTGTGGCGCTGAAGCAGGCCCGCGACGTGGCGAGCCGCACGCAGATCGATTTCTCCGAGCTCATCGAAGGCGAACTCGTGGTCCATCTCGAGCATGGCATCGGCCGTTACGAGGGAATGAAGACCGTGCCTCAGGGCGATGGCCGTACCGAGGAAGTGCTGGTCGTGAGCTTTGCAAACGATGCGCGGCTCTACGTTCCGCTGGAGCAGAGTTTTCTCATCTCGCGCTATGTCGGGATCGGAAAAAAGAATCCTGCGCTGAGCGAGCTTGGCGATGCCAAATGGGCTCGCGCCAAGAAGGCGGCGGAAAAGGCTGTGTTCGATTATGCCGGGCGTCTGCTCCAGCTTCATGCGGAGCGCGAAACGCTGAAGGGCTTTGCCTTTCCACCGGATAAGAAATGGCAGCGCGAATTCGAGTCGTCCTTCCTCTTCAAGGAAACGCCCGATCAGCTCAAGGCGATCGTAGAGTCGAAGGCGGACATGGAATCCGAGCAGCCGATGGATCGTCTCATCTGCGGCGATGTCGGATTCGGAAAGACCGAGGTGGCGATCCGCGCCGCCTTCAAGGCGGTGATGGGCGGTAAGCAGGTGGCGATGCTCGTGCCTACGACTGTGCTCGCCGAGCAGCACTATCGCAATTTTCGCGAGCGAATGTCGGATTACCCGGTCGCGGTCGAAATGCTCTCGCGCTTCCGTACGCCAGCGCAGCAGCGAAAGGCACTGGAAGGCGTGAAAGACGGAAGCGTCGACATCGTCGTCGGCACGCACCGGCTCATTTCCAAGGACGTCGAATTCAAGAATCTCGGCCTCGTGATCATCGACGAAGAGCAGCGCTTCGGGGTGCTGCACAAGGAGAAGTTCAAGGAGCTCTTCCGGCTCGTGGACATGCTCACGCTTTCCGCGACGCCGATTCCGCGTACGCTCTATCTGTCGCTCATGGGCGCCAAGGACATGAGCACCATCGAGACGCCGCCCGCGAATCGCATCCCGGTCGAAACGCTGATCTGTCCGTACGATGAGCGCATCATTCGCGATGCTATCAAGCGCGAGCTGGCGCGGCAGGGGCAGGTTTATTTCCTGCATAACCGCATCTCGACGATCGAGCACATCCGCGACCGCATTCACAAGCTCGTGCCCGAGGCGCGGCTCGTGATCGGCCATGGCCAGATGGACGAACATGAACTCGAGGAAGTCATGCAGCAGTTCGTGGATGGACACGCGGACGTGCTGATTTCCACAACGATCATCGAGAGCGGCCTCGATATTCCGAATGCGAATACAATCATCATTGATCGCGCCGATCGCTTCGGCCTGGCGGATCTCTATCAGTTGCGCGGGCGCGTGGGACGCGCGCAGCACAAGGCTTACGCCTACCTGATGTTACCCCGCGATATGATGACCGTTGGCGAAGCGCGCAAGCGGATCAACGCCATCAAGCAATACTCATCGCTTGGCGCAGGCTTTAAGATCGCGATGCGCGATCTGGAGATCCGCGGTGCGGGCAACATCCTCGGCACCGCGCAGAGCGGACATATCATCAATGTCGGCTTCGATCTTTACTGCTCGCTGCTCAAGCAGGCGGTCGCCAAGATGAAAGGCGAGAAAGTCCAAAAGCGCGTGGAGCTGGCTTTCCGCCTCGATTTCGTTTCCACGCGGGAAGCCGAGTATCTGACGAAAGACACAGAGGAATGCGCGCCGGCTTTCATCCCGATTAGTTATATCACGGACTCGCAGGCGAGGATTCAGGCTTACCGGCGGCTAAATGAACTCGCGACCCAGGAGCAACTCGATCAGCTCAAGAAGACATGGCGTGACCGCTTTGGAAAGCTGCCGGCGCCAGTCGAGAACTTGATCGTGATGAATGAAATCAAGCTCGCCGCCGTGTCGCGCAAGATGTCGGCTCTTGAAGTAAGAGACGGCAAGGTGATGCTAACTCGCGGCGGAGATTACATTCTGATCGGCGGCAAGTTTCCTCGATTGAATGAGCCTGATCCCGCGAAGCGGTTGGGCGAGCTGCTGGAGTTGATCCGGAGTTTCTAAACGACTGCGAGTAAGCGAAGAGCCAGCTCGTCGCTGCGGCGGTGATGAATCCTGTTTCAGCGCCAATAAGACATAAAGCGACCGCCGCCTTCGCAGGAAACCAGTGTCCTACGAAGACGGCGGCCAAATCGACAATCGCCGTTATGGCAGTGAGCGAGGTCCGCCCCGGCCGGTAATCAGCGACACCAGAAACAGCACGATGAACACAACAAACAGGATCCACGCGATGTGCGAGGAGAGACCTGCGATGCCCGTCATGCCAAGAATTCCGGCGATAATCGCGATAACAAGGAATGTAAGAGCCCAGGATAGCATTTGATGGATTCCTTTCAGAAGCTGCAAAGGTATCGGAGAGGGCGGGAATCGCGGTTGTGCCAGCGGGCCGGGGTAGGGGAGTAGTACGTTGCGTAAGAAGCTATGTTGATGGGACTTGTGTGGGCACCATTGGGATATGATCCGCCCAGCGTGAAGCTTCCGATCTCCGCTTCAGCATACGCTGGATGCAGAATGCGGATCGGCATTCTGTGGCACGTCTGTTCCGCCTACACGCCGTTCGCGGGCATCCGTTTCCAGGACACGGCACCCCGAACTCCGAACGCCTCTGTGGAACTTACTTCTGCACAGGCGCTGGCTGCTTGGCCTGCGACCGCGCTTCCTGGAATGAGGCGATCAGGAAGAGCCCCACGGCTATACAAATGCAACTGTCCGCCACGTTGAAGGCTGGCCACGGATTCGCGCCGGGAATGTGCAGATAGAAGACCAGGAAATCGACTACGTGCTTGTGGATCAGCCGGTCGGTCAGATTTCCCAGGATTCCGCCCATTAGCAGGCCGACACCCCAGCGATACAGGGGCTCGCGGAACATCCCGCGCGACCATGCAATCAGCAGGCCGGTCAGCGTAACCAGCGACAGGATCGTGAAGGGCAGGTTGTTATCCCGGAACATGCTGAAAGCCGAACCAGTATTGCCCCAGTACACGAGATAGAAGAATCCTGCGATGACCGGGTGTTCATCAGGCGGCCCTTCGAAGTTGATATTCTGAATCGCCCACCACTTCGTCGCCTGGTCGAGCGCATAAAGTGGAAGCGCGATGAAGAGCGGATGCTTGAAGAATCCCCGGCCCATAGGATTTACGCAGATTGTCCCGAAACCACCGCGGCGCAGCGATCGCACAGTTCCGGATGATCCGGGCACTGGCCCACGGCGAGACGATGCCGCCAGCAGCGCGCGCAGCGCTTGTTGGCATTTGGCGTCAGGCTCGCGACGGTCTCCGCACCCTTCTCAACTTTGAGGTCGCTGAGGATGAAGAATTCTTCCAGATCGGCGGTCCGATTCTGCGTTTCTTTGAAGAGGATCTCGTCTGCGATCTGCAGCGTCACGGAAGCCTCGAGGGCGTTGCCGATGATCTTCTGCTGGCGCGCCGGCTCGATGGCCTGAGCGATGACCCCACGAAGCTTCAGCAAGTCATCCACCAGCTTCTCGAGCTCTGCATTGCGCAGGGCGCCGTCTTCTTCGGGGAATTCCTCGATGTGAACGGACGTGGTCTTTCCGGAGTGCTCCCACGCTTCGTCAGCGGTGAAAGCGAGCACGGGCGCGAGCAGGCGGGCGAGGCCGTCGAACACGCGGCGCATTACTTCCTGGGTGGCGCGGCGGCGTGGCGAATTCGGTGCGTCGCAGTAGAGACGATCCTTCGTGATGTCCACGTACAGGGCGCTGACGTCGGCCGTGACGAACTGGTTCAGCACCTGGAAGACCTTGCGGAAATCGTAGGTTTCGTACGCCGCTGTGCACGCTGCGATCACGCCTTGCAGACGGCTCAGCATCCAGCGGTCGAGAAGCGTCGCGCCTTCGAGCGCATTTGCAGTCGGCGTGTAATCGGAAAGGTTCGCGAGCAGGATCCGCAGGATGTTGCGGAACTGGCGGTACGCATCCGTGAGAACGGCAAATGACTCTTCCGAGAACGGCACTTCATTTGTGAATTCCACGCTGGCGGCCCAGAGCCGGACGATGTCGGCGCCGTACTTGCCGACGAAATGCTCGGCATTCATCGGCTTGGCGTACGTGCCCTGCTCGGACTTCGAGACCTTCTTGCGGGTATCCTTGTCCACGACGAAGCCGTGAGTGATGACCGTTTCGTACGGTGCCTGCCCATTGTGCAGCGCGACGCTGGTCATCAGCGACGACTGGAACCAGCCACGATGCTGGTCCGTGGCCTCGAGATAGACATCCGAGCGGCGGAACGGGTATTTGCCCGTGGCATCGGCCTGCGCGCCTTTCGGCTGCAATTCGGGCCGCTTCTGCACGACAGCGGTATGCGAAACGCCGGAGTCGATCCAGACGTCGAGCGTGTCGTTGCGGCGTGTCACGCCTTCGGGCAGGCCAACGGCATTTGCCCACCACGCATCGTCTTTTTCGAACCAGACGTTCGTTCCGTCGCGCTCCACGATATCGGCGACCTCGCGTGCGATCGCGGCGTCGAGGAGCGGCGCTCCGCTGGCCTGATAGAAGACCGGGAGTGGCACGCCCCAGGAACGCTGACGCGAGATGCACCAGTCCGGACGCGATTCCACCGTGCCGTAGATACGGTTGCGGCCCCAGTGCGGGACCCAGCGCACGACGTCGATTGCCTTCAGGGCCTCGTCGCGGATAGCGCTCACGCGGATGAAGAACTGCTCCACCGCGCGGAAGACGACCGGCGTCTTGGACCGCCAGCAGTGCGGATACGAGTGCTTGTAGATCTGTTCACCGAGCAAGGAGCCTGTCTCGCGAAGATGCGCGATGACTTCCTTGTTCGCGTCGAAGACGTATTTCCCGGCCCAGACCGGCACACCGACTTCCTCGGTGAAGCGGCCGTGATCGTCCACGGGCGAGAGGATCGGTAGGCCATTTTCCACGCCTGCCATATAGTCGTCCGAACCATGCCCGGGCGCGATATGGACCTGGCCGGTGCCGGTTTCCATCGTCACGAATTCAGCCGTGATGATGCGGGAATTCCGATCGAGGAACGGATGACGCGCCTCCCAGCCGGAGAGCTGTTCACCGGTGAAGCCGCTGAGGACATGGTCCCCGGCCGCGGCCACGAGCTTTTCTTCGAGCCCCGGGCGGAAGAAGCCGACTTCCTCGTATCCGGCGGCTTCCCGGAATGCTTCGATGAGCGGTTCGGCGATGATGAAAAGTTGCGCGGGATTGTCGTCAGTAACGGCGGCATTCACGCCAGCCACCACGCGACGGAAAGCCTTCAGGACATATCGTTGACGCGGATGAACGGCGATGGCGACGTTGGCCGGGAGCGTCCACGGAGTCGTCGTCCAGATCACCATATTGGCCAGACCGGCAAGCGGTCCGGTCACCAGCGGGAACTTGACGAAGATAGCCGGATCCTCGCGATCGGCGTATTCGACTTCCGCCTCGGCCAGCGCCGTCTGCGCGCCGGTGCTCCAGTACACGGGCTTCTTCGATTGATACACCAGGCCCTTGTCCACGAAGCCTGCGAAGGATCGGATGATCTCCGCTTCGTAACTCGGCTCCAGCGTCAGGTAAGGTTTCTCCCATTCGCCGAGCACCCCGAGTCGCTTAAATTGCTTCCGCTGGATATCCACGTACTTGCGCGCGTACTCCTCGGAGCGGCGGCGCACTTCGGCTGGCGCGAGGCCGCGTGATTCCTTCACCACCTTGAATTCGATCGGCAGCCCGTGGCAATCCCAGCCGGGCACGTACGGAGCGCGCAGGCCAAGCATGGAACGCGACTTGACGACGATGTCCTTGAGCACCTTGTTCAAGGCCGTGCCCATGTGCACATCGCCATTGGCGAAGGGCGGGCCGTCATGAAGAACGAAGAGATCGGCGTCCTTCCGAGCCTCCTGAATCTGCTGGTATAACCCCGCGGCTTCCCATTTTGCCAGCCGCTCGGGCTCGCGCTTTACCAGGTCCGCTTTCATGGGAAAGTCGGTCTTCGGCAGATTCAGCGTATCTTTGTAATTCTGGCTCATCGCATCTCGAAAAGGGTTGGGAGCCTAGACGTCGCAGGCGTCCCGGTCAATGATCGCGAGGGAATGACGAAATCAGAATGACGAATGACGAAATGGGGCGCCGTGAAGGGGCACTGTTCGTCATTCGTCGACTTCTTTCTGGTTTCGCCAATTGGGTTTCGCCATTTTCCCGCGCATGACCATCGTCGAACACGAATTCAGCGATCTTGCGACTCCCAGCGGTCCGATGCGGACCTTTGTTTTCCGGCCTGCCGCGGCGGGGCGTTATCCGGGGATTGTGCTCTATTCGGAGATCTTTCAGATGACCGGACCGATCCGCCGGACGGCGGCGTTCCTGGCCGGACATGGTTTCGTCGTGGTGGTGCCTGAGATTTTCCATGAGTTCGAAGCGCCCGGAGTGGCGCTGGCCTACGACAGTGCGGGCGCGGATCGCGGAAACTGGTGCAAAGTCAATAAGGCATTAAAGGCTTATGACGACGATGCCCGTGCGGCCATCGAGTTCCTGAAAACGCATCCGGCCTGCACCGGAAAACTGGGCTCCATGGGCATTTGCATCGGCGGACATCTTAACTTCCGATGCGCCATGAATCCTGAAATCCTGGCCAGCGTCAGCTTCTACGCGACGGATATTCATAAGTTGGAGGATCACCCGCGCGGACTTGGCACCGGTATGTCAGATGATTCGCTGGAGCGTGCCCGGCGCGGCGATATCAAAGGCGAATTGCTGATGGTTTGGGGACGGCAGGATCCGCACATTCCTTTCGCAGGCCGCGTGCAGGTCCACCAAGCGCTCGAAGAAGCCGGGACCAATTACCAATGGTTAGAATTCAATGGCGCGCATGCCTTCCTTCGCGATGAAGGCCCGCGCTATAACCCGGTGCTGGCCCAGCAATGCCTCGGGATCTCGCTAGAGCTCTTCCATCGGAAACTGGCCGGAGGCGATCTCCCGGCAGTGCCGGCTGGCGGAGCGGGGGAATCGCGCCACTGAGGCGCGGGTTTTGTCAGACAGCTAGATTTGTTCGGGTGCGTGAATCGAGGGTTCGCTGCAATCTCGGTAATCCCCTTGATCATGTTGTCGGAGAGTGTATGTCGAAGCTCTCCGGCGGTCCTGAGAATGCGGATGGTGTAGGGCGGTCGCGGTAGTTTTCGATCAGTTATTCCCGCTGAGTACAACGGCAGCGGAATGCTAAATTGCTGTCGTTGTGTCATAAGCTTCCGGTCAATATCCGTGGCCGTGAAGAGGTGATTGAATTGTCTGTGGCGCCTCTCTCTTTCTCTTCCCTTCTCGGTGAATGGATTGGTTCTCAATCGTTCGTGCCCGCGACCTACGTATCCGGATTTAGCTGCCGCTTGGTTTGAACCGTAAACAGAAATGTTTAAAATTGTTAAAATACAGCTTTTCTGTTGCTTTCACCTGTACTTAGTGACGTAGTGGTCGCCTCCGTCATAAGGCCTGCAGTTTTTACTCAAAACCAGGGGCCTGTATTCATCCGCTCCATCCGAAATGAACACGACTTCCCGTTCGCTTGGCGGGCTTGCCGCGCTGGCGGCCATCCTCATTATTTTGCCTCTATGCGCTTTGGCGCAAGGCACCGTGCAGGTCGGCGCGGTGTTCGGAGGCAATGATTACAGTATCTCCAACTGGGACCCAAACCACACGCAGTCCGCGGCTGGTCCCAATTATGTCTGCCAGGTTGCCGGCAATACCCTTCTCGTATTCTCGAAAAGCGGCCAGCTCATCCAGACTAAGGCCTTCTCCAGTTTCATGGGCGGCGGTGGCGATAATGAAACCATCGTCTTCGACAAGCTCTTCAAGCGCTGGGTCATCTGCTGCGGGGTCACCACGGTAAACTTCGGCGTCTCCAATACCGACGATCCCACCGGCCCCTGGACCGGCTATCAATTCAGCTTTCCCACCTCCACCGACGGCGGTCGTTTCGGTTACAACAACAGCGCCTATTTCATCTTCTACGGCTCAGGCGCCAGCAGCACGACGGCGGACATGGTGGTCATCGATAAATCCAGCCTCGTCGGCAATACCGGCACCTGCACCTATTATCAGGTTCACAACGCCGGCGGCGTGGTCACCCAGATCGAGGACGACACGGATAC
>FTCV01001302.1_pt1 | contig 22444 bp, 18 predicted proteins | sample 1639691 | NCBI WGS metagenome assembly FTCV01 (sample SAMEA3914864, study PRJEB12502) | metagenome | biome: forest; material: soil | place: USA | collected 2012-03-12 | depth 0.3 m
ACGAACGCCTTTTGGCGGGCAGCAGGGTGTCAGCCAGCAGACTGCGTTGCCGCGGTTGCAGTCGTCAGGCTGACTGGCACCAACGTCGGGTTCCGCTGCCAAGCAGCCGTCGCGCCAGAAAGCAGCCGGCACATGGGAATACACTCGGCCTGACTCTGCAATTGACGGACGAATGAATGCAGCTAGTTCTGAGCTGCGATAACCATCGAGCGTGCTATGGCTAAGAACGACATCGTACTACTGGACGCGCTCGTCGATGAGCGCCTAAAGACAATCGTCAAACTGGATCGCTCCGAAGTATTTGAATTTCTGGTGATTGAGCAGCGTCTCAAAAGCTATGACCTGTCAAAGGAGGAGCTAGAGGCAGGCTGGACCGATGGGACGCACGATGGAGGCATCGACGGCTTCTTCACAATCGTCAATGGACGGCTCCTAACTGACGCCGCAACCTTTGTTTGGCCGCGAAGCAGTGCGGAGATCGAAGTCTTCCTGTTCACGTGCAAGCATCACGACACGTTTCAGCAGGTGCCACTTGACGCGATGCTCGCGACTCTGCAAGAAATATTTGACTTGAGCAAGTCGAACTCAGATCTCGCAGGCGCTTACTCTTCCTCGATCCGTGGTGCGCGGGAGCTATTCATCGGCGCGTATCGACAGTTGTCACTTCTTCGCCCAACTCTCGCGTTCGAGGTCATCTATGCGTCGCGAGGCGACACGCGATTGCTCGGAGAAAGCGTTAAAGCTAGAGGCGAGCAAATCGAGAAGCTCTTGTGCGCGGATTTCAGTGCCTCGAAATGCTCTTTCGTTGCGTGGGGCGCGGCCGAGATCGTCCAGGCATATCGACAGACAAAGAGCTTTTCACTCAGCTTGCCATTCCAGGAACACCTGACAGCCGGCGACGAAGGCTACGTTGTACTCTCTAAGCTGAAGGACTATTGCGGCTTTGTGACCGATGAGCGAGGGTCGCTTCGCCGCTACTTGTTTGATTCGAACGTCCGAGACTTTCTTGGAGAGAACGCAGTCAACTCGGACATCGCGCTGACGCTTCAGGATGCGAGCGCTCCGCATTTCTGGTGGCTCAACAATGGGGTAACGATCCTCGCCACAAGCGCCAACGTTGTCGGGAAACAGCTACAGCTGAAAGACATTCAGATCGTCAACGGGCTTCAGAGCACAGAGTCGATCTATCGACACTTCGTCACCAAACAGCTCTCCACCAATGGTGAGCGATCACTGCTTGTCAAAGTCATCGTGGCGCAGGACGAGCGCATCCAAGATCAGGTGATCCGCGCGACGAACAATCAAACCGGAGTTCTTGCCGCAGCGCTGCACGCAACCGACAAAATTCAGCGAGATATAGAGGAAGTCTTGCTTCGTTTCGAGTGGTACTACGAACGCAGAACAAATTACTTTCGGAATGCGGGTCGACCAGAAGCTCGGATCGTTACGCCGCTGCTGCTGGGCGCGGGAGCTGTAGCACTGCTACTCCGCAACCCCTCAGCCGCGTCGAAGCTAAAGCAAAAGCACATCCGCTCTACCGAAGCATACGACATGGTGTACTCCAGCCATCATCCGATCCTTGCATGGGTAGTGATCGCTGAATGCATGAAACAAGCTGAGCAAACATTGATCAGCCATCGTAGTTCCAAACGAACCGCCCGTGCAAACGCCTTGTCGGTGTGGAGAGGGCTGCTCGCATACCTTGTCGTCAGCAAGCACTGCAGGACATTCGAGTTTTCGAGTCAGGATCTTGCATCGATCAAGCCCAACGCGATTACCGCCGCTGACTTCAACGCGTGCTGGATCGGACTTATGTCTGACGGGTTTGGTGCTACCGCGGACCGCCTGTCCGAGACAAGTGTCGAACAAGCTTGCTTGGCCACTGCAAAGCGGCATGGCATCGAGGGCCAACCTCTTTTCGGCAGGCGGGCACTACCGCGGAGTACTCCGACACCGTTCTCTCGAGCGACGGCCAAAGCGACTCAGGAGGCTGTCCGCAAGCTTCTGCCGCAGCAACCTTGGAAGCCGGGAATCCACTCGGAGATTGCGTCGAAGCTTGGTATATCAGCGGCAACTGTGTCAAAAGCGATCGCGGCGCTGATTAAGGCAAATCACTTCTTCGATCAAAAGGATGGAGTCGTTTTTGATCAAAACGGGACGATCATTGAAGTCGATACGACTCGAACAGACATCACTGACGCCAGGCGAGCCGAAGTCATTGAAAGCATTGCGGTTCTACGGGAGCCGTCCAAGTCGGTGACAGCCTAGATGCATTCACTCTAGGCTAGGGCCGCCCCATGCGATTCGGCTGTCTTGACGGTGTCTCTCGGGCTGGTTGAGTTAGGTCAGCAATGCAGCGGTTGCGGTCTTGTGCCTTGCTAAAGAATGCGTCGGGTTCATGTTTCTAAGCTGACGTCACACGCGCCAACTTTGGCTGGCGATGACCTAACGGCGAGGGCGTTCAGAACACGCGACTTGCCCTGCATCGATGTGTTAAAGCTTGAGCGAGGAATGATGCAGCAACCATGGCCTGCAGCGGCGATATCGAGCTGGGGCCGCGTCTGTCACCGCAGCAAGAGTCGACAGGCCGGGCTGAGCTTTGCAGTTCACCGCGATATACAACTGAGACGATGATCTCGGCCAAAGTAGGACGGAACGAACTCGACCACCTGCGTCCTTCGTGAGTCGACCATACGGCCTTCATGAGATTGAGGTCACCCTTCTTCGTTGCGACCGACCCTCTGCTGAAAGCTGATCTGGAAGTACTCGACGCTCTCGAAATGCTTCAGCAAGTCGACCGCTTGCTGAAGTCGTTCGAGGTATCTGGAGCGCACACGCACGAATGGCGGTTCGCCAAACAACTCCGAGCCGGCGTCGATGACAAAAATGACATCCCCTTCGTAGCCGGTCCCATCGAACAATGGCTTGTAGCGCCTCATGCGCTCCATCGCTTCGTTGCGTGAGTAGCCGACAAACTCGATCAGTGGCATGAACCTTTCTCCTGGGCTGTGAGGTCGGGCGCTCCGTGGATATGATCACGGATCGCTTGCACGAGACGGACTCGGCCATGGCATCAAACGCGCTCGATCTTATCTGCACCATCGGCCCTGCGACATTTGACCCGGCAGTGCTCACACGCCTGATCGACCTGGGCGTCTCTCGCTTCCGTCTGCCATTCTCTAAGGAACCGATTGACACGCAACGCATTCGCGTCGAGCGCATTTACGAGGCTGCCAAGGGCCGCCCCGTGACCATCCTCATGGATCTGCCTGGCTCCAAGGCGCGCCTGGACAACATGGCGCCGGTGAATGTCCAGAAGGGTCAGCGCTTCAGAATCTGTTTTAGCAGTTCATCCGCCAGCGGAGGCCCGACGGCAGCCATAGGATTGACTTCGTTTCACGCTGCCGCAGAGATTGCGGCAGGTGCCGTCGTCGTCACCGGCGATGGTGAACTTTCATTCGAGGTGCTGGAGGTGGACAGCACGGGAATGGACACCGTGGCAGTCCAAAGTGGAATCCTCGGTCCGGCGCGCGGCGTGGCGTTTCTTGACAGCGTCGACACACAGTTTGTTTGCCTGACTGAGCGCGACCAAGCTTCGCTGGAGTTCTTGAATACTGGCCTAGTGCAAGGGCTAATGCTGTCCTTCGTCGAGTGCGCTGCCGACGTGCTGCACGCGAGGAGGCTATGCGCCTCGCACACCGCCGCACATTTACAGGTCTATGCCAAGCTGGAGACTCGGAAGGGTATCTCGCAGATGGAGGAAATTGCAGAGACAGCCGACTTCCTGCTGCTGGCGCGTGGCGACTTGCTGCTCAACCTGGGGCTTGCCGCATTCTGTGCCGCCGAATGGAACTTCCTCCAGACATCGATCGCCGCCGAGCGGCTCGTGGTCGGAACGCAGCTGTTCAACAGTCTTTCAGATAATGCACTGCCCAACCGGGCCGAACTGACGGCGTTTCATTTATTTCTGCGATCTGGAATCTCCCGGTTCCTCCTCTCGACGGAAACCACCGTCGGCAACGCCCCGGTGCACACGGTCGAGACAATGTCGCAGCTGTATCGATCACTGCGCAACTGAGTTCAGGGAGCGCCATGAACCTTGACACATGTCTTGCATTGCACGGCACCGACTTAGCGAAGATCACCGCTGCGGTTGATGCCGAAGTCGGCTTGCAGGAAGATGACTTACTCTTCGCCAGTGGCTCGCTGACCACTGGCCTAGGTAACTGCCATTCGGATCTCGATCTCTTCTTGATTACGCGCCGCGACTTGTCGGCCAAGGCGGACTTCGACCAGGCAATCACTTTTCGACTGGGCGGGCTGCAAGTTGATTTGGAGTTCGTCGCGCCCAGTTACATCGTCGACCTCGTCGATCGGCTTCGGGCGTGCCATGCCTCTGTCGTTGCCGGGGAAGAGCGTAAGAGTCTCAACATTCCACCGCGCACACTGGATTTCCTCCATCGCGTCCAGACCGGGCGAGCCATGGCCGGCCACGCGCGATTTAATGCGCTGCGAGACAGCTTCGAGGCCGGCCACCTCAGAGCGATGATTGTGGGCCGCTCGGCGGTCATTGCTAGCAGCGAGCAGGAAGACTTTGTCGGCTATCTGCAAGAGAACGACTTCGACTCGGCACGTTTCGCGGGCAGCCGCATGCTCGATGCCGCAATCGACGCATGCTTGGCCGCGCTGGGCAACACCATGGTGAAGGAAAAATGGCGCATGCGCCTCGTGGAGCGCTTGGCTACGCCAAGCTGGGACGCAGACTTTCCTGGTGGTCCGCTGCTTCCTTCTCTGCGCGAGGCCTACCTTCAGCTTCACTATTGGCCACGCGGTAATGTCGACGTGGAGGCACATGCCTGCAGCCTCGTAAACTTCGTCAATCGCTGCATTCCATGGGCCCAGCGGCGCGTATACGGACTGAGGACAACCAAGCCCATGCAACGGCTTCCCTTAGAAAGGGAAATGGGAGAATCCTTGCCGCGCCTAGCCAGCCACGTGGCGCTGCGCTATAGCCAGCGCGAGCTCATCGCTTTCAGCCATTCGCGGCCAGCGGTAATCGAGCTCAACGAGTCTGCTCACGATGCGCTCGCGTGCTTTGACGGCCGCACTTCTCCTTCGGCCCTTGCCGTACGCATTGCTTCGTCGACCGCACCCGCCATGCCGCTTAGTGTTGCCAGGCGCTCGGTAGATCATTTGGCGCAGGTGCTGTTCGCCGCTGGCTTCCTCGATATGGCGGTTTGAGAAGGTGTGAATGAATGCGTAACGTCCTGGCGGGTCGCCCAGACATTGCGGATTCATTCACATAGTCCGGTGACCTGCGAGAAAGCATTGCAGATGACCACGGCCGCCGAGTCCGGTGAGTGTTGGTCCATGTTGAGTCGCATCCACTTCGGACCCTCGGGCCACAGGCTAGCGCAGTGCGATTCGAAATCGGCCAGCTCGTCACCGAAACGGCGAAAGTGCTTATGCACGCCATGCTCTTCTGGCCGAACTGGCAATTGGGCGCAGGCTCGCAAAGTATCGCCGCACACCCCTAAAAGCACGTGCAGGTCGAAACGCGGAGCCGACTCATTGCGCCACTGAAGGGGCAGGTAGTCGCGACTTGGCGTGAAGTAGTCGTTCTGACAATACTGTGAGAACCAGTGCCGGTCCTGAATCTGCACCCGCCGCGATGGCCAGGAACAGTTGCGCAGCAGCCGGGCGTCGTGCGCCAGATTGAGAGAGCGACAGCGATTGAATTCGAGAAAGTAGCCTGAGTCCCGAAACGTAGCGGGCGGCAATTGAACGTTGAACGAATGCAATGCCATCGCATGCAAGCGAGCGTTTTCCGCGTCTTCGCAAACATAGCAATGCCCCAGTTGCGGCAGGAGCCCCCGTGCTGCAAGCATTCGCGCCAGCACCTTGGCGACAGAAGACTTTCCTGAGAAGCAACTGCCTTCGAGCAGAATTCCCGGAACCTGCGCTGCATCAGATTCACGTCTGTCCATTGCACCCACCGACAACATCTCGGCAAAACAGCCAACCTTCTGACCAGACACGCGGCACTCGTGCCCAGGCCATAGCGCTTTGGACGTCGGGGAAGAAGCCACATCCTTTCAGGTTCGCACTGGTGTTGCACAAAACAGGAATGCCGGTCCGCTCTTCATACGCCGTCAGTAGTTCGAACACTTCGGGAGACTGCTGCACATTGACCGTTTGCAATCGGGCCGTTCCGTCGAGATGGCAAGCCGCTGGAATCCGCTCGGCCCAGGCCGGACGGACCTGCTGGTCGAACAGCATATAGGGCGACGCAGTCCCAGGAATGAACACTTCCTCCGCGCGGTGCTCGAGACAGATCGGCGCTAGAGGTCGGTACCACTCCCTGTCTTTGATGCGGTTCAAATGCGCCTTCATGCCCGGATCGGTTGCCGGACAAAGGATGCTCCGGTGGCCGAGGGCGCGGGGCCCGAGCTCTGCATTGCCCTGAAGAAAGATGACCGGCTGTCCGTCAAGCGCCAACTTGTAGCCCAGTTCTGCAGGCGTGCAGCGCTCCTTCCGCCAGCCGGGCAAACAATCCGGGGCATTGAGCGGCGGGCCCTGATAAACGTTCCAGTTGAGCGCCCTGAGTCCACAGTGCCTGAGCATGGCGCAGCATGCAGCACCCAGCGCACTGCCCGAGTCGTTCGGGAATGGTGGAACCCAAACCTCTTCGAACAGCGCGCTGGCTGCTACGGCGCTGTTCCACTTGATGTTCAGCGCGGCACCGCCGGCCATGCACAGCCTGCGCGGCAGACCAGGCTGGTGGTGCAGCGTATGCTGCAATCCGTCCAACAAAAGGTTCCGCATGAAATCATGCAGCGAGGCCAGCATGTCGGCATCACTGAAGCCGAGATCAGGCATCAGAAACTTCATTCGGGCCACGATACGTTCGCCTACATCCATCTGAACCAGGGTGTCCGGCACCGGTTGCCTTGCGCCTAGAACGTCTGCGCACGCAACAGCGTACGCTCGCCTAAAGGCATCGAGTGCGGCTTCTCGCACTTGGCCGACCGCTACGTAAGCCATGATCTTGCCCGACAAGTTGAGCACCGTCGGATACTCGATGAGTTGATCGAAAGGCGCGTATCGATTGGCCAGCTCGAAATATGCGCTCGCAATTAGGAAGCATGCAGGCCCGATAGGCAAGATGTTCGCATCTGCATGCCTGAAGAGATAGAGATAGGGAAACATGTGCGCATCCCACACCATGCATAGCGCATCTTGCTGGCGAACTGCAAAGGGGCTTGTGCAATACGAAGAGACCAGATGGGTGGTGTAGTGCGCGTAACTCTCGTACCCCATATCGAACGCTCGCGCTGAATACTCCTGCAGCGGTGCATTGCTAACGATGCCACGCCGGTACGGAGCCAGGGAGATGCCGATTTCCTGGCCATGCCATAGATGAGTCCGCTGGGTGCGGTGCCAACCGTCGAACACCAATAGGTCAATGTCATCCATGCCGCCCAGGCCATGGGTGTGCAATACGTCCTCGATGATGGCCAAGTCCGCGATCTTTGCGAAGCGCTCGCGGTTGCCGAGCTTTTCCATTTCCCAGCAAAACAGCAGGCACCCATCTTCCACCACGGCGATCGCACCGTCGTGCGTCAACTTGACTCCGCAGATTCTCACTCGAGACCTCTCTCAAAGGAATGGGGCAAGAAGCCGCCCAAGTTTCCAAGGACGGGCAGTTGCGCGGTGATTTCTCGCAGCACTGCATCCACCACACTTAATGTCTCACTCAGGTCGCTAGTGCCTGGCAAGGGCGCGCTCAGCAGAGCCGCTAGCCGCCCCGCCTGTTCGGCCCGGATGCAATCCAGCCGCTCCAACAACAACAAGTGCCAGCGCTTTCTGGGATTGGTCCGTCCGAATGCGGCGAGGTAGGCAGCGAGCAACTCTTCCAGCGCTTCTCGCATGCACCACTGGGCAGACTGGGATTCCCCGCAAACCGCAAAGTGTTCAGCGTTTATGCGGCGTGCGGCGTACCGGCTGAGTCGGTTCGCCGCGAGCATGAGCGGCAACGAGTCGGAATGCAATGCGTGACGCCACTGCTCGGCGATAGACGAATTGCACACGATGAGGCCGTCTTTGATCTCATGCAGCAGAATTTGATCGTCGAGCGTCAGGCGCGGGGCCCCGACTAGAAGAGACGGCACGCGAAAACCATCTTGCGTACGTTGTACCCGCTCCTTCAGTGCATGGAGCGTATCGGCTCCCACGTAGCGCATGGTCACGTGGCGCATGTTCGGCAAGCGATAGCGAGCCCGGGTTGCGCCGTGCAATGAGGCCGCGTGCGTCGACAGGTGGCATGCCTTGCTGCCCAGCACAAGAAGGTCGAGATCGGCCTGCTTGCGCGAGAGACCTGTCAGCGACGACCCTGTCACCAAAAGCGTATCCGATGCGGCTACATCCTCGGCCAGGTCTTCCAAGACCGCGATGTCTTCGTCCGCGTAGTCGAGCGTCGAGCGCAAACGCTCCATGGCGGTCAGCACGTTGCCTCCAGGGCTATGCGGAGGGCTTGCCGCCAGCGCTTGATCGGCTCGGCCAACTGCGAGGCCTGCGAGTCGGTGCAGCATCGGTCGCAGGTCGGAGTGAGTATCCAGCGCTGCAAAGCCTGACTGGCCGCAACCAAGAACCCCGAGCTTAAGTGTTGCAGCCTCCTTTCCAGGGCGATGCATTCATCTGCGACCAAATCGAATGGAAGCGGGGGCGGGCCAAGCTCGCAAGGATCGTGTTCTACATGGGAAGCCGTGGCCCGCAGCGTCGCCACGTCCAGTCCATAGCGCAAGAGCACGGAAACCGCAAACAACCGGTATCTCCACCAGTCGTGTCGAAGCGGTGTGCGCCTCAGGCTGGCGGCGAGCAGTTCCTCCTCTTGGTGCGATGTGAGGCGCAGTGCGATGACCAGTGTAGCCACATCACGAAGCGGGTCTCCCCAACCGGCGTGGTCATAGTCGATAAGCCAACCCTGCCCACCGCTCCATATCATGTTCGTAGGGTTCAGGTCGCCATGGGTCAGCGAAGCAGGCGGTCCCTCGGTGCCGGCAAGCACGCTGTCGATGGCGGCCAGCAACGTCCCTGTCGCCAGGAGATCCTCAGGCAGCCATGGCCGGGCTCGGGCGAACCGCTGCGCAAGCGCGTGCTGGCGCCATTGCCACAGGAGCGGTGGCTTGGTCGGCCGCAGGTGATGCAGCGCTTGCAGTTTGAAAGTAAACGAGGCTGCCCTGCTCTCCGAACTTACCGGCCCGGCATCTGGCGGCAAGTAGCACATCGCCATCAGCCCGTCTGAAGGCTGGAACCCCACGGCTGCAGGCCCTATGCCCGCCGCGCCGGCCAATGCGGCAAGTTCGAACTCCTGAGCTATGAGCGACACCTTAACCTGGCCGGGGTCAACGACGCGTACGATGCCAATCGTGTCGCCGCCCCGACCGATGACCCGCGTCGCGCAAGACCAAGTTGTCGGCGTAGCGGGAAATGGCCGCAGGCCAGTGACGCCTTTAAAGTGTCGAACGGCAAACGCATGCGCCTTCGAGCCTTCGTCAAGGCGCGGCCAGAGTTCAGACGAAGATTTCAACTGATTCCTTTCCCATCAGCAATGAGCCCGCTGCATGGGCGATGGCAGGTTTGACCACGGCGTGCTGGCAGGCAGCGTCAAGGTCGCGCAGCATGCGGATCAGCGGGCCGCTTCCACCGCGCAGCGCTGCTGTGCCGCAAAAATCAAGCACCTCACGAGCGCAATGGCGTGCGGCCAGAAAGGCTTCGCGTCGCGCCATCGCCTGCATGGCGCGGTTGCGAGCGGGAACTTCCTCGCCACTGCACAGGAAGGTCCACTCGTCTTCCAACGTGGCATACACCGCGGTGCGGGCGGCCAAGTAGGCGTACTCTTGACGGGCCAGAAGTTCAGCCATGCTGTCCCTAGCGCCGCCCTTAAGCAAGAGCCAGTCGAGCAGGCCGCGCATCGCGCCAAGGGCGACGCCAGGCATCTTTCGGACGAGCGCATTGTTTCGGCGCGTTAGAGGTCCAGGGTGCACCGGCGCGTCCAATGTGAAGCAGCATCCTGCCGGCACGCGCAGGTCGCGCACCGAATAGCTAAAGCTTCCGCTCGCGCGGAGGCCGGTCACATCCCATGAACTGCGATTGATCTCGAACGCCGTCTGCGGCGCTGCGACGAGAATGGGTGCGTCCGTGGGCGCCGCCCCTTCGACGCGGCATCCGGCCACCACCAGGTTCGCATCGTCGATCCCGCTACCGAAATGCCACAGGCCGCTGACAACATAGCCGCCCGTCACCTTACGCGCGTGCCCTGCGGGGAAGACCCAGCCTGCCGCGATGCTGTCGGGGTCGCAAGCGAGTTCGCGCGCATGCGGAGGCTGCAGATAGCGGTAGTAAATGCCGCTGTCCATGCCGATCATGCAACGCCAGGCGGCGGAAAGATCTATGCGCCCGATCTCCTCGATGACCCGAGTCTGCTGCATGGGCGTGAAGTCAAGGCCGCCGACCTCCGAAGGACGGGCACACCGGAAGACGCCGAGCGCTCTGAACAACTTCAGCGCCTCGGGTGGCCAGGACTGTGCGTCGTCCGACATGTCTCGCAGTGCACGTGCTGCCGGGCCGAACTCGGGCAAAAGCGCCTGCAAGGGCGGCGAGTGCCAGCGAGAAGCCAGAGACTTCAGCGCCTCATGCCCGGCATTCATTGGCCGCCACCGATCATTTGGAGGATCGCCATCTTGGCGAACTGACCTGCGCGCACCTGTTCGAAGTAAAGGCTGTTGGCAAGGGTATCGGTATCTGCGTCCAGTTCATCGTGGCGCGGACCCGGGTGCAGCAAGATGCAACGCGAAGCAGTCTGCAGCACTTTGGCCTGCGTCACCACGAAGCGCTCCGGCGTCTTGTAGTCGGGCCGGATTGGCAGCATGGGCAGGGCTTCTAACGTAGGCACCTGTACCGGAAGCATCTCAATCGCGTCGCATTCGGACAACAGGTCGCGCACATCGCTTCGGAAATCGAAGTCGATGCCTTGCGACACCAGTAGATAACGGATGTCCGCAGGCAAGGAGACGTTGACGGCGCTGACTGCAGAATTACCGATCGGCAGCATGGGTGGGACCAGGAATAAGACTTTGCCGACGGACAAGTGGGCGAGCACCATCAGGAGCGAGCGCAGCACGCGCGCCCCTGGGTCACCGACGATACCGACGCAGGCCTCGCGCAGGTCGCCGAGGTGACGAGTCATGAGCCAGGCATCGGCAATGGCCTGTGTCGGGTGCTCGTTCGATCCATCGCCCGCGTTGATGACCGGCACCCTTGCGTGGACGCTCGCAGTCGAAGCCGCGCCGCTGACGTAGTGGCGCAGGATGATTACATCACTCAGTTCACTGACCACCTGGGCGCTATCGGCCAGCGACTCGGCGGTTTCATCCGATGAGCGGGTGGAGACAACGCTCTCGCAGCCGATGACCTGTGCACCTAAACCCAGTGCCGCTCGATGGAAGCCCAGTCGTGTCCGAGTGCTGGCCTGGAAGAACAGGGTGGCGACTACCTTGCCTTTGAGTGCAGTTGCATAGTCGCTCGGGTGGTCTCGCATTTGGCAGGCAAGCGAGAAGCAGTTTTGCAACCAGGCGCAATCTAGCGCGTCGGCACCAACCAAATGCCGTGGCGAAAGCGCAGGCGGATGATCGCGCGTGCTCATTGATAGCGTCCAGGCGCAATTGCGCCGAAAGGGTCGGTGCTATTCTTCAACTGGGCAAGCCAAGAGGCCTGCGCGGATCCTGTCCGCGCGCGCTGCAAGGCATGCATGTGTCTCACGTCCAGGCGGTATGGAAAGTAGCCCGCGTCCGCGAAGTCTTCGTGCAATTCGCCGAGCAGCGTATGTGCGGCGGCCGCCTGCTGCAGCCGGTCGAATCGGATTGACACGACCAGATCGGTAATGCCACCTGGCATCAGGTTGAATGTGCGCCCCACCCGCAGAGAAGTCGATGCCGAGCGCCTAGCCAGCATGGATTGCGCATGCATCAGGTGGGTGACACTGGTAGGGATCAATGGAAGAAAGAACAGCCAGCCACTGCGTGATGCCGCGCTGTCGACGGCTTGCGCCGGCACACCGAAAATTGCCTCTATCATCGAATCGTTGTGGCGCGGGTCGCCACAGAATGCATGCAGCAGCGCGGTTTCCGGAACGCTTTGCGCGACGGTGTCGGAAGTAAGGCATTGCACGTCTGCTGACGGTACCGACTTGAGGACGGCCTCCCGGAGCAGCGACAGGCTGTTGTCGACCAGAGAGGCCGGCCCTTCAGCGAACAAATAGGCTTGCCAAGTGTGGTCGCCCTCGCAAGGGTCGCCGTAGGCCCGCAGGCCGGCTGTGTCATAGACCTTGATCACCCCCGAGGTGAGCCGACTGCGCTGGCAATCGCGAAAAACCTCTAGTAAAGACGGCAGAGTGGATGACGCCGCGCACACACGTAAGCAAGCAGTGCGAGTCTGGCGCGGCAGCAAGGAAACGGCAGCCGCGGCGGCTATGCCCAGATTAGATTGGCAAAACAAATCTAAAGTTGAGGGGCCAGCCCCATACCGCCAAGGCATAGGTTGCCCGGGCATAGCTTGGCAGCCCGCGCGCAGCTCGCTCCCGTCGGCCTGCAATATATGTAGGCCCAGCAAGTCTTCGCTGCGCGAGCGGCGAGTGCCCAGGCCCCGCTCGAGCAGATTCCCCACCAGACTGGTATGCGAGCTCGACATTGTGCAGTTCAACAGAAAAGGCGTTCCTTCGAGCGCCGCCGCAAGCTGCCCTTGCGACACGCCTGGTTCGACCACCGCGACGCCAAGATCGGCGTCGAGATGAAGGATGCGGTTCAACCCCGACAGATCGAGCAGAATGCAGCCATCCACGGGGGCTGCTCGCGAACCCAAGCCCCAATTGAAGCCGGTGCTGATAGGATAAATTGGCGGAGCAGCGCCCGGCCCCTTTGGCCGGCTCTTCAGCCAATGCACCAGTTCGTCTCGACTGCCGGGCTGAACGATGCCTATGCAGTTGGAGCGCAGCCCGGCGCTGTTCAGAACAGGGCCAGCGCCTTCCGCCGGCATCCGATCGACAACTTCGCAGGGCAATGACTGGCTAAGGTCTCGACTGTTCTTGGCCATAGCGACGCACCAGTTCGAGCAGTGTAGAAACCGTCCGCAGCGGTGCGGCACCTGTGCTGGTTTCATTCGCCAGCATCAGTCCGTCGATCCCATCTGCAATCAACTGACTGAGGCAAGACAATTCCGACCGGTGCGGCAGCCACATTGTGGACAGACTGGGCAGTAGTTGTGTCCCCACGTAGGCCGGAGTGCCAGCAGCGCGTGCTCCCATCAAGGCTTGTTGGCAGCAGGCGTGGAAATCGATGGGGCCGGAGTCTAGAAGCAAGTCTCCGCGCCCCAGCAAGACAGCATCGGCCGCGGCTGCGATCTCTCGGGCGTTACGCGCGCCCTCGACCGACTCGATCTTGGCCATCAGACGCATAGAGTCGGCGGCCAAGCGAGAGCGAGCGACATCGACGTCCGTCGCGGTTTGGCAAAAGCTGACGATGACGCCTGTGAAAGGGCTATGCTCGATTTGCCCGAGGACGGCCAGGTCTGAAGCAGAAAGACTGAGATTGCTGGCCGGCTTGCCCGCTATGCAGATGCCTTTAGCCTTGCCCAGGGTGCCTCCGAATAACACCACGGTGTCTACGCCACCTTCGCATAACGAGCGAACCTCTAAGGCCTGCTCGCCATCGCCGATCACGAAGACATCGCCCTTCTCGAGCTCAATCTGGGACGGGTCCATGCCCAAAACGCGCAAGCTCGACCGCTCGCAGCCGTGGCCGAACTCAATGCGTACGCCGTCACCAGCAACAAGCACCGCACCGGTGGAGGCGACATCGAGTCTTGGTTTGGTGCCTGGCAAGTCAAGCCAAGTCTCGACATCAATGCCCCGGCTGCGAGCAATCGAGCGGACACGATCTGCCTGCCGGGACAAGGCATCGAATCCCAGCTTACTGGCAGCGAACCGGAACTGGCCAACGCCCAGATCCAGCAACTGCCTTAGAACCGCTTCGTTGTCTGTGGACGGGCCGATCGTCACCATCAGCGCAGTCACTATGAATAGCTTTCGATCGCTGAAGGATCGGTATCAGACAGGGTGTGGGTAGAAGGTGTGGGGGCTCAGTTTGGCGACCAGCGCACCCATCACGTCGGTGCGCGACAGCGCGACGTTGGCCAGGATGTCGTTGTAGCGCTGCGCGGCCTCGGGCACAGCGCGCGCATAATTGGCCGCAGCCGCAACCTCACCTTGCTTCAAAGCCAATCTAGCAAGCATGGCGGAGGCATGCACATCTTTCGGGTGAAGCTTGACAGACTGTTGATAGTAAACAGCGGCATCAACTTCATTGCCCATGGAAGTCAGCACATCCCCGATTACGGTGTGGATCGAGGTGACGTCATTCGTCATCGGAGAATCGCACGACAGATTTTCATTTCTTCGGGCCAATTCGAGGCTCAGCCGAAGCGCTTCCTGATAATGGCCACTCTTGTTTAGCACGATGGCCAGACGCATGCCTGCCGCATCGCCAAGCTGCTCGTCGCTTTGAAGCTGTCGATAGATTCGACTGGCCTCGAGATAGTTCTGATTGATCTCAAAAAGCTTGCCGAGCGCAAGCTGCCCTTCTGACCCCTCTCCTTCTGCAGCCTGCATCGTCTGCCGAAGCACGCCGATGATGTGCTCGGTGCGCCGCAGAACCAGTTCCACTTGCTCCATGTTGATTCTCCCGTGGACATTAGGCGTGAGACGACGCAGCCTACATCTAGAAACAGAAGACCTACGCCCCAAAAACTAGGGGGGCCTGGTCTTGCAGACCATATTCGCTGCCTTGGGTGCTGCGAGACGAGGGGCGAGGGAGTCTCCCGAGGAGTGTTGGATCTGGAAAGCAGGTCTGCGGCCTCCTAGATCATTGCAGCAGAAGTCTCTTGAGGATGGATGGCCGGCGTCTGCAGTCGCGGGAGGCGATCCTTCCGTAGAGTGCCTGGCACGGCAATTTGATGGCGCGTTTGACTACTGCTTGCGTCGAGCCGATGACCTGAGCGACTGCCGCACCGGGAACGCCGGCTCGCCTCGGTCAGCATTCAGATGGCCACCGCGCTAGGCAGACCGCGTGGGGCCGTCATGGGTCTCAATACGAGCCGGACTGCCAACGCTCAGTGATAAACATACAAATCACGGCGCGATTTCCGCGAACAACCTGTCGATCGAAGGGCGCTTTGGGGTGCCATAGCAGACGACCGCGGCTCAGTTCCTGACGACGGCAATCGCTGCAGAGCAGCCGAACCCTGTTGGCCTCGCTGATGCGGACTGACGTTAGGGGAAAGAGGCGTTTGGCAGCCCCAGGCTGCCGCGATGCTAAGCCGTCGGATGCCTTTCATGCCTTCTGCCAGGTGCGACTTGGCGGCCCACGCGGTCTACGGCGTTAACGACGAACGGTAGTCTTACCGCGTGGCTTAGCCTTCCGAGTCGTCTTGGGTTGCTCGGCTGCAAATAGACCAGGCTGAACTTCTGCCTTCTGCTTCCCGGCAGCAGCTTCGATCAGCGCAACCAAATCTGCAGCTGCCCTTTGCACATCCTGCCATTGCGGCGATTCGTGGACTGCCGAATCAACCAGACGTCTAGCTTCTGGGACAAGCGGCAATTCAGATGGTTGATGAACGAGACGATTTGCTGCGCGGGCGCTGCCCTCTTGGGGAGCTACCAAGCGGAACTGGCAGGGCGCGCCAGGAAGAATCTCAATGACCAATGCCCGCTGATTTCGCTTTGGAAAACCACCAAACGCTCTTTCGGACGAAGATTGTGCGGAGAGCCATTCGTACTCGATCCACGCAAGATCCGCTTCGCCTCCTGTCGGAGCACTAGCAGAAAGCACGTGGAGCTGCCGCTCGACGCCTTTAACGAGACGTAGCCAATTTGGATCCCACGCAACGGGACCGGCTAGCCCAGCTATCAAACCAAACCAACCCAAGCTCTCCGGCAGTTCGCTCTGCAAGGGCCTGAGAAGTTCCAAGTGGCTAGTGCCGCCGCCCACCAGTAATGCAGCTGCGGCTAGTAGACACGCGGCGACAGGGCGATGAGCTTTGCTCTTAGCCATGGCCATGACTTCGTCCACGACAACATCGAAGCCTCGCACGCGATCTTCAGCGGAGTTGCTGTACAAAGCCTCCGTGCGCTGCAGGCTCAGGCTGGCGCGGGGGTCGAGGGCAGCAATCACCGCCCTGCAAATCTCATGAAGAGTCGTTCCAACCATCGCACCTTGGCCGAGAAAGGCCCACATCGGGGTCAGGTCATTGACGGACAAAGGTCGTCGTCCGAATCGGGAGTCCGACTCGCAGCGGCGTAAGCGTTCCGCGCCAATCTTGGCTACCCCCTGTCCACCGGCACGCTCCGCTTGCAATGCAGTATGCATAGTCAACGTGAAACACCCACCTGCCCAAGACAGCGGAACATTGGCGAGGTTTAAATCCGATTCCGACTGCGCCAGCATCTCGCCGACGATCGTCGAAGACAGTGCGGGAACAATGCGTTGTGATGACTCACTTGAGACGCCAGACGCGGTCAAGAGTTGCCAGTCCTCGAATGTCCTCACCTGGCAATAGTGACTGATTGGGAAGCTTTCTTCGGAATAAGTGTGAAGCCATGCAAACAATTCCGGCACGCGAAATCTGTCAATAAGAACGACGTTTGGCGCAGCCGAACGGTCATTCGTTAGAGCGTCCGAACGATATCCAACGAGTGCATCCGCGCCGGGCATTTTGACCCTTTCTGGAGCATCTGCCCAAGGCCCCTCCGGTCGCTCAATGCCGACAAGCAGACCCGGAAGCTTCTGCCTTGTTGTGCAATACCAGCGAAGATTGTTTTCCATTATTCGTCGAACAGTGAATCAAGATTCGGAAGTTGAGAGTCTTCAGCAAACCCAGCCATTAGGATCCGACTTAATGGCCTATCGCCAGGGGACGCGTACGCTGTAAGCGACGTCTTCGCTCTGGTCACCGCCGTGTACCACAAGGTCTGATTATCCTGGACGTTACTGATTTCTTCGCATGCGTAAAGGTGCACCGCGCGGAATTCGGTGCCTTTAGCGGCCACAATGGTCATGACGTGGATCCGTCCGCTTCCTCCAAAGCCCTCGCTGTCCTCGTCGTGAAAGACGACGTGTTGCTCCAGCTCGGTGCCCGCGAATCGGGCTCTTAGATCGTTGACTGCCGATTTTTTCGCTGCAAGGATCCCAATTATTTCCTTCGGATAGGCTTTGAGCTGGTTTTTCAACTTGCCGCTGAGTCTAGAGAACTGCTCATCACGGTCCTTAAGTTCGAGCAACTCGGCGGACGACTTCATTTTGGTTTCGTCGTAGTTGCAAGTCGCTGACAACGAATGAGAGGGGTGATCCGGCTCAAAGATGCGATCCGCTACTTTGGCGATGGCATGTCCCATTCGGTAGTGCATCGCAAGCTGATGCTGGGTGAAACCTAGCTGATTCGCTCTCTGAACTGCGTTGCCGCCGCGGTAAACCCTCTGCCTGCTATCGCCAGCAAGCATAATTCGATCAGAGGCCCCAACAATGACGTCCAATTCATCGGCGAACAGATCTTGGACTTCATCAACAAGAATTACTTGATGCAATCTTGCGCCAGGCCCCGCCTGCGATTGCACTTTCTTGCACTCTTCAGCAATCGCGTGGCGGCGATCGTCCAATTTCGCAATGCCGTCAAGGACGTCCTTGCAGTCTGGATTCGCACCTACAGCAATAGCGCGTCCCCATCTAACGTGGCGATCAACTTGGCCCGGATCTAGTCCTTTGCCTTCAACACCTGTACGCACAAAATCGCTTAAGGCAGTCCCAAACGTCAGGATCTTCAGGTTCTTAAGGCCTGCCTTGGTCAAATAAGCGGCCCTGAGTACGAGGAGGTTGGTCTTGCCGCATCCAGGAGGTCCGGTAACGATGTACTTGCCATCAAGCGGCAGCATGATGACGGCTTCCTGCTTTTCGTCTAGTTCATTCCTTGACTTCCACCAACTGCCTTCCATACGCGTGTCGCTCCCCTCAAGTTCATTCTGACTAGGTTCGTACCAGATCTTGCCCGCAAACCGACCCGCTGCTGTTAACCGAGACCAAGTCTTGTGCCACGACGATTGCCTCGCACACGACTTCAAAATGCTTCTCGACCAGAGTAGTCAGCCCAGCATTTCCCGCATCTACTTCCCCAATTGGCTGAACGCGCAGATCTTCCCAGGCGCGCCCATCATTAAGGACAGCCCGCATCGAGGCCGTTCCAACCAAGGGGTTGTTCGGCTCATCCCACACAACGTCAGTGCGGATCGCGATCGAGTTTTTGCCGTCGAGCGCTATCCTAAATGTCAGCACCTCTGGACTTTCCGCGTAGACGGTGACTGAGAGCGCCTTCGCAAGCAGTTCGACCAGTCGCGTCTTGACCCCATCGCCCACGGCCTCCAGAGCCTTCTTTCGATCAATCGCTTGCTGTCGGGCTAGTTGCTCTAGATCAGAAAGAGCGCGCCTTGCAGTCGCTGCGCGCGTAACGCGCTCCCGCAAGACCTCCGCAGCGGATGTCGGCTTAAGCATGAAGCTATCCAACCCAACTAATCTCAACCGTAGTTGCCAGTCCTTGACCAAACACATCCCGGCCAACGTAGCTAGCGGTAAAAGCGAAGGTGCGACGCCCTGAAAATTAGGCACGTGCCGCAAGACTGCCGCAGCGACATTGAACTTGTTTCCAGTCGCCACCGACTCGTTAAAAAGGGGGCGCTTCATAACCAGGTCGTGAAGAACGCCGCCAAGTTGATAGACCGTCAAGGCCTTCCACAACTGCGGCGAAGGCGCTTCCAACCGGAACAGATACTCAGGGGAGCTGTATTGAGCGGTCGCTATGAACGGCCGTCGACCGCTCTGGTCCGTAGCATCGACAGCGTCCTCATCACCCAGCAACTCTCGGGCAACTCCGAGGTCGATGAGCTTGAGAGAGGCGAAATCCGGACTGACGAGGATGTTCTCCGGCTTGATGTCGCGATGAACGATTCCCAAGCCTTCAAGATACCGCACCGCCTCCACCAGCTGCCCGATCAACGGAGCAACTTGAGTGTCAGGCACGCTTGCGATCACATCCTTTAGCGTAGGCCAAGGCACGTACTCCATTCTCAGAAAGCACGTGTTAAGCGCCTCTTCAACAGCTATGAAGGCTATCAAAGGCTGACACGTATGCCCCTGAAGCTGTTGCTGTAGCGCAATCCGACGCCGCTCAGCCGGCCCATTGCTTTCGTCGAAGAACTTTGGATCGTAGACCTTTAGCGCAGAAAGTTCATCGCCCGAGCGCATGAGATATACAGCGGCTGATCCCCCAGCACCAAGCGTCTTCTCGATGATCGCGGAATTGGAGCTCGCATAATGATTAGCGAGGGGTTGAAGCTGTTCTGCTAAAGACGCTGCCATCAGCTAGTTCCCGATCGCAGCAAATGCTGCTTCATGCAGTGAAAGGACGGCATCCGACCGACGGGCCATCGTAACGCGATATTCCCACGCCTGCGCTTGAAATGAAAGTTAGGGATTCCCATTCATCTCTCACTGGCGTCAACCGTTGCCGCTATGCCAATGGTCGCAATCAGGTGGTGGCTCTCCTCGGCTTCGTACCTTCACGACGTTAGGCCATTCCTCGTTGAGGCCCTATCGCATACGAAAAGGCAGCACTTGACTCGATACATTGGATTCGACCGATGTGCCTTTTGCACGTGATGCTGGCTCAGCTCGGAGCCGGGCCAAGTTCACGACCTGTGCAGGCCCGTTGAAGTAGCCTTCCGGCAGCCCGGCCAGCGCCTCAATGTCGACAGAAGCAAAGCCCAAATGCCTTTGTAGCCCCTCAAGCGGCATTACAGCCTCCGACACGATGAGGTCGATCGCGCGGCGCAGCAGTCGTGGCGCTTCTGGCGTCCTATCCGAGTCGTGCGGCTCTGCCTTTGCGCCCCATCGCGCCGACCGGCGTTTAAATAGCAACAACCTCTCGTCGTCGTCGATGATGCCTAGAGCATGCAGCCGCATAATGATGGCCGCCACGGAAGTGCCCCATCGCAATTTCAAGAGCAAGAGGTCATCGAGCGTCGGATGCGATGGAACCTCTCGCGCAAACGTCTCAGCCGGCAACAGAAGCGCACCCGCAAACTGGTGCGCCTGGCGTTCCAGCATGTTGTGCCGATCCCTATCCGTTGTCCGCTCGACATGGCGATGGCACACCAGATGTCCTACCTCGTGGCCGAGATCGAATCGGCTTCGGTAGGCGTTATCTTTGTCGGCGGAAAGTAGCACCATGGGCCTGCGAAGGGCGTGGCTCCATGCAGACAAACCTTCGATTTGAGCGATATCGGTCTGCTCGCGAAAAACTAGCACGCCTGCGCCTTCCACGGCAAGCATCAGATCCTGTATCGGCCCGCGGCCAAGTTTCCACAGCGCTCGGCACTCATCGGCCGCTTCTTCCAGGTCGGACTGAGTAATCGATTCGGGCTCGGCGAAATTCCGTTCTGGGAGCGCCACGCATGGAAAATCGACGAAATCCTCCATCGCCGCGGCAAGCTCTTGCCCCCACTGCAGACGAGAGCCAAGCTTTGCTCGCGCAGCGACGTGCGCTGAAGCGTTGGATCGGAAAAGCGGTAGCGTTGACCGAGGCAAAGTCGGCCGAGTGAACCATTCGGGCTCAATGTTCACAACGCTCGCAAGACGGGCCAACGCATCCGGAGCCGGAGTCTGGGCGCCAGACCTCCAGTTGCTGATGGTCGTTGGCGACACGCCTACCATCGACGCAAGTGTCGATTGCGACAGGCGACGCACCTCGAGCACTTGCACCAAGCGCTCGGGCACAAAGCCATTGACCCCGCGTCTCATGCTCCCGTGCCCGTGTTGTGGTCTTTAAGGCGGCGCACCTTGAGCGTCGGCTTAGCGTTGTCTACCTGGCTCGGCGCTGCATCGAAACGTGCAACGAACGCCCTGAGCGGCTCACGGAACAACCATCCCGTCATGTCTCGATTCGGCACGGCGATCGCAACATAATTCGGCGCCTCAGGATTGAGCTTGAGCGAGCCGGAAAACACTGATACGAAGAATGCTACGGCCGAAGCCGGACGTTGATATGTGGCGAACAGGTCCTCTTGAACGAGCGCCTCAAGGGCCTGGTTAGCCAAAGACATCTGCTTGCGCAGTTGGCTCCGACGACCATTGATCCAGAAGCCCTCAGGAATGTTGAAGCGCGCTAGGCGGAACATTCCTGCGTTGCCGGTGATGATGTCGTTACCCTTGATGGCGCTCGGAGCAGCGCCGGCCGCTTCGAGTGCCATGTGAAACGTCTCATTCATCTTGAAGTGCCTGTTCTGTCCGAGCGCATTCGCTCGGTGTCCATCGTTCATGGCCTCAGACATTTCGTGTGCACGCCTAGCTCCGGCGTACATCGCCTCATCCACTGCCAGCACCAATTCACGCGAGATCGACTCGAGCAAGAGGCTTTCGATGGAGTCTCGGGGATTGCTGGACATGGCGATACCACCTCAGTTTTGTTATTCTGGATTCTAAGGCCAATTTTTTTCGTTTTCAAGCGATCCGAACTGTCTAAAAGCACAGTTCGATGGGTTTTTGCAGGCTGATGTAGGCCAACGGCGAGTGCAAGTCGGTGCCGAGTAGGCAATTCCACGTGGGGTATGGCGCGCCATGAGGCACTTGGGATCATGTCGCAGCAGCGATGTCGAGTTCAGAGCCGAGCGACGTTCAGACTCAGTTTGCACCCAACAACGAGGCCCTGGGCCGATCCGAGGTGACGCTGACCGAGGCTGCTCGTAAGTCAGCGATGGCGCGGGCTTTCTATGGATGAGTTCCAAACCCAGTGAACAAAATTCCAAACTCAGCGGTTATCGACAGCGGTTATCGACAACAGCCGTCGCACGACAACCCCTCTTGAATCGTCACACGCGGTCCCTATAATGCTTGCTAGCACTCAACAGCCGCGAGTGCTAGCGATGGTGGCGTGGGCCGCCGGAGCACTTGCCCGATCTTTGCGAGTTGGCGCTCACTGATGAGCTAGCCTGCCGCGAGTCTTACTGCGAATGCATGAAGGAGATGAAATGAAGCTTCGTCCGTTGCACGACCGTGTTGTCGTCAAGCGCCTGGAACAAGAAACCAAGACCGCCTCTGGCATCGTCATCCCCGACGCCGCCGCCGAGAAGCCGGATCAGGGCGAAGTCCTGGCCGTGGGCCCGGGCAAGCGCAATGACAAGGGCGACTTCGTTGCCCTGAACGTCAAGGTCGGCGATCGCGTGCTGTTCGGCAAGTACAGCGGCCAGACCGTCAAGGTCGACGGCGACGAACTGCTCGTGATGCGCGAAGAA